>Ga0209596_1004548_pt1 | contig 10550 bp, 8 predicted proteins | sample M_130807_MF_Meta_FD_187314 | JGI IMG/M metagenome (GOLD analysis project Ga0209596, IMG submission 187314) | Freshwater microbial communities from Lake Montjoie, Canada to study carbon cycling - M_130807_MF_MetaG (SPAdes) (version 2) | ecosystem: Environmental > Aquatic > Freshwater > Lake...
AACGGCCCCTTCAGGGCCAATGAACTTCCGGCCTGACGGTTATAGCTTCTTATCTTTTATCCTGCTTTGCGTTTGGATTGATAAAACTCAAAGCTTATACTTGGTGAATGCGCAAGTTCTTTAGTGTACTTAGAACCATTCAGAAACATCATCACCCCCTATAGGCACTTTCATCATGTTGAAAAATCGATCCCTAACTTTGCTTGCAACCAGCTTTTCTTTACTTGGTTTTTTGCTTGGGTCAACCCAAGTTCATGCACAAAATAAAATCCAAGAAGGCGAGATGGCAGGCTACCTTCTTGTTCCCCACGAGAAAGTTCCAGAATCCTATAACGCTGGGTTCTCCATGTATGTTGCAGCTTGGCCTTTGCTTAATAAATACCCGAGCAATCGTTTCCAAACCGGCCTGTTCGGCACCTGGATGTTCGCCCAGTATCCCGAGCCCAAACCCAGCAAACTTTATTCCGATATCGAAGGCGGCCTAGGCTGGTGGCGCGATACAAGATTCGCAACAGAAACACCCAAGTTCATCATGGGGGGCGTTGCTCTCAACTTTAAGGAATGGGCCAACGGCCCGGGTGCAGGCAAAGGTAGAGACTGGACCAAACCCAATGGTAAGTATGGTGTGGCTCAACTAAGCCCCTGGTTGGTCTGGCCACCCGATGGCGTGAATTTAAAGCAAGGCACAAGTGGCGAATTACTTGGGTATGGATATCTTCCATTACCATTAACGAATGTAAAAGCAACCACTGCGGGAAAGAATGTGCCAACAGGGGATCAATCTTGGACGCTGTTTTTGAATTCGGGAAACTTCAAGGGGCCGGTGGCATTCTTCACCCCTTATTTCTGGTCTCAGGTAACGACAGAAGATACTGCATTGGCTGGTATGTTTTTAGATTCAAAGCCTTCGAGCCCGAACAAGGCAGTGCAGATGGAAACGCAGTATGTGCCCAGTTATCAGTCGGTGGATTCGAAAGGCGAGACTTATGCACGAATTGCGCCCACATCATTTCCGAGGGATGCTAAGGGAGATTCAGCGCTGGTGCATCGTGTGACTGCGTACAACAAAAGCGCGCTTTGGGATTCGGTGAAGGGTTGGTTTGAAGGGGGCGCAAATGCAAATAGCGCAATCGATATCAAGGGTGCAAGCGTTCACACCTTCAATAGTAAGGGCGGATCTACCTGGCGGATCTATACTCCCAATACCCCCAAAGAAAAGAAGACGACCCTGGCGTGGAATTCATTTGCAAACCCTGTTGCACTTGATGAGCACACCTATGGATATCGCTGGAACCAGAAGATGGTTACAAAGACAGAGTCCAAGAATGGTTCGCCCTTGGTGACACTTCCGGAATATTATCATCTGGTGAAAGATGGAGATAAGAAGGCGGAGTGGGTTGTTGTGCAGGCAAAGGATGTACCTGATGAAACAGGGTTAACGAAGATAGAATTCAAGCGGTCGAGTGCGAAACCTGAAGCAGCATACATCACGCCTGATGAAGCGCAGAGTTCATGGAAGAAGCCCGGGCCGGTTGCGGGACCATTCCAAGCAAACCTTGGGGATGGCAGCGTGGTCACCTATCATTGGTATCGCTTTGCAGATCAACCTGCGATACTCAACGCAGATTTAACCGATAAAGAACGGGAAGCGATGCAATTGCGGGTTGAAAAGCTGCACAAAGCATGGACAAAAGAAAAAGAATATCTGCCTGCCCCCACGATTGGGAAGCTAGCGGATCTTGATCCTGCTTTGATTGTAACTCCACCCAAAGGTTTTGAAGTTGGTTATGTTCCAATCGCAACTAGGCAGGGTGTGAAGGAGTAATTTGGGTACTGATGTGGTGCAGAGAATAAAAAAGGTTCTTCTGTGAGGAATCATCGGCACGGCTGACCCAACCATGTGGACCCGATAAGTTTTATCTTCACCCCTAAAGGAGTGTTGCTGAACTTCCCGCTAGACTCAGCACACAAAAGAACCTGCTTTTAAGAATTGGCCTTGATCAGGCCCGCTGGGTTATTAGCACCAACTAAGAGACCGCTATAACTTTCTATACAATGATTACAAGGGCAGTTTTTACAAAAAACAGAGGAATTCCTCGTGCCAAGTTTCCATTACGAAAACATCATTGATCTTACCCACCCTATCAACTCAGCCATTCCTGTTTGGCCTGGGGATCCTGCGGTTGTTTTGTTCCCACTGAATCAGCTTGAAAAAGATGGTTTTAATCTGGGGGGCTTTACCATGGGGGAGCATAGCGGCACCCATGTGGGAGTAGCCTCCCATTTTCATGATCACGAAACCACGCTTGATAAACTTCACCCTGCCTCCCTTTTTAAACCCTGCGTGGTTATCGATCTCGCTAAAGAATGCGAAGCAAACCCCGATTTCGAATTAACCCCCGATCATTTGCAGCATTGGGAGAAAACCAATGGGATTGTTCCCAAAGATAGCATCCTGCTATTCCACACCGGTTGGAGCAAGTATTTCTCAACTGCGAAGTATTTAGGCATTGATGAATCCAATGGTTTGCACTTCCCCGGATTCAGCTTGGAGGCCACTCGTTTTCTCATCGTACACAGAAACATTGCAGGGTTAGGAATTGATACTGCGGGAATCGAGCCTGGCAAAGATTCTAACTTTAGCTGCAACAAAGTTTTGCTTCATGGGCAGAGAATGCATCTCGAGAATTTAACCAACCTTGATAAACTGCCTGCGGTTGGGGCCCACTTGTTCATTGGCGCACTTCCCATCGAAGGGGCGACAGGCTCGCCCGCCCGGGTGATCGCACTAATACCCTGATTAAACACCTTGGACTACGGCTTCACCTACCAACCGGCCCGATTGCAAAGCCGTTTGAATCGAGGCAATACCACCATAATCACCACACTGATATAAACCTTTTCGAACTTGCATTGGCTTTGATGAAACATCTGCGAGGGGTGGTATTTGATTAGGCAGGGCGTTGATGATTTTATAAGTACGAAGATGTTTCCACGCATCGACTTCATTACCAAACCATTGCTTCATTTGCTCGAGCACTTTTTGGAAAAGCGTTTCCTCTGAAGCGAAATCATGTTTTAACACCGAGCAGGAGATTAATGCCTTACCTTCTGGGGCATAACTTTTACAAACATTAGTAGGCACACACATATTCATCACCGGGCCAGAAGATTGGGCATTCAGAAAAAGAATGGGTGCAGTTGTGGGCGCTTTGGAAGCAGAGAAATAGAGAGTCGTTACCGTCTTCATTTTTGGAGCTACAGTAACTTCTAATAATTTGCATGCCTGGGGTTGATCAACAGCGAGAACTATTTTAGGTGCAGTTAAAGTTTCACCCGATGCAAGTAACACCTTGTTTTCACTAAGGGAGGCAACTTTGGAATTCAGCTTGATCTTGGCGGGATCTAGCATAGTTAAAAGCTGGCGAGGAATGGCCTCCATGCCTTCAGAAGGGAGGCAGATATCACCAAGCGCCATCATTCGGAAATTGTAATCAAACGCCCTGCTCGAGGTTGAAAGCTCATTTTCAAGAAATATTCCGGAGTAAAGAGGCTTAAAGAATCGATCGATGATTACATCCGAAAACCCAAACCCTTTTAGTCTTTCGAGAGTTGTAACTTCGGGCTTTTGCAAAAGTTTTTCAACTGTTCCAAAAGCTACCTGAGTGCGCAGCATTCCCACCAGCAATTTATCTTTCAGGGTGCCTATCGGCGAAAACAGGCCCTTGGCTGCGGTGTATAGATCTCGAAATGGATCTGCTAGCCTGTGAAATTTATCCTGATAGCGAATCATTGCGCCTGGAAAAAAGCTTTTAAACTTTAGATCTGGGTAAGAAAGAATTTCTTTCGCATCGGGATAGGCTGTTTGCAAAACTTGAAATCCACGATCAAGTTGAAATCCATCAACAACATCGGTTCGTATTCTGCCACCAACTTTTTCTGCACCATCCAACAAATGATAATTGATGCGATGCTTTTGCAGAATACGAGCGCAGCTTAACCCAGCGAGGCCAGCACCAATGATAATCACATCCGCATCAAAACTCATCTAAACCATCCGTTGAGCCATGTTAAAGAAAAATCAAGCCTTTGTACTATTGATAGATGCACGGATGCAGAATCAAAATACAAAGGCTAAACTATTAATCTTGTTGCTGGTTAATCAAGGCAATGTGCACCATGGGTTATGGCTGCGCCCATTCGAAGCAGCGATGCGATCATGATAGTTTCAGCAATTTCCTGTTCGGTAACGCCTGCTTGCTTGGCTTTTTCCTTGTGGATTTCTAGGCAATAAGTGCATTGTGTAGTCATTGCAACTGCAAGTGCGATAAGCTCCTTATTTTTGACCGAGATCGCACCTTCCTGCATGACTTGCTTGCTGAATTGCCTATAAGAGGCATAAGCCTCGGGAACAAGTTGGGGCATTTTCTTAAGTTTATCAAGCTGCTTCATATCGTACATGAGTGAAACTCCATTTCGGGTTAGGTAAATTAGACAACATGAAAAGTTTATAACGAACCATGGGTCAGTCACAGTAAAAAATCAGAGATTCATAGCGATTGAGAAAGTACGAATATTTTACAGTCTTCTGTAATCGAAGTGGGTAAGAGGGTTTCCCAGTCCCCTTTAAACCTTTAATCCCCTACCTTTTGACACAGATATCTAAAACTTTTTCTATTTTCTTTAAGGTTGGATTCCATAACACCATCGCTCCTGCGAATAATCTATGTAGAAACATTGGTCAGCTTTTAAGGAACATAAATCATGGTGAAGCAAATTCTCAGGCAGTTGCAAATTTTGGGTAGCCTTGCGGTGGTAGGTTTTTCAGCAGGGTGGGCCGATGCGCAAATCGTATCTGCACCTGCAAACTTTAGGAGTGCGCCAGGGGTTTCAAAACAATCTTATTCCTATGCACCACCCGCTGCCCCCAACGCTTTCCAACAAGGAGGGTATAAAATATCCACTATTATACCCGGGTTGGCAGCAGATCGATACGGGTTTAAAGTTGGCGATGTGATTATTCAAGTGAATGGGAAGCCCTTTAGAACAGAAGATGAATTCAATGGGTTACTTCGCCAAAGCAGCTTTGGATCTAAAATAACTTATTTTGAAGCGGGATCGGGAATTGTAAAAATGCGCGAAGTGAAGCATGTATTTGCAAGGCTTGGAATATCCGGGCAGATTGTCCCGTTGAATGCACCTAACGCGATGCCTGCCGCTTTTCCAGCCGGAGCATTACCACCTGGTGCATTACCGCCGGGGCCTATTGGGTTGCCACCGGGTGCAATTATTCCTCCGCAATCGGGGCCAGCGTTACCGGGATTCTAATTTTTAAGAGAGATCAATTTGGCCAAGCCAGGTTTCGATGGCTTGCCAAGCTTCGGCCTTGCAATCATCCTGCAATAAGACATGCCTTCCATCAGGGATTTCGACATAGGTTAAAAGATCTGTAGGAGCTGCGCCTGCAAATTGTCGAGATCCTAGATGAGCGGTAACTTTATCCCCTGTGCCATGCATCAACAAGGTAGGCGTTTGCAACACTTGGGGGTTTTTCAAAAGCCTTTGGGCAGCTTTAGAGCATTGCAAATAAAGCCCGACTGAAACTTTGCGATGGATGAGCGGGTCGTTCTTAAAAGACTCGATGAATTCACGATCGCGCGAAAGATCTTCATAATTCAGCTTGTTATCAAATGCAAGCGATGAAGCAATCATGTTCATCATCGCAGCAGAATTCTCGAGCCACCAAGGCAGTTTAAAAGGCAGAGAAAGCCAGGGTGCAAGGGCGATACAGGCATGAATGCTTTGCGGATAGTTCATGGAATACGCCAGAGCTAGTTGCCCGCCAAGGCTATTTCCAAAAAGCACAATCGGAATATCAGGGTGCATCTTTTCCAGCTCGCCCTGAAAAAGCCTCAAGTCATCGATCAAGGTTTCGTAGGAAGCAGCATGGCCTCTGGGGCCTTCTGATTTTCCGCACCCACGCCTATCAAAACCATAAACAGCAAAACCTTTGTTTTCCAGTTTGCTTGCAATATGCTCATACCTTCCCGAATGATCTGCCAAACCATGCACACACCAAATAATGCACTTGATGGGGCATTCAGGTTGCCAACCCTGCCAATAAAGGCGCAACCTATCCTTACCCAAAAAATTACCTTCAAAGTGATACATCTAGCTTTTAACCTTCTTCTTCCCTTTATCATTGGCCAATAAAATTCTTAACTAATTATAATACCATCTGCATTTGCAAAGATGCACAATAACATGCATCAAAAGTAACTTAGTTCAATCATGCAGCTAAATATAACCTCTCAGGTTAAAAATATCGGCATAAATATTGACATAAAGGAAGGACTTAACCTTTGTTTTATCAAGCATATTGCTGCATGGGTATTTATTCTCGTAAAAGTTCTTGGGGAATAACAGTTTTACAATGCCCTGACTCCGCCTATATTAACAGCTTGATCTCTCTTGATTTTAGGTGCTGTAAAACCACTCCATTAAGGTTGATTGATGGCAGCCATGAATCCTACTCAAATTATTCATGTTGATATGGATGCTTTTTTTGCATCGGTCGAGCAATTAGATAACCCAGCATTGAAAGGCCAGCCTGTTATCGTTGGTGGCAGGCCCGGTGGCAGGGGCGTTGTGAGTGCTGCATCCTACGAGGCGAGGGCCTTTGGCGTACATAGTGCGATGCCTTTGAAAACCGCCCTTAGGCTTTGTCCACAGGGGATCTTTCTTCCGGTACGATTTGCAAGGTATGGTGAGATCAGCAAACATATCCGGGAAATCTTTCACCGCTATACCCCTATGGTAGAGCCTTTGAGCAGTGACGAGGCGTTTCTGGATGTAAAAGGAAGCGAAGGTTTATTTGGATCTGCAGAAACGATAGGTCGAAAAATCAAGGAAGAGATATTAAACGAAACGGGCCTCACCGCATCCGTGGGGCTGGGGCCTAATAAATTTCTGGCAAAGCTTGCAAGTGATCTAAGAAAACCCGATGGGTTTGTTGTAATCACCTTGGATAAGATTCGTGAAATTTTAGATCCGCTACCCGTGGGCAGGCTCTGGGGTGTGGGTAAAAAAGCGGAGCTTAGGCTTCATGCGCAGGGGTATAAAACCATCGGTCAAATAGCTGCAGCAAATCCTAAAGCGTTGGAAATGGCATTTGGGCCTTCTGCGATTCATTTGTGGGAGTTGGCGCAAGGCATTGATTTCAGAGTAGTTACTCCTGATCGATTGGCAAAATCATTGAGTGCTGATATCACTTTTTCAGAAGATATCGAGGATGAGGAAGTGTTGGGGGAAAAGCTGTTGGATCTCGTGGAGCATTTGGGTTCTAGGCTTCGAAAAAAAGAGATCAAAGCAGCAGTGATAGAGGTAAAGCTTCGATCTTCCGATTTTGAAACCCGAAGCGTTTCGAAAACCCTGCTCGAACCCATGAATGAAACCATGCTATTATGGGGTGAAGCAAAAGCACTTTTACAAAAATTGCTGAAATTTGATCTGTTGCCTGCCAGGCTGATAAGCGTTAGCGCGGTAAGATTAGTCCGTCCCGGAGAGATCCAAGGCGGTCTTTTTGACACAAAAATAATAAAAAAACAAGGAGAGATAGATCGCACTTTGGATGCGATCAAGGAAAAATTCGGGTCAGAATCCATCGGAAGGGGTGTTTTTCTCACTTCTGATGACAAAAAAAGCAAGAAAGAGCAAAAGGAACACTAGTACCCCTTGTTTTAGAAGCTATTTTTACCTAAATTTTTCATTAGCCAGTACTTACATAAGGCGACGTAGCTCAGCGGTTAGAGCAGGGTCTTCATAAGGCCAAGGTCGCTGGTTCAATTCCAGCCGTCGCTATTTTTTTCTCTTACACTTTTTCCAACAATCTTTAAATCTTAATCTTCCCTTAAGATTCTTTTTGTTACCTTACGCCCTTGGGCATTTATTTCACTTTTAAAAAAGAGCAATCCGATGGCAACAAATCGAATTTTACTTTCCTTGGTAACCTTGATATTTCCACTGGTAATTGCAAACAGCAGCAATGCGCAAAACTGGCCTCAATTTCGTGGACCCGGGGGCAATGCTTTTAGTTCAGATATGAATATTCCCGCCATCTGGGACGATTCCAAAAATATGCTTTGGAAATGTAATCTTTTAGGAAAGGGAGCATCGAGCCCCATCGTTTGGAAAAACAATATTTTCGTCACCTGTTTTACCAACTCTGCATCAGGCATCGAACGATCTCTGGTTTGCATCGATAAAAATTCGGGCAAGGTTTTGTGGAAGTCTTCTGTAAAATCAGATGCACAAGACGATCCCTACTCGGGCTACCTGACCCAGCATGGTTATGCAAGCAGCACCCCTGCAACCGATGGCGAGTCAATATTTGTCTTCTTTGGTAAAGCAGGCGTGATTGCGTTTGATTTTTCAGGAAAGGAACTCTGGAAAACCAGCGTTGGGGTACAATCCGGAAACCGCAAGTGGGGCTCTGCATCAAGCGTCATACTGCATAAGGATCTTGTAATAGTGAACGCCTCTGAAGAAAGCAGAGCGGTCATCGGCTTAAACAAAAAAACCGGTGCAGAGGTTTGGAAGGCCCCGGGAGATAAACTTGAACTTTCTTACACCACCCCTTTTATTTTTAACGCCTCTCCTGAAAAACAACTTATCATCGTTCCAGTGCCCAACGAAATATGGGCCATCAACCCTGAAAACGGGAAACTCGCATGGTTCGCAGAAACATCTCTCAATGGCAATATATCCCCAACCATTGCAGCAAAGGATAATCTCTTGTTTTGCTTTGGCGGATTCCCCCAGACTAAATCTGTCGCACTGAAAGCAGAGGGCAAAGGCGATCTATCAAAGAACATCGTCTGGACCAGCACTGATTCCTCGTATGTGCCCTCCCCTGTCGTTAAGGGCGAGCATTTGTATTGGATCAACGATCGCGGTCTGGCTTATTGTGCTGAAGCTGCGACGGGTAAAATCATTTACAAAGAACGACTACCTTTAAAATCTTCGGGAGGAGCGGCCCGCCCGGTTTATGCTTCAATGATTTTAGTTCACGACAAATTAATCGCTGTCACCAGGCAGGAAGGCACCTTTGTTCTTGATGCCAGCCCTAACTTTAAACTTATCTCCCATAATAAAATCTCCGATGAAGGCGATTTCAATGCCTCTCCCGCTATAAGTGAGGGGAAACTTTTTCTCCGTTCTGACAAATGCCTTTATTGCATTGGTAACCCTAAGTAGATTCTTTAATAGATTCTTTTCAACTTAAAGTTGAAAAATCAAATTTGCACCACGCTCGTTTGGCTGTATCCTATTGGCATAACCCACCAAGAGGACTTCTCATGAATTATTCCCTGGCTTCTTTCAGCGCTTTACTTCTTTCAACCTCGATCACCTTCGCCCAAGCGCCTGATCTTATACTCCATAATGCCAAGATCGTTACCGTGGATGAAAAATTCACCATCGTTCAAGCCATGGCAATCAAAGATGGAAAAATCCTGAAGACGGGCAGCAACGAAGAAGTTTTGAAAACCAAAGGTGTAACTACCATTGTAAAAGATGTCGCAGGAAAAACGGTTCTGCCGGGCCTGATCGATTCTCATGTTCATCCTGCAGGCGCAGCGATGCACGAGTTTGATCATCCCATTCCCGCATTTGAAACCATCCAAGATGTTCTTGATTACATTAAAGCCCGCGCCAAGGTTCTTCCCAAGGGGGAATGGATCGTTTTAAGGCAGGTCTTTATCACCCGGCTTAAGGAGCAGCGCTACCCAACCAAGGCTGAAATGGATGCAGCGGCGCCTTTGCATCCGGTGCTTTATTCAACTGGGCCAGATGCCTCGCTTAATTCTCTTGCGCTTAAGTTAAGCAAGATCGACAAGGATTTTAAAGTGAATGATGGTGGCGCTGGGCAAGTTGAAAAAGATGTAAAGACAGGCGAACCCACAGGTATTTTGCGCAACTGCACCCGATTTGTTAAAACCTCGCAACCCTCACAAAGGCAACCTACCGAAGCCGATAATATTGAACGCCTGCACCTTCTTCTTAAAGATTACAACAGCGTAGGATTAACGGGCATCATTGATCGCGGTGCGGGAACTTCCTCGCTTGAAAGATTTAAAAAACTTAAAGATGCAGACAAACTCACCGTCCGCCTAGCAGCCTCATACTCAATGGGTACAGGCAGCCCATTGGAAACCCTTGAAAAAGATATCGCAAAGCTTGCAACTCATCCGATGCGGGCGCCCGACAACATGATTCGCATCATTGGCATAAAGATATTTCTAGATGGTGGCATGCTCACGGGCAGCGCTTATATGCAAAAGCCTTGGGGCCTCAGCAAAATTTATTCCATCGATGACCCAACCTACCGCGGCCTACTTTTTCTTTCGCGTGACAAGCTTCTGGGTATGGCTCATGCCACCGTAAAAAATGGTATGCAATTCACCGCCCACACCGTTGGCGATGGCGCAGTAGAAACTTTGGTGGGCGTTTACGAAGAAATTAACCGCACCACTCCAGTGCGAAGCACACGA
>Ga0209596_1004553_pt1 | contig 10540 bp, 9 predicted proteins | sample M_130807_MF_Meta_FD_187314 | JGI IMG/M metagenome (GOLD analysis project Ga0209596, IMG submission 187314) | Freshwater microbial communities from Lake Montjoie, Canada to study carbon cycling - M_130807_MF_MetaG (SPAdes) (version 2) | ecosystem: Environmental > Aquatic > Freshwater > Lake...
AAACTTTCAAGTTTTGATCCAACCTGCGCTCAGCTCAAGCCGGCGCCACTCTTTAGGCGGATTGACGGACTGAGGGTAGTGGTGATCTTCGTTTTAATATGATTTCTGTTTATTTTTTAATTGGCTCACCGGGCTCAGGACGCCGAGCGGTGGTGCGCGATTTAGTGGAGAATGGGCTCGCGGCGGAAGCCCCGGCGCTGCTGCTGCTGGCTGCCAGCGAGCTCGCTGATCCGGTCGATGCTAAATTGGCGGCGCTAAAAAATCTGACGGTGCGCCGCTGGGAATGGGTCGCTCCAGAGTTGCCCATCATGGAAATTGCGCCTGAGACCACTGTTTTTTTTCAAGCAGACTCACGCGTTAGTCCGATGGATCAGTTGGAGGCACTCAAGCCGTGGCTGGAGTCGCAAGGCGCTGAACTCGCGCGGATTTTCTGTTTCATCGATTGTCAGTTGGCGGAAAAGCATCCGGTGCTGAAGCAATGGTTTTCTGCCTGCATCCATTTCGCGGATGTGGTTTTTCTGACCAAGCGCGAAGGCGTCGCCAATAAGTGGCTCAGTGATTTTATTAATTCCTATAAAGATGAGTGTTTCCCTTGCCACTTCGTCCAAGTGAAAACTAAAGGCGAGCTCGCCCATCCGCTGGTGTTGCTCGACCCCACGCCCCGGCGGGTGTCGCAATATTTTGAGGAAGGGGAAACTTATGTGATTGAGGGACTCGAGACGGATGATGAAGAGGACGGCGATGAAGATACGGGCCTGCTGCCACCAGAGCCCTATTTTATTCGTAACCTCAGTGGTCGACGGGAGAAGGAGCTTCCCGTGTTAACCGATTATTTGGGCCGTTCTGTTTCAGGATAAGGCTAATCCCGCTCCTCGGCCGCCAGTTGCCCCGATGTGCCCGCTTTGTTAATTAATGCAATTAAGCTAAATTAAGGCTCGACGAAATAAGCAGCACAGACGCAGGATTCAATTGTCTCCCCCCCCGTTTATTTCATGGCTTTGCCTAAATTCACGCTAGCATGGTTGGCCGTTAGTCTAGTCACGCAGTTGGCCGCGCAGACCGTGACGCCGGATAATGTGCTGACTGCCGATGAGCAGGCTTCGCGCTTTCTGGCGCAAGCCACGTTTGGTCCTTCGACTGAATCGATTGCCGAGCTCCGCGCCTTAAACTATAATTATAGCACGTGGATTGATCGCGAGATGGCGAAACCCGCGACCCTCGCTGCGCCGCTGGCGGTGGCGGCGAAAACTTCGGGGCAAATAACTTCGATTACGGCGACCTATAATCGGCGCGCCCGCAATCAGGTGATGATATCAGGGAGCGACCAACTGCGGCAGCGGGTCGCTTATGCGCTGAGCCAGATTTTCGTTATCTCGGACAACACTTCCGTCATTTATAATGCCGAGGAAGGTTCGAGTAGTTACTATGATATGCTCTTGCGCGATAGTTTTGGGACCTTTCGCCAGTTGCTGCTCGATGTGACGTATCATCCGATGATGGGGCGCTATCTGACGCATTACCAAAACCGCAAAGCAAACCTCACGACTGGCACCCGACCCGATGAGAATTACGCCCGCGAGGTCATGCAGCTTTTTACCATCGGGCTTTATCAGTTGGATGCCGCTGGCAATTACATCAACGACAGCACCGGACGCCCGCGAGAGACCTACACCAATGATCAGATCATGGAGATGGCGCGGGTGTTTACCGGTTTTACCACCGAGGATTTTAATCCCAACGCGGTCGGGACCGGCACCGGCCTGCTCGATTTTCCCCGTATCACGACCCAGAATTATACCGCGCCCATGAAGATGTGGGACAAGCAGCACGATATGGGGGCGAAGAAGCTGCTGGATTATACAGGCGTTCGGAAACGCGACCTCCCCGCCAACCAGACGGGCATGCAAGACGTCAGTGATGCCATTGATAATCTCGTCGAGCACCCCTCGGTAGGGCCCTATATTTCGCGTTTACTCATTCAGCGTTTGGTGACCTCCAATCCTTCGGACAGTTACATGACCCGCGTCGCCGCAATTTTTGCGAATAACGGCCGCGGGCAGCGCGGCGACCTGGCCGCAGTCATCAAAGCCATTTTGCTCGATAGCGAAGCCCGTAGCTTGAGCATGATCGTGGATCCGGCGCACGGTAAGCTCAACGAGCCCGTGCTGCGCTTTACGGCCTTGCTGCGGGCCTTTAAGTATACAGTGCCGACCACCTTTTTGCCTTTTGATTTTAGCAGTGCGGCCACTGAAAATACCCTAGGCCAGTATCCGCTATCAGCGCCCTCAGTTTTTAATTTCTATCTACCCGATTATGAACCGCAAGGGGTGATCGGGACTTACGGTCTCGTGGGCCCAGAGTTTCAGATTTTGAATGCTGTCTACGGTATTTCGACCCCCAATCTCTTTTACAATCTCATCTATACTACGGCGGGCAGCTTCAGCCTTGATTTCACGCCGCAGGCCGCAATGGCGACCAGTGCGATGATTGATAATATTGATCTGCTGCTCACGCACGGGATGATGAGCAGCGCGACGCGGGCGCAGATCACCACCGCCGTTGATAGCATCACTGCGGCCATGGTGCCGTCGGGTAGCACGCTCGCACTGACTAAGGTTCGGCAGGCGATTTACCTGACCGTAATATCTCCGGATTGCGCCGTGCTCAAATAATACTCCCATGAGTTCTTCCTCTGATCGACCCCTCAATCGTCGCGAATTTATTAGTCAGGCGAGTTGCGCGGCCGTCGGCTCGACGGCACTTTTTTCTACGCTACTCACCTTGCGATTGGCCAACTCCCTCGCGGCTCAGACGGTCTCAACGAGCGGTGATTATCGGGCGCTCGTCTGTCTGTTCCTCGCCGGCGGCAACGATTCCTTCAATATGTTGGTGCCGACCACGTCGGGTGAGTATGAGGCCTATGCCGCGAAACGTGGTCCGCTCGCGCTCGCGAAGGATACCTTATTGAATATTTCCCCGAGCAATCTCGGGGGTCGCACTTTGGGTATTCATCCGGCCATGCCCGAGATTAGAGATCTTTTTAATGCGCGTCGCCTCTCTTTTATTTCGAATGTTGGCTCCTTGGTGCGTCCGTTGACTTTGACTGACTACAAGGCGGGGCGCTATATGCCGGTCTCGCTCTACTCCCACGCCGATCAAGTGAAGCAGTGGCAGACGTGTATGCCTGATCAACGCACGGCCATTGGCTGGGGCGGGCGGGCGGCAGATATCATCAAGTCGCTTAACGGGCCAAATTTGGTCTCGATGAATATTTCGCTCTCCGGGCAAAATGTCTTTCTTACCGGCAAGCAAGCTTTCACCTACTCTGTTGGCTCGAATGGGGCGACGGCGCTGACGGGCTATAGCCCCACGGCGGTGAACAATCTTACGGCTCTCCGGACGAAGGGCGTCAGCAGCATCGTCGATCAGAATTACCGTAATCTTTTCGAGCAAACTTACGCGCAGAGCACGAGCGATGCGGTTGATTCTTATTACAGCTTCGCCGCGGCGCTGAGTGGGGTGACGCTTAAGACACCGATTCCCACGGGTAATGCTTTGGCGACTAATCTTGCGACGATTGCCCGCGTGATTTCATCCAATCAGGGTTTTGGCGCCCGCCGCCAAATTTTCTTTGTGCAGATCGGTGGATGGGACAACCACACTGACTTGTTTAGCAATCAGCAGAATAATTTGGGCATGGTCAGCAAGGCGATCGACACCTTTTCCTCGGCGCTTACGGAGATCGGGATGGCTGATAAGGTTACCCTGTTTACCGCTTCAGATTTTGGCCGGACGCTCAGTTCCAACAGCACGGGCTCCGACCACGCATGGGGCGCTAATCACCTCATCATGGGTGGGGCCGTGAATGGCGGCAAGGTGGCTGGTGACAGCGCCAATGGTTATTATCCAGATTTCCAGAAAATATCCGAGCTCGATACGGGTGCCGGCCGTATCATCCCCGGCATCGCCGTCGATGAATACGCCCGCGATTTACTTTCATGGTTTGGTATCTCGAATGGAGATATGGATTATGTGCTTCCATCATTTAGCACGCGCTTTAGCGGCCGCCAGACCCTGGGGCTTTTCCCTTCACCCATTACCGTGGCGCCTACCGTGGTTTCCACCGCGACGGCCAGCAGCAGCGGCGGCGGTGGGGGCGGTGGGGGCGGGGCCGCGAGCCCGATTTTCCTCGGTGCCATGAGCGCGCTAGCCTTGCTGCGGTTGCGGCAAAAACGGCTCGCTAAGCGCAAGGCCAAGGACGTTCCTCCGTCGACGACTTGAGGTCGGGTGGGGATGGTGGCTAGCGGCAAAGCCTGTCAGTCCGATGCATGCAGCTGCCCAGCGGATAATTTTTTCTCCTCGCGGTCGGCTGAGGAATTTTGCTGAATTTGGTCAGGTTCACTCGTTTATGAGTGAACTGATGGAATTCGGCTCCTCATCCACCCATGAAATACGCGATATTATCTTTAGCCCCTGAAACTGGCAGTTTAAGCGACAAGGCGCAGGGAGCCCGCCAGCGGCGCGCGAAATGGGAAGTGGGGTTCACGCTGTTGGAAATCTTGGTGGTGTTGGCGATTATTGGTCTGCTGGTTGGGCTTGTCGTCAGCAATACGGATAAAATTTTTGGCCAAAGTCAGGAAGCGATCACGCGGATTTTTGTGCGGGATTCGCTCAAGACCCCCTTGGTGCGTTATCGAATTGATCTTGGAGATTATCCGACGACGAGCGAGGGTCTCGGGGCCTTGCTGGTTTCAACCGCCAATAATAGCGACCGTTGGCGCGGTCCTTATTTAGATGTTTCGGGCGGAAAATTGCCCGTTGATCCTTGGGGCCAACCTTACGAATACCGCTACCCAGGGGTAAAAAATACTGGGAGCTACGATTTGTTTTCCAAGGGACCCGATAAGGCGGCGGAGACCGCTGACGATATCGGCAATTGGTGAGGGAACGGAGCGACCGCTTAATCGGCTCACTCCGCGCGCCCGGTCCGGCGGTTTACAGTGCCTTATGGCTACCGTCGCAGAGCGCACCTTTTTGGCTGTGCTTGCATGCGCAAAAATAGACGGTGCCATCTTTTTCAGCGGTGTAGGGCGTCGGGGCAAACGTCGATCCCTTGTGTCCACCGTCACAAAAAGGCTGGGTTTTGCTTAGGCCGCAGGTGCACCAGTAATAAGTTTTGCCGGCTGCGACGACGACGGGCATCGGGGATTTTTGAGGAATATGGGGTTGGGTCATCGGCTGAGTGTTGTTTGAGTGAGTGGGAGACTTCAAAATAATATTCTGCGATCAATTTGATCACGGGGCGAGACATGAATCAGGGAAAGCTGGCCGATGCTGCAGCCAGCGCACGAGGCAAAGACTGTTGGTGAGCGCTTCGTGCAGGGCTGTGCCAAAATCGTAGGCGCGATGATCCCAACCCGCTGCCTCTAAGGCTTCATCTACACCAAGCATGACGGCGAATAATCGAGCGCGGAGTGCCGGAATATAATTCTTCTCTATCGGCGTGGTGGGGTCCGCGGCATGGGCCGCACAGGCGGCGACATTATTGGTGTGATGCGCTCGGCAGGCTTCGGGTCGGCCCGCGTAGATTGAGCAATGATCATCTTGGAGCAAAGCGCAGGGTTGTTTTAAGCGGGTGCGCTCCTCGTGGGTGAGGTTGAGCGCGCGCGTGCGATGCGCGGCCGTGCGCGTGATGACGGCAGCCAGATCGGTCGGAGTAAAATGGGTTTGGATATACTCGGCCGCAAAAAAAACTTCATGAGCCTGCACTTCTACGGGCACACTGCAGCAATGGCCACAGCCGGCGCGACAGGCGACGGTTGCGCGAATCTTGGTGGGGGTGGTGGCGTAAGCTTGGTCAAGCTCCTCCATGCCCCAGCGCAGGGCGGTGAACATGCTGGCTGAGTCGGTCACGGTCGCCAGTTTGCCCGTCATGCCGGTCACGGTTTGTGCAAACAATTGCTGGCGCTGTTTTTCGAGGGCAGGCGTAAGCATACGGGAGTAAGATAGCCACAGACCTTGAGCTAAAGCGCGCTATAAATGGGCGCGCCAGCTAGTCGCGCGACCAAGCCGTTACGCGCTGATGCGCGTCGCGAGCTCGCTCAACGCAGGGCGGCCGCGATCCGGGCGAGGGCCGTTGTGACGTTGCTGCGGGAGTTAAAGGCGCTGATGCGAACGTGGCCTTCGCCACATTTACCGAAGCCAGCTCCTGGAGTACAGACCACCTGGGCTTTATTGAGGAGGAGATCAAAAAATTCCCAAGAGTCGCGGCCGGTGTTAACCCAAATATAAGGCGCATCATCGCCACCGATGCAGGTCATCCCGAGTTGCTGCACGGCTTCGCGGATGAGTTTGGCGTTGCCGAGATAAAAATCAGTCAAGGCTTTGGTCTGGGCCTGGCCCTCTGGCGAATAGACGGCCGCGGCCGCTTTTTGCACGGGATAGGACACGCCATTAAATTTGGTGGTGTGGCGGCGATTCCAAAGGGCGTGGACGGAGTGTTCCTGGCCAGCCGCGTCGCGGGCTTGGAGATTTTTGGGAATGACGGTGTAAGCGCAGCGGAGTCCCGTGAAGCCAGCTAGTTTGGAAAAACTACGAAATTCAATGGCGACGTCCCGCGCGCCTTCGATCTCATAAATGGAGCGAGGGATTCCCGGGGTCCGCACATAGGCTTCATACGCGGCGTCGAACAAAATGATCGCGTGATTTTTTTTCGCATAAGCCACCCAAGCGGCCAGCTGCGCCCGTGTGGCCACGGCGCCGGTTGGATTATTTGGAAAGCAGAGATAAATGAGGTCAGTCGCTACGGCGGGTGGGGCTGGGACATACCCGTTTGCCGCAGTGGATTCGAGGTAGGTGATCCCAGCGTAGCGTCCGTCGTCATTTACCCCGGTGCGACCGGCCATGACGTTGGTGTCGACGTAAACGGGATAAACGGGGTCGGGGATGGCGAGGCGGGTATCGGCGGCGAAAATTTCCTGGATGTTGGCCACGTCGCATTTCGAGCCATCGCTGACGAAGACCTCATCGGCCTCGACGTGAGCCCCGTGGGCTTTGAAGTCATGCTGCGCAATGGCCTCGCGGAGAAAAGCGTAGCCTTGTTCGGGGCCATAGCCCTTGAACGTCGCGCGGTTGGCCATCTCCTCGGTCGCCGCGTGCAGTGCGGTAATACAAATGGAGGGCAGGGGCTCGGTCACATCGCCGATGCCAAGACGGATGATCGGCTGGTCAGGATGGGCGGCGACATAAGCGTTCACGCGCTTGGCGATGTCGGCAAAAAGATAGGAAGCCTTGAGCTTGGTGAAGTGTTCGTTGATGCGAATCATGAGTAAGGAGTGGGCTGAGCGCTTGAATTTTCAGGAACTGAACTCGCGAGTGAGGCGAGGAAGTCTTGATAAAGGTAATGGCTTCTGGATAGATCAAGTCCGATTCGGGTCATGCAAAAAATCGAAAAAATCAGCGCGATGCAGTCGGCGGCCTTGGCCCTGCACCGTGGGGGCCAACGGCTCGCCTTAATTCCTACGCTCGGTGCCTTGCATGCTGGGCATGCCAGCTTGATCAAGCTCGCGCGGGAAAAAGCGGATACGGTGATCGTGTCGGCCTTAGTTAATCCGCTGCAATTTGGGCCGAGTGAGGATTTTGCCCGCTACCCCCGCTCGCCCGCTGCCGATGCCGCCCTCAGTGAAAAAGCGGGCGTCGAGGTATTTTTTACCCCGACCGCCGAGGAAATGTTTCCGCGAGGATTTTCTTCCCACCTTCAAGAAGAGGCGGTCAGCAAGCCGTTGTGTGGGACGGTGCGGCCCGTCTTGTTTCGTGGGGTCCTGACGTGTTGGTTGAAATTATTTAATATTATTCGGCCCGAGGTGGTCGTGATGGGGGCAAAGGACGCTCAACAAGTAGCCGTGGTGCGCAAAGTCGTCACCGATCTGTGTTTGTCGATGGAGATCATCGTGGGGCCCACGGTTCGTGATCCCGACGGCCTCGCGCTCAGTGCGCGCAACAGTTACCTCACTCCGACGCAGCGGGAGGAGGCTCTCGCGGTCATCAGTGCCTTGCGCCGCGCTCACGAGATGGTGGCCGGTGGGGTAAAAAGTGCTGATCGACTCGTGGCAGAGGTCACGCACCTCATTGCGGCCAAGCGTCGACTGCGGGTCGTCTATATTGCGGTGGTAGATCAGCACACCATGGAGCCCTTGCGGGAGATTATTCCGGGCCAGTGTTTGTTGGCTATTTCTTATTGGGTCGACGAGGTGAGATTGACCGACAATCAGCCGCTTTGAGGGCGGCTTGGGGCTGTGAATAACTTGTCAGCCCAGCTAGATTTCCCCTCGCAAAGCAGTCGAGAGATGCGTTGGCGAAAGGTTCGTGGATAATTTGTAAATAGTGGGCTGGAAAGCGATCGGGCGCTGCGCAGGGAGATTTTGGGAGACGCATCAATCAAGGCTGGCTCCGTTTCGTTAATCGTAATGCATTAGCGTTTATAGATTAAGGAGGTTAGCTAGCGCGTGTTATTAAGGGATTCACCCTATAGGTTATGCTGCGGTCCTCGCCGGTCAGTTCTTGGGCCTCGTGACTTAGGGGATTCTGCCAGTTGGGCCGACGGAGCCTCCTGAGAGCTTACCGCCGGTCAATTTTGACTGTGAAGAAAGCGATGTTTTCGCGCTGGGCCGTCGGGACTGCAGGATTGTCTTTTTAGTGATGTTTAGGAGTACTCAGCACTGTGAGCACACCTTTTCCCGCTAAACCCCGCATCGCGATTATCGGTACCGGCGCTCTCGGCTGTTATTATGGGGCTTTGCTCGTCAAGGCGGGCCTCGATGTTCATTTTTTGGTGCGCAGTGGGCGGGCGGCGGTGATGGCTCGAGGCATTCGGATCAAAATGCCGACGGAGCGGATCCATGTCCGCAAGGTGCAGGTCTATGGTTCGGCCGCGGAGATTGGGCCCTGTGATTTGGTGATCGTGGCGATCAAGGCGACGGCTAATGCGGAGCTTAAAAATCTCCTGCCGCCGTTGCTCGGGCCTGAGACGATGGTGCTCACTTTGCAAAACGGCCTCGGGGTCGAAGAGCCCGTCGCTAATATCGCTGGGGCGCATCGGGTGTTGGGGGCGATTTGCTACATCGGCTGCACGCGGACCGCGCCGGGCGTCGTGCATTGTTCATTTCCGGGACTCATGACGATTGGCAAGTTTGGCAAGCCGGCCAGTGAGCGCACGCAGGCCCTGGCGGCCTTGTGGCGGCGCGTCGGGGTAAAATGCACGGCGCTCGATAACCTCGAAGCCCAGCGTTGGCACAAACTCGTTTGGAATGTGCCGTTCAATGGCCTCGCCATCATTGCCGGTGGTCTGACCACCGACTTGCTCTTGGCCGACGAAGGCCTCCGGACCTTGGCGCGGCGCTTGATGGAGGAGATCGTCGAAGCGGCGGCCAAATTTGGGCATGATATTCCCCGTTCGTTTGTCGATTTGCAATTTGAGCGCACCGCCAAGATGGGCGCTTACCGGCCATCGAGTCTGATTGATTTTGAGGAGGGGCGCGAAGTTGAGCTCGAGGAAATTTGGGGCGAGCCCGTGCGACGGGCCAAAGCGGTCGGGGTTTCGGTGGCGCGGCTTGAAATGCTTTACTGGTTAATTAAGCGCATGCTGGCCGCACGAAAATTGCCTAAGCGGAAAAAATAATTGATGGGCCTGGGCTTGGGCTGGTGGCCGGCTTAATCTGCTCGGACGGATAGGGGAAGGCGGGCCGCGGGTATCTACTCGGGCATTGCCCCGCGGTCGTCCATCGGCAAGCTCGCGGAAAAATAATTCCCCATGGCCACCCCTCCGTCTGCTCCCTTCGAACCCTTCATTCCCGCCTCAGTTAATCTCCGAGAATTTACTTTTCGGGCCGTGTTGACCGGCATTGTGCTCGGCATCGTTTTTGGGGCTTCCTCCCTTTATCTAGTGCTTAAGGTTGGTTTGACGGTGAGTGCATCGATTCCCGTCGCCGTGATTTCGTTAGCGATGTTTCGGGCTTGGTCAAAGACGGGTGGGCGCGATGCCACGATCCTCGAGCATAATATTACCCAGACGGCTGGTTCCGCGGGCGAGTCGATCGCGTTCGGGGTCGGGGTCACGATGCCGGCCATTCTCATTTTAGGTTTCGATCTCGAGCTCACGCGCGTGATGCTTGTGGCGATTTTAGGCGGACTGCTGGGAATCTTAATGATGATTCCTTTGCGCCGTGCGCTCATCGTGAAGGAGCACGGCGTATTAAAATATCCGGAAGGTACGGCGTGTGCCGCGGTGCTCAAAGCCGGGGTCGATGAGGTTTCTCGCGCGGCCGCTTCCCCGGCCGCCAAGGCAGAAATGGCGGCCGCTGAGGCGGCGGGCCTGGGAAAATCTCCGGGCGCCAAAATTATTTTCACCGGCTTTGGCCTCGGGTTGCTGTACAAGACGGTTAACGTTGCGCTGAAGGGTTGGAAGGATGTCCCCGAAAAAATCTTCGGCGCACCGCTCAAGTCTGGTTCGATCAGCGCGGAGATTTCTCCGGAGCTCGTTGGC
>Ga0209596_1004555_pt1 | contig 10537 bp, 5 predicted proteins | sample M_130807_MF_Meta_FD_187314 | JGI IMG/M metagenome (GOLD analysis project Ga0209596, IMG submission 187314) | Freshwater microbial communities from Lake Montjoie, Canada to study carbon cycling - M_130807_MF_MetaG (SPAdes) (version 2) | ecosystem: Environmental > Aquatic > Freshwater > Lake...
TGAAATGTTGGGTAACTGGAGCTTTGGAAATTATTTTAAAGCAGAAGCCATTGCTTGGAGTTGGGAGCTATTAACCAATATTTATAAAATAGATAAAGACCGAATATATGTTACCATTTTTGAAGGCGATGCAAAAGAAAAATTAGAAAAAGATACCGAAGCATTTGAAGAATGGAAAAAATTAGTCCCCGAAGAAAGAATTTTACTAGGTAATAAAAAAGACAATTTCTGGGAGATGGGCGATACAGGCCCCTGCGGACCTTGCAGTGAAATTCATGTAGACTGTAGAACAAATGAAGAAAGGGCATTGGTAGATGGAAAAACCTTGGTGAATAACGACCATCCGCAAGTAATAGAAATTTGGAACAATGTGTTCATGCAGTTTAATCGTTTAAAAGACCAAAGCCTAGAACCGTTGCCTGCCAAGCATGTAGATACCGGAATGGGATTTGAAAGATTGGTGCGCGTTATTCAACAAAAAACAAGCAATTACGATACCGATGTTTTTACCGGAACTATTTCATTAGTAGAAACACTAACGCAAAAAAAATACGATTACAGCAATAGCAAAGAAGCGATTGCATTTAGGGTAATTGCCGATCATATCCGTGCCATTTCATTTACTATTGCCGACGGACAATTGCCTTCAAACACAGGCGCAGGCTATGTTATACGACGCATCTTACGAAGAGCAGTACGCTATTATTATTCTTATTTAGATTATAAGCAACCTTTGTTACACCAATTATTGCCTGCACTAGCAAAGCAATTTGAAACAGTTTTTCCTGAATTACAACAACAATTAGATTTTGTAAGTAAAGTAGTAAAAGAAGAAGAAGATGCATTTTTAAGAACCCTCGACAAAGGCTTAAAACGCATAGACGATATGGTAGCAGCTAGTTTGCAAACTACCCAAAAACAAATTGAAGGAAAAGCAGTTTTTGAATTGTTCGACACTTTTGGTTTTCCATTAGACTTAACCAAATTAATTGCCTCAGAAAATAATTTATCGGTAGATGAAAAAGGATTTGATGCACAAATGCAAGAACAAAAAAACAGAAGCCGCGCCGCCTCTGTATTAGATACCGAAGACTGGATTGTATTATCCGAAGAAAAAGGAAACGGATTTGTAGGTTACCAATTAACCGAAGCAGCAAGCAAAGTAACCAAGTACCGAAAAATAAAATCAAAAGGAAAAGAGCAGTATCAGTTGGTATTATCTACAACCCCATTTTATGCCGAAAGCGGCGGACAAGTTGGCGATACCGGTTGGTTGTTGTTTGAAAACGAAACAATAACAGTAACAGATACCAAAAAAGAAAACGATTTAACCGTACATTTTGTAGACCAATTACCAAGTAATATTAGCGCAGCAGTTACAGCACGTATAGATACCGAAAAAAGATTGTTTACTTGTTATAACCATACTGCTACGCACTTATTACACGCAGCATTACGCCAAGTATTGGGCACGCATGTAGCACAAAAAGGCTCCTTGGTAAATGAAGCAAGTTTGCGTTTCGATTTCTCGCATTTTGCACGCGTAACAGACCAAGAAATTGCAGAGATTGAAAAAATAGTGAACAGTAAAATTCGCGAAAATATACCAGTAGTTATTACAGAAATGCCCAAAGAAGAAGCCCTGAAGCTCGGCGCCATGGCCCTTTTTGGAGAAAAATATGGCAACACAGTACGAGTAGTAGTAGCAGATGCCAATTACTCGGTAGAGCTTTGTGGTGGTACGCATGTATTAAGTACCGGCATGATAGGACTTGTAAAAATCACCGCCGAAGCAGCAGTAGCAGCAGGTGTTCGACGCATAGAAGCTTTAACCGGAAGCAATGCTTTTAATTATTTGCAAGACCAATACAATAGTTTGCAAGAGATAAGTAATTTATTAAAAACAAAAGAGCCACTTAAAGCAGTAGAAAAAATAATTCAAGAAAAACAAGAACTCGATAAAAAAATAGAAAGTTTAGAAACAAAACAATTGGTGGTAATAAAAGAAGCGCTAGTTAAAGAACGAGAATCCTTTACACTACCAAGCCAAGCAACTGCTTATTTTATTGGCAAAGAAATAGCTGTTTCTAATGCCGATCATTTAAAGAAAATTTGTTTCGATTTAAAAGCAGATTTGGGCGAAAATTATTTGGTAGTACTATGCGCAAATATTGCAGGCAAAGCAGCTGTATGTATTTTATTATCAGACAGTATGGTAATAGAAAAAGGTTTAGAAGCACCCAAAATGATTAAAGAAATTGCTACCCCATTAATTAAAGGCGGCGGCGGTGGACAAAAAACACTAGCCACAGCCGGCGGACAAGACGCCAGTAATTTAGGGGAGTTGATTAAGCAGGTGAAGGAGTTATTGGGGTGATTTGGCGAAGGTTTTATACGAATGTAGCTTTACAGTTTTATAGGAAAACCAACTTCATTAGAAAATCAAAATCTCGAACAATCCCTTTTAATAGTCTTTTAGGTATTTATACAAGATTATTACCCTATTTGGTATTAAATCTTGTATATTTACCTAAATGAACGTTAGCCAGTCATATCGACAATTAGAACAATGCATTGATGACATTCAAGGCAGAGGGAAGTTCTATTTCACTTTAGATGATATTAAACTGCGTCTAAATCTAGAACTATCTGCAGTTCAGAAGCAATTGCAACCCCTCCTTAAATTAAAGAAAATTGCTTTGATACGAAAGGGATTTTATGCAATTGTTCCAACAGAATATCGCAAAATTGGAGCACCTCCAGTAACTTATTATATAGAAGGGATGATGAAGACATTGAAACGTCCTTATTATATTGGCCTTTTAAATGCTGCAGCTAGGTATGGAGCAGCACATCAGCAACCTCAGAAATATGCAGTGATTATTCCACCGCCGGTATTGCCTGCAATAAAAAAAACATATGCAAGTATTGCATTTTTATATAAAAAAAACTGGGAGGAAAAAGATATTGTTCAACAAACAACAGATGCGGGCTATTTAAATGTTTCTTCGCCAGAGCTAACTGCATTAGACTTGTGTTATTATAGCAAGCATGCTGCTGGAATTAATCATGTGGCAACTGTATTACAAGAACTTTCTGAAGAAATAGATGACAATAAATTAGTAGAAGTTGCAAAGCGATATTCCAGCTTAATGGCTGTTCAACGTTTAGGCTACTTATTAGAGTTTTTAGGCTTTCCAGAAAAAGTATTACCACTAAAAGAATGGCTTAAATCACAAAAATATCATGCAACATTATTACAGTCTAATAATAAAACTTACAAATCAAAGGTTACTGGGAATGATTGGCGTATTATAGTAAACACAGAAATTGAATCTGATATATGATTCCAAAAGCATACATAGACGAATGGAGAGATTGTGCCCCTTGGCAGGACGCCTACCAGGTGGAACAGGATCTTATTATAAGTAGATCACTAAATGCAATATTTTCTGATCCAATCCTAAAAGAGAAATTAGCCTTTAGAGGTGGTACTGCTTTGCATAAATTGTTTATTCAACCTGCTGCTCGATATTCAGAAGATATTGACTTAGTTCAAATTCAATCTGAACCATTTGGGCCAGTTATGGATCAATTAAGGAAATGTCTATCATTTTTAGGAACCCCAACTCGAAAGCAAAAAGAGCATAATAATACTATGGTCTATCGCTTTGATAGCGCCGAAGGGCTGAAAATGAAAATGAAAATTGAAGTCAATACCAGGGAACATTTCACTGTGTTTGGATATCAGCAAATACCATTTCAGGTGGCATCCAATTGGCATAAAAGCGAGGGAACAATAACAACTTTCACATTAGAAGAATTATTGAGTACGAAGCTTAGGGCATTATACCAACGGAAAAAAGGAAGAGATTTATTTGATCTTTGGTACGCCATTACAAAACTCGATTGCAAGCCTGAAAATATTGTAGAAAGCTGGGGAAAGTATATGAAGGAAGAAAACCATTCCATTAGCCGAAGGGAATTTGAATTAAACCTAGAAGCAAAAATGGAATCTGCGCAATTTATTAGTGATATTAATATGTTAATCAGAGAAGGAATAGGTTACAATGTTCCAGATGCAATGGAAATTGTAAGAAGGGAACTTATCGAATTAATATAGCACGATAGTAAAACCCGTACGATACCAAAGGTGAGGTTTTTTCAGAACAAGACTAATCAAATCCATCATTAAACACCCTGAATATGCTGTATCTGCCCTAGGAAACCTATTTTTGCAAACTATGTCATGGACAGATACATACGAAGTAGTTATTGGATTAGAAGTGCACGCACAATTAGCTACCGCTAGTAAATTGTTTTGTGGTGATAGTACTGCTTTTGGTGCAGAGCCTAATACGCATATCAGCCCCATCACTATGGGTCACCCTGGCACCCTGCCTAAAACCAATAAAAAAGCAGTGGATTATGCCATTAAAATGGGCCTAGCCTGTGCTTGTGAAATAGAAAAAGACAACTATTTTGCTCGGAAAAACTATTTCTACCCCGATTTGCCAAAAGGCTATCAAATATCGCAACATACTACCCCAATTTGTAAAGGCGGGAAAGTTCGTATTAAAACGGTCGATGGATCTTATAGAAATGTGCAACTCAATCGTATTCATTTAGAAGAAGATGCGGGTAAAAGCATTCACGACCTAGATCCAACATTTACTTGTATCGATTTAAATAGAGCAGGTACCCCATTAATTGAAATCGTAACAGAGCCAGCTATTTTTTCGGCCGATGAAGCTTGGCAATACGTAACTGAAATTAGAAAGCTTGTTAGATGGTTAGGAATATGTGATGGAAATATGGAGGAAGGGAGTTTAAGATGCGATGCAAATATTTCACTCAAATTAAAAGGTGCAACCAAATTAGGAACACGTGTTGAAGTGAAAAACCTAAACAGTATTCGAAATGTAAAAAAAGCTATTGAGTTTGAAGTAGAACGCTTGGCTGCCATTTTAGATAAGGGTGAAAAAGTACAACAACAAACACGCAGTTTTAATGCATCGAACGATACAACATTTGCCATTCGCGATAAAGAAGAAGCAAATGACTACCGCTATTTTCCAGATCCAGATTTAGCACCGTTTCATTTAACGGATAGTTTTATTCAAAATATTCAAAGCCAATTACCCGTATTGCCCAATGCCTTAATGGAAAAGTTTGTTTTGTTAGGATTAAGCGAATACGATGCACACCAACTTTGCGACGAACAAGCAACAGCCATCTATTTTGAATCAGTTATTGCTCATACGCAGAACTATAAAGCAGTGGCAAACTGGATACTTGGCCCTATTAAACAATACTTACACGAACACCATATATCATTGCAACAGTTACCCCTTGATGGTATTAAACTAGCGGAGTTAATTGCACTAGTAGAAGAAGGGACAATTAATTTTTCAATTGCATCTTCAAAAATTTTACCTGCATTAATTACATCCAATAATTTATCGGCATTGTCTATTGCAGAAAGCATGAACTTGTTACAAGTAAGTGATGGTAATGAATTAAGCAAATGGATTGAAGCCGTTATTGCAAAAATGCCAGATAAAGTTGCAGAATACAAAAAAGGTAAAAAAGGTTTGATAGGATTGTTTGTGGGAGAAGTAAAGAAGTTGAGTGGCGGAAAAGCCGACCCAAAATTAGTAACGCAATTATTAGAAGAAGCGTTACAAAAATAGTATGACTTAGTTTTTGAATCACTAGATTTATATTTATCAATTTTACAAGTTAAACCTTCGTATGAAAAATATCATTTTAAGCAGTTTATTGGTTGTGGCTTTATTTTCTTGTCAAGAAAAAAAGTATGGTGCCTTTGTTGTTAGTGGAAAAATAACTAACGCGCCAGAGCAATTAATTTCATTACAAGAAATTCCGTTTGCTGGTGAGCAACCTATTACACTTGATTCTGCTTCCTTAAAAAAAGCTGGAATATTTGAGTTACGCACTTTGGGTAAAGAAGAAAGTTTGTATCGTTTACAACTCGAAAAAGGACCAGCTATATTAGTAGTGAATGACAGTAAAAGCATTCGCTTAAAGATAGATATGCTTCATTTTAGACAATACGAGGTAGAGGGATCGCCTGCTACAACTGCATTGCACGAATTAATGGAAGCTTATCATACAAAAGATTCTGTTTTGTACGATACATTCACAATGATTGATAGTTTACAAAAACAAAATGCATCTGATAGTGTATTAACCGTGCTTCGCTTACAAAGAGAGGAAAGCGTTAAAAGCCTAAATAAATTTGTAACAGATTTTATTAGTCATTCAAATAGTCCGGCAGTTAGGTATTACGCTATTGGATTGGCTTCAAGAACCATGAAAGCAGAGGAGTTAAAAGCATTGGCAGTTGCAGCAGCCGATACCTTTAAAGAGCATAGTGGCCTAGCTAAACTAAAAGCCTTATTAACTACTCAAGCAGCAAACTCTGATACTCCTGCTGCATATGCTTTATTAAACCAACAAGCGCCAGAAATTAGCATGCCAGATGTAAATGGCAAACTAGTTAGCTTAAGTAGTTTTAAAGGCAAATATGTATTGGTTGATTTTTGGGCAAGCTGGTGTGGTCCATGCCGTCAAGAGAATCCAAATGTATTGGTTGCTTACCAAAAATTTAAAAATAAAAACTTTACCATTCTTGGCGTTTCATTAGATGACGATAAAGCCAATTGGGAAAAAGCAATTAAAGACGATCAATTAAGTTGGACCCAAATTAGTGATTTGAAAAAATGGCAAAGTACCATTGTAGGTATTTACCAATTTGATGGAATACCTTTTAATGTGCTAATTGATCCACAAGGTAAAATTATTGCGAGTGGATTAAGAGGTGCAGAACTTGAAAAGAAATTGGCTGAGGTATTAAAATAAAATATTTTCTAATACACATTAAATAGCAATAAACATTTACTTAAACAGTTTCCCCTTAATGTTATAAATTTTATTCTAAGACGGAACATAATACATAATAAGAAAGGCTATCTCAAAAATGAGATAGCCTTTCTTATTATGTGTCAATTTGTTGATTAATTACCAACCAGTATTTTGAACTAAGTTAGCATTAATATTTATATCATATGTTGGAATACCCCAAACATATTGTGCAGCATCTGCAGCAATTGTTAATGTGTTAAAATTAGCTCCAACATTAATCGCTCCTAAATCTTGAGATGTTCCTCTTGAAAATCCTTGGTGCCATCTTTTTAAATCAAATAAGCGGAATCCTTCAAATGCCAATTCTTTGGTTCTTTCATTTTGAACTTGCAATAGAAGTGGCGCCCCAGACAATGCAGCTAGCGCAGGCAAACCTCTTGATACACGTAAAGTATTTAACATACTCAAGCCTAAAAGTTCAGAACTAGCGCCTGCACGTACTGCAGCTTCTGCATAGATTAAATACAGCTCAGCAACCCTGAAAACTTTTGGTGCATGCTGATAGTTAGTAGTAGCTGCAGTAAACAAAAGTGGGTTACCTGGAAACTTATTCACTAATGTCATAGTAGGGTAGTTCACCCCTTGGATGATAGTAGGAAGTTGTTTGAAATAAACTTGCTTTCTATAATCTGCTGCATCATATGTATTGATAAAAGTTTGTGTTGGAATGAAATCTGGCACATACTTTAAAGTTGCTCCATTGTATCCTAAATAAATAGAATTGGTATTAGCTTGTTCGGTAGTTTTTACAACTGAACACTGAAATAATACTTCTGTTGCCACATCGTTTGTCCACATGTTATTTAAACCAGCTACTGTATTTAATAAAGGATATTTAGCGGTAGTTATTACTGCATTTGCAGCAGCCATCGCGCCAGCCCAATCTTGCATATTTAAACGCACCCTAGCTTCTAAAGCATTCGCAACATCAATTGTGAATTTGTTAGAACCTTGTACACCCGGTACTGAAGCTAAATTGGTTTTTGCTGCATTAATATCAAGAAGAATTTGATCATAAACCTGCTTTACTTTTGACCTAGCAGGACGTGCGTTAAGATCAAATTCTAATACAAGCGGAACACCTAAATCTTGTGCTGCAGTTGCAGGCTCAAAAGGCTTAGCAAAACGAATAATTAATTCAGAATAATAATAAGCACGGGCTAAATAAGCATCGCCTTTATAACGGGCAAGTGCAGCAATATCAGCTGCAGTAGTTGCAGTTATAGTATTAAATCCAGCAATTGTGGTATTAATATTTTTTAAAGCAGTATAATAGCCATTCCAAGCGCCACTTAATGCACCATCATCAGCTAAATAACTCGTGCCCCAACGGTGTGGGTTACCATTACGATTTCCATAGTCTAAAGAAGCATTTAACTGGTCTGCTTGTACATCTTGAGAGATATTGTATGAACCATATACCCTTGCTCTTAAGTCTGAATAAAGACCAGTATTCCAAGTACTTGCATCTTTAACAGTTTTAAAAGACTGAGAAAGCTCAATCGAGCTATAAGGGAAAAGGTCTAGCTTTTTTTCACAAGAACCTAATGAAAGGATTGCGACAAATGCTACGATATTTATTGTAAATAATTTTTTCATTTTCTTTAATTTTTCTGGTTAATGCTAATTCTTAAAACGAAAGGTTTAATCCAACAGCTATTTGACTTGTGTTTGGATTTACACCAAGTGTCACGTTAGTATCCACCTCAGGATCCGGTCCAGTATAGTTAGTTAATGTCCAAATATTGCGGGCTGTAACAAAGAATTTAAGCGCAGAAAGGACTTTTGATTTGTTTAACAAAGTTTGAGAAAGATCATATCCAAAAGTTAACGCTTTTAATCTCATAAAAGAAGCGTCTTCAATTAGCCTTGTATCGAATTGTGTAAACTGAATACCATACTTAGGAAAACGTGCAACATCACCAGGATTTTTCCAATAATCTAAAACTGTTGTAGACTGGTTGTATCCTAAAAACTGATTTGGATTTTCAAAGAAATACCTGTCATTGTTAATCATATATTTTCCTTTTGAGAATGCAAAGTCTGCACTAACAGAGAACTCTCTGTATCTAACAGTAAATCCAAAGCCTCCATTAAAAGGCGCATACCTTTTAATGCCAGTGTTTTGTTGTAAACCTGTACTATTAAATACAGAAGTTACGCTAGCTGGATTTTGATTGACTTCAACAATTTTATTTGGATCAGCATTAGGGGTAAACCACTCTGGGTTACCCGTTGCTTTGTTAACTTGAGAGAAAATTGGGTAGAAAAAAGAAACTGGTTGTCCAACAGCCCAACATACACCTGTATTAGGAATAATCCAGTAATTTTTTCCTTGGAAAAGTTCTGTGATTTCTTGCTCAACAAAACCAAGATTTACATAAGCATTAAAGTATGCTTTTTTGGTATTTACGAAATCAAAATTCACATTCGCATTCCATCCAGTATTTTTTAAACTTCCCACATTACTAGTAATACTAGCAAATCCAGTTGTATAAGGATATGGAACACTAATTAACATATTAGAAGTATTTCTATTAAAATGCTCAATATCTAAATTTAATTTCTTAAATAAAGTTGCCTGGAATCCTACATTGATTTGTCTTTGGGTTTCCCAAGATAAAGTTGGGTTTCCTGCAGTGTTTACTTGCCATCCAGTTCCCGCATTGTATAGGTTTGTTCCAACGGTTGCAAGTGCATCATAGTTACCAATAGAAGAGTTACCACTGGTACCAATGCTAGACTTAACCGTTAGATTAGTTAACCAATTAACATTTTTTAAGAAGTTCTCTTTTTTAGCCTGCCACATTAAACCTGCAGAATAAAAAGTAGCACCACGTAAATCTCTACCAAATCTAGAAGACTGGTCGTTTCTTACTGATAAATCAACAAAATATTTTGAGTCAAAATTGTAGTTTATTCTTCCAAAATAAGATGCATACGCATATTCAGTTTTAGAAGAACTGGCAGTATAACCTGTAGGACCTGCAGATACCATTATTAGTCTATCATCTGTTTGACCAGTAGAACCACCGCCAAATGAAGTAGTTGTATTAGCAATAAATTCTTGTCCTGCCAGTAAGGTTAAAGAATGAAGTTGACGAACTTTAAATGTATACTCTGCAGTATTTGTAATGGTATTTGTTGTTCCTCTAGTAAAACTTTCAGAAGCATTTCCATTATTTATTGAGCCTAAATAAGAAGGCAAAGTAAGAGACGAACTTCTGAAATCATAAAACTCCATACCTAGTTGAGACTTTAACGTCATCCCCTTAAATGGATTGATTTGTAAGTAACCACTAGGATTAAGCTGAACGTTATTAGAATATCCTTGAAGTTTATCGGCTAAATAGCTAGGATTATAAAAATTACCTCCAGGAATAATGTCTGGATATTTTACACCACTAGCATCATAAGGTGTATAAAAAGGTTGACGAAGTAAAGAAAGACCTCTATTGGTTGAGTTTGAACCATAAGGATTGGTTTGTCTTTTATCAAAACCTCCAAATAGATTCATACCTAATTTAAACCAATCATTTACTGTGGTTGTTAAGTTTGACCTAAGTGTATAACGCTCATAATCTGAACG
>Ga0209596_1004557_pt1 | contig 10535 bp, 5 predicted proteins | sample M_130807_MF_Meta_FD_187314 | JGI IMG/M metagenome (GOLD analysis project Ga0209596, IMG submission 187314) | Freshwater microbial communities from Lake Montjoie, Canada to study carbon cycling - M_130807_MF_MetaG (SPAdes) (version 2) | ecosystem: Environmental > Aquatic > Freshwater > Lake...
CTCGTATACTTGGAATGGAATTACATATACAACATCAGGTACCTATACATACACATCGTTGAATGCCTCGGGTTGTGTGAATACAGCAACGTTGACGTTGAGCATCTTTGCAAGTACAACATCGTCAACTACAGTGATTGCCTGTGATACATATACGTGGAATCAAACTACTGTTTCTTATTCAACTTCTGGAGTGTATGTTTCAACTGCTATCAATGCGCAAGGTTGTCCAATCATACATACACTCAATTTAACACTCAATCAAAGTTCATCAAGTTCAGCATCGGCAACTGCCTGTGATACCTACAACTGGACTGCAAACGGACTGACATATACTGCTTCAGGTATTTATACAAAAACATCATTGAATGCAGTAGGGTGTACACATACCTTATCCCTTTTATTAACGATTACATCGAGCATTTCGCAAACATCAACTATAACAGCCTGTGATTCGTATACTTGGCCATATAATATGATGACGTATACGGCAAGTGGCACATACACCGATGTAAACGGATGTAATATTGAAATATTAAATGTGACGCTGATACCAAGCAGTTCGCATATTACTATCGCAACGGCTTGTGATAGTTACACGTGGTCTGTGAATAATGTCTCGTATTCAAACAGTGGTTCATATAACCAAGTTGTTGGTTGTCATACTGAAGTACTTCAGCTTACGTTAGCTGCAAGTACATCTGTAACAAATTCTGTAACAGCTTGCGATTCATATGCATGGAATGGTTTGACGTATACTGCGAGTGGCAACTATATTTTTACATCGTTGAATCAAAGTGGTTGTGTTAACTCAGCCACGCTATCACTTCTAGTCAACAATAGCACATCGTCAACTGCATTTGTTACTGCTTGTGATACGTATACGTGGTTACAAAATGCTACAACGTATAGCATATCTGGAACTTACACAAGTGTGCAAACAAATGCCTCCGGTTGTATTCATTCTTCTGTTCTACATGTAAGCATCAATCAAAGCAGTGCTTCAACATTCAGTGAAAGTGCCTGTGATGCATATACTTGGGCAACTAATGGTCAAACCTATGCACAATCTGGTGTCTATACCTCGACATCAATCAATGGCGTTGGTTGCGTTCATTCAGCTATCTTAACACTATCAATTACGCCTAGTTCTTTAAGTACAACAACTGCATCCGCTTGCGATTCGTATTATTGGTCAGTTGGGGCAACAACATATTCGACAAGCGGCACATATCAACTAGTCAATGGATGTCACGCTGATAACTTACACTTGACCATTGCACCTACGTCGTCAAATTCAACGACTATATCGGTCTGTGATGTGTATCTATGGCCAGTTAATAATATCAGTTATTCAGTTAATGGTGTTTATTCATTTAGTAGCGGATGTCATTCCGATACCTTGCATTTGACGATTACACAAAGCAGTAGTAACCTGACAACTGTTTCGGTTTGTGACACTTATACGTGGTTGCTTAATAACATCGCCTATACACAAAGTGGGATCTACTCAAGTACTAACTCTTGTCACACTGAAACATTATCGTTAACTGTCATTCCTTCAACAACTTCAAGTGCTGTTGTCAACGCATGCGATAGCTATACATGGACAACCAATGCTCAGACGTATACGAACTCAGGGACCTATACATCAACCAATGCATGTCAAACAAGTAATTTAAATCTTACGATAAATCAAAGTTCATCAGACACAATTTCTACCTTTTCGATAGGCACTTACACATGGGCAATTAATGGTCAAATGTATTCTGTTAGCGGAGTATATAGTCATACATCGTTGAATGCTTCGGGTTGTTTACAGACCAACACTCTTATGCTAACGATTGCAGGAAACGCTTGTCAGTTTGCATTGACGGTCGATTCAGATCAGCCTATATCTTGTCCTGGAGATAATAATGCGTCATTGCAGGCCAGCGTTACACCATCTGGAAGTTATACGTATACAATAGTGAGTCCAACGCAAGCTTCCTCATCCAACACAAATGGTTATTTCATTCAACTTGAAGCTGGCACACATACTGTCATTGCTTCGAATGGGACGTGCGCTGCTTTTCAAACAATTACATTTATAAATCCCGATCCGTTAGATATTGATTTTACTACCGATTCAATTGTGTCATGTCTCGGTAATGATGGGCAGTTAAGTGTATTCATTACTGGTGGTAGTAATATTCTGCAACCTTATTTGACTTGGTGGATAAATTCGGCAGGTGATACCATCAATGATGTGTTGAATGATAATTTTGCAATTACATTAAATAATTTGCCCGCAGATAATTATACGGTGCATGTTGAAGACGACTTCGGTTGTTTTTATAGTGAAACTACGACGCTAGGTGTGTCAGATGTCATTCAAGTGAATGCGACCTTTGTGCCTATCGTATGTCAAGGTGGTACCACACAACTATTGCTATCATCGACCGGTGGGGTGTCCTATTCACCTCTTACGTATTCGGTTAATGGGGCGTTGGTGTCTTCTTCGTATGGAGCGGGGACTTACACTGTCGTCGCAACAGATGAAAAAGGATGTACAGGAAGCACCGTCATCATCATAAACGAACCTTCTGCCAATGTGACAAGTTTACTTGATAGCGCGTGTGCATCTTTCTTATGGAATGGCACTGTCTATACTCAAACTGGAACATATACGGCCACATTTACTAGTGTCAATGGATGCGATTCAGTGCATACGCTCAATTTGACAATTAACAACTGTGCATCAGTTCTGAATCTCAAGTTATTTATGCAAGGATATTATATTTCGAATGCAACAATGCAAAGTGTCTTGTACAATCAAAGTGAAACTTCTGATATGTCGCTGACAGATTCGGTGAATGTTATTTTGTATGAAGCTGTTTACCCGTATTCTGCGGTAGCATCGCAACGAGTGGTCGTTCATACCGACGGTACAGCTACTTGTATTTTTCCTCCGCTCATGGGATCGTATTATGTTGGCATTAAAAACAGGAATACCTTGTATACGTGGAGTTCAAATCCTGTTGCTTTAGGTCAGGTAGCAGCCATGTATGATTTCACAACATCATCGTCTATGGTTTATGGTGACAATGCGATTGAAATGGAGCCAGGTATTTGGGCACTGTATATGGGTGATTTAAATGATGATGAAAATATTGATCTCTTCGATTTGATTTCTATGGAAGATGATATTTCTAATTTTCTTTATGGCTATATGGCTACAGATATCAATGGAGATGGTAATGTAGATTTATTAGATACACAGGTAATGTCAGATAATATCAGCTTGTTTGTTTTCTCTATGCATCCTTAATAGGAATACTTTAGTAAGTCTTCACTGCTTAAATCAAGTACAGATATGCTATTAACGATGATTAATTTGTGATGTGATAGTGCGGTCTGTAATCTTATCATCATCAGCTAGCAGAAAGGCTTTCGATAAGATAATGGAAAGTCCTGTATCGCCTTCAAACGGAATAAACACTTTTTCTGTCGGTGATTTTTGAGTTCGATCAGGTACGATACACAAATATTGGTCATTGGGTTCCATCAGTATATTGGTACTGCCGATATGAATTTTATAGGTCCTTACTTTGCCTCGTACAATAAGAAATTTATCGTTGATTTCCGACACCTTATTTATTTTTAAACGTGGTAATAAGCCTGTCAGTATTTCTTTCCTATTTTTTGCTACTTCGGATAAGTTGCCAAAGGAGAATGAAGTCCAATAATCGCGATACGCGGGCAATCCGCCTGAATCGTGCCACGCCGGGTCATTGCCAACGCTCGCAACACCTACGAATAAATCAACATCCCTGAGTACTTCTGAAAATGGTATAATAGGTATGTCACGTAGTGTCCGCGGTTCATTTGATTCCAAATCGACAAAACGAATTTGATCGGTGGTTATGTAGTTCCAAATACCAGCATCGTTGAAGGCTCCATCGGCATCCAATTCATTAATCCAATATTCGGCCTTGAGTCCGTATTCAGGCAATTTGATTTCTGCGGTACTATGCAATACGCCGTTGTCATATGCGCCGAGCAATTCATACTTCCAACCACGTGTTTTGACGAGCATACTAAATTGATGTTGCTTTAGTACATGCGCTGCCATACGATTGCTATAAGTGTGTGTATTGATTTCTGCTTCAGTAAGCAAATAAACTTCCCTGAAGGCTTGTTTAAAAGGTTGTTGAATGGTATGAAGACTAATGAAGGCTCGCCATTTTTTGATATTCGCAATCGATGCCGCCGCAGGATGCCATAGAGATACAAAGGCGTCATCTGCAGGGTATACGATTTCATTATCCTGATTAATCCAATGGTTTTTAAGTCGAATGGCCGATATGTCCTGATTATCGGATTTGAAATTCCAAATGATTTTTGTTGCCAAGAATTGCATCAGACCATGTGTAAGATATCGTTCGTTGAATAGCGCCATTGAAATCGTTCTGTTCGCACGAAACATTCGGTCTATGCGATCGCGTTGGGCTGAAGTAGTCTGATCGACCTGCTTTTGAAGGTCTTTGATAGTCTTGTATTCTGATGCAAATTGATCTTTTATAAAGGAGGGTACTGATTTCTGTTCAGCGCCATCGGGTTTGTACCATGTCAATGTTGACTTTCCTATGCCTGTGATGCAAAGGATAGCGTTGTACTCGTTCAATGTAAATTCTCGTTGACCCTCAGTGAGGCCCGCATCATCGACAGCAAGGTCTTCAATTTCATGAATAGAAACACCTTGTTCAGCCGCAGCTTGTAGTAGATATTTCTCAATGATCGATTGTGTGCTGTGCTGTTTGATTCGGAGTTTTAATCTAGATAAATGGCCTATTCCTTCCATACCCTTTGCTTTGTGTAATACAAAGAGACAGGCATTACCAATTGACGCTGACGCCGGACCCTTATCAGGTATTTTTCGATAGCAACGTTCGGCTAATCGAGCGATTCGTTGAAGTGTGGACGATTCCTGCAAATTGGCACATATCCATATCATACCTTTAATAGCATCGGTGTTAATCGTTGTTAGAAATGTGCCAGTCTTGTAGATATGTGTATTGCCTCCAAATTCGACTGGATGTTCATGAATGATATCCTTCAAGTTGATGAGAAAGCTACACCATTCCTGGATTAATTGGTTGAATGAATCGATGCCTAGTTCGTGGCAAAGTGCATTCGTCTCATCCAAATATTTTTTAGAAGGCTTTGAGCCGTTGGCATGTTGCGCCTTTGTGATTAACTGATACCAATACGACTTATCACGATCATTCATCTTGTCTATGGTTTCATTTGCATAGGTGGCGAATGCGTCGTCGCCCAGAAAAAATGCGGGTTTGATGGTTCCTTTTTTATTTTTTGAACTGAAGAGAATGGCATCAATTTTACCCGTAAGTTTCAATTTCTCTTTCGTATAATAAGTAGCATTCAAACGTTGAATACTATTTTTTAAAGTTTCCATGGCTTGAATGAAGACATCTGTATGGTCAGTGTCTTTGAATTGCTGTTCGATTTGTTTAATCAAATAGGCGAGGGGCCATGTTTGAATATGAAAATAGTCCCACTGTTTATCTCTTGTGAAGATTTCTATCAATTGCGTAAGATCTGTTTCTTCCATCTTTACTCTAGCTCGAAGCAGATTTTTTAGATAGGCAATGCGGGTCAGTTGTTTCTCTGATTCCACATTCATCCTAAATTCATTTCTTGCTTTGTTGGCATGAATCTTATCGGCACAATAAAGAACAAACGCCATTTTCTTTTTGTCATCCCATCGCATTACTTGTGCGGTATGTATTGAAATCGTATTCAATTTTACATCCCAGAAATCTCCATTCGTTCGCTTATATTCATTGATGGATTCTGTGATGATAAGATCGAATTCGGTGCTGTCGTAGGGACCGCTGCTGAAGACATTTTTCAATGTATCAATGATGCCCATACTTAACCGCCGACTAAAGGGGTTAACTTAATAAAACTGATGCTGGTGGTGCTTTTTAGAAAAACTTCTTGTTCGAGACTTTCAGATTGTATGGTGTCGATTAGCAGAAAATAACCATTCTTGGTAAACGCATCTAAAGCCACATACACTTGCTTCTCGGCATCAATCATTTTTCGAGTTGTTAGCTTAAATCCGTTGATTGTCTTCTCGGCATCAGAAGGTTCCACTAGTCCATTAAAATACTTAGGAAGTTTTTGATTATAATTTTCTACTTCATGTATAACACGCTGCGTGATGATGTCTCGAACAGTGACATTTTCTTGTTGAAAATCAAGATTGATTTCATGGATGATGCTACCTGAAAAGTTTTCATCTTTAATTGCTATAGTCATAATTTGAATTCGGTTTTTGAAATGAGTTAAACAAATATAATGAGAAATGAGTTCAGAAAATAAAGAGAATAAATATCAGGTTACTCGTCTGCTTGCTATCAAAACGCTATTCGATGATACGCAGTTTGGCATAGTTCAACATGATTTTTTTTTCACCCATAGTACCAAAATTGATTGTGGCCACCTGATTGGAAATTGAACCTTCCATTGAAATAATATGCCCGATACCGAATCGCTGATGTTCGACCTTCATACCTGTTTTCATATTTGTAGGATTGTCAGGCACGAAATCTGATGGTGGATTATGTGTTGATGTAGGCTTAGGAATCAATTTCTTTTGTTGAATCACATGGTCATTCGACGTAGGATTTGATCGTACAAAGGTGGTCTTGAAGGTAGGTTTCTCGGCCAAACTCATATCTAGTAAGGCTTTAGGTAATTCGTCGATAAAGCGACTTGATTCGTTTGAAATCAGACTGCCAAATCGATAGCGATTATTTGCATAGCTAATCCACACTTTTTCTCGTGCTCTCGTGATAGCAACATAAAAAAGTCGTCTTTCTTCTTCGAGATTCGCTCGATCGTACATACTCATGCTGCTTGGAAAAATATTTTCCTCAACACCCACTAAGAAGACAATTGGAAACTCAAGTCCCTTGGAGGCATGCACAGTCATCAGTTTCACTGCATCTTCTTCTTCGCCATTATTCTGATCTGCATCCGTTAGCAAAGTAATTTGTTGTAGGTACGAACCCAAACTTCGTTCAACGACTTCGCCTTCTTCATCAGGGGTTTCGGTATACTCCTTAATTGAATTTAAGAGCTCTTGAATATTTTCATATCGGGCTAAACCTTCGACTGATTTGTCAGCATTTAGTTCTTTTACAATGCCACATTGTTTGCCAATTTCGAAGGCAACTTCATATGCATTTTTTTTACTGAGCAAGCTTTGAAAATGTCTGATGGCCAATACGAAATCTTGTATTGTTGTCAGTGTATTTCCTTTGATACCAGCCTCTGCAGCCAGACAAAGGACTTCCCAAAATGTTTTATTTTGTTCTTGCGCTACGATTGAAATTTTATTCAGTGTGGTGGTGCCGATACCGCGAGCAGGGTAGTTGATGATACGCTTCAGACTTTCTTCATCCTGAGGGTTGACTAAAATTCTAAGATACGCTACATAATCTTTTACCTCTTTGCGTTGGTAGAATGAGGTCCCTCCAAATATTCTGTATTTGATTCCTAAGCGTCGTAACGATTCTTCAAAGGCACGGCTTTGCGCATTTGTTCTGTATAGAATAGCAAAATCTTTATTGCTGAAATGATTGCGAAGCTTTTGCTCCATAATGGCATCAGCCACAAATTTCCCTTCATCATTATCTGTGAAGGAGCAAGCCAATTTTATTTTTTCGCCCGATTCTTTTTCAGTCCACAAGGCTTTCTTAATTTGGTTTTCATTCTTCGAAATGACCATATTCGCGGCATCAAGAATGGTGCTTGTACTTCGATAGTTCTGTTCAAGTTTGATAACCTTTACTTCCTCATAATCTTTCTGAAATTGAAAGATATTTTGCATACTCGCTCCTCGAAAGGAATAGATGCTTTGTGCATCATCACCAACCACACAAATATTTTCATTGAGTGCGCCCAATAATTTTACAATATGGTATTGCGCCAAATTGGTATCCTGATATTCATCGATCATCACATACCTAAATTTATGTTGGTACTTAGCCAATACATCAGGAAAATTCGTCAGAAGGATATACATGTTCACAAGTAAGTCGTCAAAATCCATGGCGCCATTCTTGAAACATCGTTTGCTATAATATTCAAATATCTCGCCAATCATTGGACGATTGCTTCTTGCATCTTCCTGTTGGATTGTATTATCAGCTCTGTATTCCTTATAGGTATACAAATTGTTTTTCGTAGTTGATATACGATTATAAACAAAGGAAGCTTTATATACTTTGTCATCAAGATTCAATTCTTTTACAATAGACTTAATGACGCTCTTTGCATCATCGGTATCGTAAATAGTGAAATTGCTTGGATAGCCTAGTCGCTCAGCATCCGCGCGCAGTACTCGTGAGAAGACAGAGTGGAATGTACCGATATATAAGTTTCTTGCTTCGTGATTACCAAGTATGACCTCGATACGTTCTTTCATTTCTTTGGCGGCCTTGTTGGTAAATGTCAAGGCCAGAATGCGAAATGAATCGACACCCTGATGTATAAGATGAGCAATACGTGTTGTAAGTACTTTAGTTTTTCCTGATCCGGCTCCCGCCACTATCATCAACGGTCCTTCGGTGTACAATACCGCTTCTCGTTGCGGTTCATTCAATGGCAATAGATAATCCTGCATACGAGCAAATATAAGAATTCAAATTTGACAATGGTAAAAATGTATACAGTGGCGTTGCGTAAGTTTTAGTGAGCTATCGTGTCATGCAATAGGATTGAAATTTGCCCTGATCCATAAATCATTCAAGATGCTGCATTTATTGCGAATAGGGCATAAAAAAAGGCTTTTCTTTCGAAAAGCCTTTTGAAAACTATTTTAAAAAAGTATACTAGTACTCTCTTTTCTTATAGCCGCCGCCGTTGCCGCCTCTGTTGTTATCACGGTAACCGCCGCCACCACCGGTGCCTTCAGTTTTAGGGCGAGCTTCGTTCACACGAAGTTCAAGACCCATTACTTCTCTACCGTTCAACCCATCAATTGCGCTTTGCGCAACATCGTCAGGCATCTCAACAAAACCGAATCCACGGCTACGTTGGGTAAATTTGTCCATAATAATTTTTGAGGAAATCACTTCTCCGAATTCAGAGAATAAGCTCAATAATTCTTCATCCTTCATTTTAAATGGGATGTTTGCTACGTAAATGTTCATTGTATAAAATATAAGGTGACGAAGATAGACTTTGTTTTGGAATAAACAAATTTAATTAAACTTTTTTCTTGGCCTTGGATGCAAAGATGGCGTGCATACGTTTACCCTCGAGTTTAGGCATGCCTTCTAATGTTCCAAATTCAGCAAGGCGCTCTGCAAATTTCAAGAGAATCAATTCGCCTCGATCCTTGAACATGATAGCACGACCTTTGAACTGCACATAGGCTTTTACCTTATTGCCATCCTTTAAAAAGTTTTCAGCATGTTTTGCTTTAAAGTCAAAATCATGATCATCAGTATTGGGCGTAAAACGAATTTCTTTGACCTCACTTTTTGATGATTTCGCTTTCAGTTCCTTTTCCTTTCTTTTTTTCTCATAGAGAAACTTGTTGTAATCAACGGCGCGACACACAGGAGGGTCGGCTTGCGGTGAAATTTCTACTAGATCAACTTCAAGATCGGCGCAAATACGCAAGGCTTCTTCTATACTATAGACACCTGGTTCTAGGTTTTCTCCTACGAGTCTTACTTGAGGTAAGGTGATTTCTCGGTTTATTCTGTGTTCTCTTTCTCTTTTAAAAGGACGTCTGAAATTATTTCTTGGCTGCATTCAAAGTTTTAATGTGTGACAAAAGTAGATTTTTTATTTGATTCTATACAATTTAAGAAGAAATTCTATTCGTGCGTTATTGAATCCTTCTGCAAGGGGACTTATAAATCGATCTCAATCTCTTTTACATCTTGTGAAATAACGAGACGACCTGCTGTTTTTTGTTTGATTTCTTCGAGTGTAACACCTGGCGCATATTCGATGCATTCAAATCCATCGTCAGTGATATTGAAGACCCCTAAATCAGTCACTACTTTTTTTACACATTTCAAACCTGTTATAGGAAGATCACACATAGGAAGTAATTTTGAACGACCTGCTTTATCGGTGTGTTGCATGGCCACAATAATATGCTTTGCACTTGCGACAAGATCCATCGCGCCTCCCATCCCTTTGATTAATTTGTTTGGAACTTTCCAATTAGCGATGTCGCCGTTATCAGCCACTTCCATGGCACCAAGTACAGTTAGATCTACTTTGCCTGCCCTGATCATGCCAAAACTCATGGCGCTATCAAAAAAAGCCGAACCAGGTAGGGTTGTAATTGTTTGTTTGCCAGCATTAATCAAATCAGCGTCTTCGTTGCCTTCCAACGGAAATGGCCCCATGCCAAGTAGTCCGTTTTCGCTTTGTAAAACAACCTCTATTCCTTCAGGAATATAATTAGCGACTAAGGTAGGAATGCCAATGCCTAAATT
>Ga0209596_1004562_pt1 | contig 10528 bp, 5 predicted proteins | sample M_130807_MF_Meta_FD_187314 | JGI IMG/M metagenome (GOLD analysis project Ga0209596, IMG submission 187314) | Freshwater microbial communities from Lake Montjoie, Canada to study carbon cycling - M_130807_MF_MetaG (SPAdes) (version 2) | ecosystem: Environmental > Aquatic > Freshwater > Lake...
CAGGCATATCCAAATCATGGATCGGGTTACGGCGCGCTTGGCTGTTACAACGCGCGTAACAGCGACGCCAACAGTGGCCATAATGATCCGCTTGCCCAGACGGTTGATCACGCCCTGGCTGGATCGCTCTCCGGCATCATCCCGGTCCTCGGCCTGGGTGTTATCAACAGGCCAGAAACCGTCTTTGCCAACACGGTGTCCGTCGTTTCCCGCAAGCGGCCGCTCCCCATCATCTGCCAGCCCGACGTCGCCTTTGGTTCGCTCTTCGGCAGCGTCGCCGAGGGGAATGCGGCGAAGGCCTTCAATTCGCGGAGCAAGCTGCTGGACTGGATCCAGTCCGACGTCCGCCGCGTCCGCGCCGGATTGCCGGCGATGGATCGCGACAAGCTCGACGCCTATCTTGAAACCTTCGAGCAGATGCGCAGCCGGGAGGAGAAAATAGGCGCGATAAAGGATCGCCTGAAGGCCAATATGCCCGCGATCAACAAGTTTGACAGCAAGCTCCAGACGGACCGGTTCGAGGCACAGTGCGCCGTGGCAATCGCGGCGCTGGCGTCCCGCCTGACGAACGTGGCCGTCATTGATGCATCGGGCAGCCCGCAGGGGTACCATACGTGGAAGGAACTCGGCATCACCGTGGACGAGCACGCGATCGGCCACGACGGAAGTCCCGGTCGCGACAATAACGCCGTTCCGATCCGCAAGTTTTACGCCGCGCGGGTAGCGGACCTTGCGAAGCGGCTCGCGGCCATCCCGGAAGGCAACGGCACGATGCTCGACAACACGCTGATCGTCTGGATGAGCGATTCGGCGGAGGAACACCACGGCACGGGATTACAGTGGCCCATGGTCCTCGTCGGGAACCTTGGTGGCAGGCTCAAGACAGCCGGACGCTACCTGCAATTTCCCAAGTACGGCGGGAAAGGCCACCGGACGATGAGCAACTTCTATCTCTCGCTGCTGCGCGCCGTGGGCGACAAACGCGAGAAGTTCGGGGACCCGGATAACGATCTGAAGGACATTGACACGACCGGGCCGCTCTCCGAGATCCTAGCGTAGCTTCATTCCATCACTCCATCACTCCAGACCGCGTTAACCCAGGATTTCCCATGCGAAGCACCGCTTTTGCCTTCTCTATCTTCATTGCCACCCTCATTTGTTGCCCTTGGGTTCACGCCAGCCCATCGGCAGGAAAAATCGAGAAAGTGATCGACGGAGACACAATCAAGCTGGCGGATGAAACTGAATCCGATGGAAAAGTATGGAAAGGGCCGGTCTATGGTATCCGAGGGATTGAGGCCCCGGCCCTTGACCAGCCCTTTGGCAAGCAGGCGCACGAACGGCTCAAAGAGATCATTGAAGGTAAGGTAGCCATCAGAAACGGTCCCACACCGCGCGCACACAAGGGTGGGAACGCGCTCTTTTTTAGGACAGAGAGAGGGGAATTCTTGGCTTATTTGATGATCTCCGAGGGGTTGGCCTGGGTGGTGGAGGCTGAACTGGAGGACAAGCATCGGAAACCGACGGACGTCAAGAAGGTTGATCCCCAGACTGAGGCGTGGCTGAAGGCGGAGCGTGAAGCTCGCGAAGCAAAGCGTGGCCTGTGGGCTGACAAAGATCCGGTGCGGCCTTGGGAATGGCGGGCCAAGGTGAAGGAAGGCAAGAAAGAGCAGTGATCGATGTCAAGGGACCGGCTAATAAGTGCAATTGGAAAAACGCCCCTAAAATCCGCATGGAAAAGCAAGGCGCATCATCATCCTTGCAAAGAAGCTTTAAGTACATGAATTCTTCCACTTATCCCTCCACTTCAGAACTTCAGCCCCGGAACTCCGCCTTCCGGGAGCGCACCGGCAGCCTGCATCATCCATCCTCAATGCCGCGCGGTCGCTCATGTACCCCGGCTGCCAATTTCCAACCCGTGGGACCCTTCATGCGTCACGCGCCTTTCATCCTCTGTCTCGCCGTTCTTGTTGGTGCCGCAGTGGTGTCTGCAACGGCCGGGCCCGCCAACATCGCCCCGGGCCGGATTGAGTCGCTCACCGTGGAGCAGGCGGAACAGATTGTCACCAAGGAGAGTCCGGCTCGCGGGATCTATTTGAATAAGATCACCGAACTGCCCGCTGCCGCGGCCGCTGTGCTCGCCCGTCACGCAGGACCTCTCATCAGTCTACCGGACCTTGCGAGGCTGTCGCCGGAAGCGGCCGCGGCCCTCGCCCCGCACAACGGCGACCTGCAGTTCCCCAAGTTGACCGAACTGCCGGTTGACGTGGCTCGCGGGCTGGCGAGCCACAAGGGCCAACTTACCCTGTCGGCCGTCACGACGCTGACGTCGGATGCCGCTGCCGCCCTCGCCCCCCACACCGGCATGATCAAGCTGGGGTGTGTCGAACTGCCCGCCGACGTGGCCCGGGCACTCGCCGAGCACGCCGGGCCGATCCATCTCCCCGCGCTGACGAGCCTCTCGTCCCTGCCGCTGGCGCGAAAATTCGGACGGCAGGGCCAGGAAAAGCCCGGTGGGTTCGAATTTGTCCGCCTCGAATCCTTGAAGTCGCTGTCGAAAGAAATGGCAGAAGCACTCGGGCCGCCGACGGCAAAGAAAAACCATTGGCTCGTGATCGGTATCGAAACGCTGCCCGAGGACGTGGCTGATGCGCTTGCCCGCACTTGGCACATCGTGGACTTCGCGAGGCTTTCGAATCTCACCGCCGAGGCCGCGACCGCACTCGGCAAATACCGGATGGGACAGATAATTTTGCCCGAGGTGAAAGCCATGCCGGTCGCGCTCGCAGCGGCTCTCGCGAAGGTTAACACGCACATTCTCGCCTTGAACGGGCTGGAGGAGGTTCCACCGGAAGTCGAGCGGGCAATGGCCAGCAAATCGGCGCCCTGGCAGCTCCATGGTCTCAAAAAGATCGCCACGCCCGAGTTCGCCGCCGCGCTGCTCCAGCGGGATAGCCCTCACCAAGACCTCGATACTGTCACGACGCTCTCCGACGAGGCCGCCGCCGTTTTCGCAAAAAGCGACAGGTGGAACCGGCACGGTTTTTTTTCCGGGCTGACCAGCCTGACGTCGGTTCCTCTGGCCGAGAAACTCGCCTCGGTGGAAAATGTGCGCGGCCTGCGGTTTCCCAAGCTGACGACCGTCTCCGACAACGCCGCGCGGGCGCTCGCCCGCCAGAAGGGCAAGCTCGATCTCCCGGGCCTGACGTCGCTCTCCACGGGAGCGGCAGCCGCGCTCGCCGGCCACGAGGGCGAACTCGGCCTTGGCGGAATCAAGGAGCTATCCGACGATGCGGCCGCCGCACTGGCGAAAGCCACAGGTTCGATCGCCTTGGGTAACCTTTCCACCGTGTCGCCGGCCGGCCTGGCAGCGCTCAGGGCCAACCCGAAGTTATCGTTGCCCGCGACGCTCAAGTGATTGCACTGCGGACAAAACACGTCCTGAGAAATTCGGAACAAAGATTGAATCAGCCTGTCTCCGGGAGCTTTTTCTGAACGTCGGGTTGCCGTTCGCAATCGGGTTTTGACGATCCGGGATTTTTTGAAATCGCGAAGTTACAGAGGGGGAAATTTCGGATGCGTGTGCCCCCCGCTCCGTGCATAGTGTCTTCCTGATGCCGCGTCGTGCCTGCCAATTCTTGATCCTGCTCCTCGCCGTCGCGCCTGCGCTGCGTGCGGCGGACGGCGTGGCGTTCTTTGAAGCAAAGGTGCGTCCGCTGTTGATCGCGCGTTGCTACGAATGCCATTCGGCGGAGAAAGAGATCAAGGGCGAGCTTGCGCTGGATACCAAGGCAGGCTGGCAGCGGGGCGGCGAGCATGGTGCGGCGCTGGTGCCGGGCAAGCCGGATGATTCGTTACTGATCAAGGCTGTCAGCTACGGTGATCCCGATTTGCAAATGCCGCCAAAGAAGCGGCTCACGGCCGGGGAGGTGGAAATCCTGCGCGCCTGGGTGGACATGGGCGCGCCTGATCCCCGGATCGCGGCCACGGCCAGAATCACCCCTTTGGCAGACAAATATGAAGCGGCCCGAGCGCATTGGGCTTTTCAGCCAGTGCAAACGCCTTCCGTGCCGCAAGTCAGCGCGAACGCAGTCCGCCAAACCGGTCTGATAGCCGGACCTCAAACCCCGATTGACAATTTTATCGTGGCGAAGCTGGTGGCAAACGGGTTGCAGCTTTCGCCACCGGCTGACAAGCGCACGCTCATCCGCCGGGCGAGTTTTGACCTGACCGGGTTGCCTCCATCGCCGGAGGAGGTGGCAGCTTTTTTCAAAGATGAAGCGCCCGGGGCCTTTGCCAGGGTGGTGGATCGTTTGCTCGCTTCGCCGCACTACGGAGAACGCTGGGGCCGTTACTGGCTGGATGTCGCGCGCTTCGCCGACACGAAAGGCTACGTCTATGGCGACCGGGAAGAATCGAAGTTCATTCATTCATCGGCCTATCGGGATTGGGTTATTGGCGCGTTCAACCACGATCTGCCGTACGATCGTTTTATCACCTTGCAAATTGCGGCCGATCAGGCACCCGGTGCGGACCTAGATTCGTTGGCGGCCATGGGCTATTTGACCCTGGGCCGGAGGTTTCTTGGCGTGGTGCATGACATTATTGACGACCGCATTGACGTGGTGATGCGCGGCACTCAGGGGCTTACCGTGGGCTGCGCCCGGTGTCACGATCACAAGTTCGATCCCATTCCGACGAAGGATTATTATTCACTGTATGGGGTGTTCGCCGGCTGCACGGAGCGGGAAGTGCCGCTGAATTCCGGGCCGAAGCCGGCCGGTGCGTATCTGGAATTCGAGAAGGAATTAAAGCTGCGGGAAGCCAAGTTTCAGACGCTGTTCAACGAAAAAAAGGAGGAGCAATCCCGGCGGTTGCGAGCGAAAACGACGGACTACCTGGTCGCGGTCCTGGGGGTCGAGAAATTGCCGACCGAGGAGTTTTATTCAATAATGCAGGCGGATGAGGTCAACCCGGTTATGGTTCGAGCATGGCACAAGTATCTGCTGTCCACAGCAAAGGCTTTTCATCCGATCTGGGCGCCGTGGCATGCTTTCGCTGCTTTGCCCGCCAATGAATTCGTCTCCCGGGCCGGATCCATCATCGCCTCCGCAACCCATGCGGCGCAAAAACTGAATCCGCTCGTGGCGAATGCGTTCGCCGAAAAGACACCACTTTCCATGCGCGAAGTGGCCGAGGTTTATGGAAAGCTCCTGACCGGACTGGAGAAAAAATGGAGCGCAAACCCGACTAACAAGTTGAGCAAGCCGGAGGAAGAATTGCGCCAGGTACTATATGCGGCGGATTCGCCCGCCTCCGTGCCAGCCGGCGCGATTGTGGACCTGGAATGGTATTTCGACGAACCAACCAGAGTCGCGCTGGGCAAGCTCTCCTCGCAGATCGAGCAATGGATTTTGCAGTCGCCTGGCGCGCCGCCGTACGCGGTCATTTTGGAAGATCGCGCGGCAAAAAAAAACCCGCGCGTTTTCAAGCGCGGCAATCCCGCCAATCAAGGCGAAGAAACTCCGCGGCAATTTTTGAAAATTCTGGCCGGGGAGAACCGCCAGCCGTTTGCCAAGGGGAGCGGGCGGCTGGATTTGGCCGAAGCCATCGCCAGCAAAGACAACCCCCTTACCGCGCGGGTATTTGTAAATCGCCTGTGGCTGCACCACTTCGGCGCGGGACTGGTCCGCACGCCGAGCGACTTCGGCACGCGCGCGGAACCGCCGACGCATCCTGAGTTGCTCGATTGGCTGGCGCGTTACTTCATGGATAACGGCTGGTCCGTGAAAAAGGTGCATCGGCTGATCATGCTTTCCGCAGTTTACCAGCAGGCCAGCGATGCGCCGACTGACGTCGGCGGCTACGCAAAGGAAATTGATCCCGAAAACAAGCTGCTTTGGCGCATGAACCGGCAGCGGCTGGATTTTGAGGCCTTGCGCGACTCGTTGCTTTCCGCCTCGGGGCAGCTTGACCCCAGCTTCGGGGGCAAGGCCGAAGATTTGTTCAAAGCGCCTTTCAGCAAGCGTCGTTCGGTTTACGGTTTCATTGACCGTCAATTCCTGCCGGGCGCGCTGCGGGCGTTCGATTTTGCCAATCCCGACATGCACAATCCGCAACGTTCCGAAACGACCGTTCCGCAACAGGCCTTGTTTCTTATGAATTCGCCGTTCGTGGTCGAACAGGCGCGAGCTTTGGCGGCGAGGGTCGGTGACAGCAAAGAAGCGGTCGTAGCGACCGGCAAATCCTCCGAAGCCAGAATCAAACAGATCCACCACTTGGTTTACCAGCGCGAGCCGACCGCGCGCGAAATGCAGGGAGCGCTCCGATTCATCGCCGCCGCCACAACCGGACTGGAGGAAAAAGCCGCCCAAGCAATTCCTTCCGCATGGACGTACGGTTTTGGGGAGTTCGATGAAACGAACAAGCAGTTGAAGACCTTCAAGCCATTGCCCTACTTTAACGGCGAGGCTTGGCAAGGCGGAGAAAGCTGGCCGGACGCGAAACTCGGATGGGCGCAATTGACGGCGACGGGAGGACACGCCGGGAACGATTTGCAACACGCGGTCATTCGCCGCTGGATCTCGCCCGTGGCTGGATCGGTCGCGATCGAAGGCAATCTCCAACACCAGCACCCGGAGGGCGACGGCATCCGCGCCTGGTTGATTTCCAGCCGGCAGGGGCTGCTCGGCAATTGGGTGTTGCACAATCAGAGCGCCGAAACCAAAATCCAAAGCGTGGTCGTGAAGCAGGGTGACACGATTGATTTTGTGGTTTCAACTCACCAAAGCCTGAACAAGAACGATTTTCTTTGGTCGCCAATCATTCGCATGACCGGCCCCGAGGCGATTCGGGATGCGAACGGGTATGCCCGGGAATGGAACGCACCCAAAGAATTTGGCGGCGCGCCGGCGGAGGTTCGGAAACCGTTGACCCCTTGGGAACAATACGCGCAGGTGCTCCTGCTCGGGAATGAGTTTTTGTTTGTAGATTAAATCCAGCCTGCGAACCCAAATGCACCACCCGCTGAACTTGAAAGACGCTTTCCTCACCCGGCGAAACTTTCTCGCCAAATGCGGCATGGGCATGGGCGCGGTTAGTTTGGCCGCTTTGTTTGGGGAGACGAGTTTGCTTTCGGCGCGCGCGGCCGCGAATGTAAATCCGCTCGCCCCCAAGGGTCCGCCGTTCCCCGCCCGGGCCAAACGAGTGGTCCACTTTTTCCTCAATGGCGGGCCGTCGCACATGGATAGCTTTGACCCGAAACCGTCGCTCGATAAATACGCCGGCCAGCCCCTTCCGGGCGAATACATCAAAACCGAGCGCAAAACCGGCTCGGCCTTTCCGTCGCCGTTCAAGTTCAAACCCTGCGGCCGGAGCGGCATTCCAGTGAGCGACCTGTTTCCGAAAATCGGCGAATGTGTGGACGAGCTTGCCATCATTCGCTCGATGAAAGCGGAACTGCCGAATCACGAGCCCTCGTTGATGTTGATGAATTGCGGCGACGCGGTGCAAAGCCGGCCCAGCCTCGGTTCCTGGGTTACTTACGGGCTGGGAACGGAAAACCTGAACCTGCCGGGGTTTATCGTGATGTGCCCCGGCGGCTATCCGGTGAAAGAAACGGACAACTGGCAAAACGGGTTTCTGCCGGGGGTTTTCCAAGGCACGTATATTGATTCGCAACATACGAAAATTGAAAAGCTCATCGAAAACATTCGGAGCAATTACACTTCCATGAAAGGGCAGCGCGGCCAGCTTGATCTCTTGCAGCAACTCAATGAGGAGCATCAGTCGGCCCGACAGGGCGACGCCCGGCTGGAGGCGCGCATTCAATCCTTTGAACTAGCCTTCCGGATGCAGACGGATGCGTCGGATGCTTTTGATATCAGCCGCGAACCGCAATCGGTCCGCGACCTGTACGGCCCGGGCGTGCATGGCCGACAAACCTTGATCGCGCGGCGTTTGTTGGAGCGCGGTGTTCGGTTCATCCAATTGTGGCACGGCGCGGGCCAGCCCTGGGACAGCCACGATAACATTGAGAAGAACCATCGCAAACTGGCCCTGGAAATTGACCAGCCCGCGGCGGCGCTGATCAAGGATTTGAAACAGCGCGGGATGCTGGAGGATACCCTGATCGTGTTCGGCGGTGAATTCGGCCGCACTCCGACCGTAGAACTAAACGACGCCGGTGCCGCCAAAGCTGGCCGGGACCATAACCCCTACGGCTTTTCCATGTGGCTCGCGGGCGGCGGCGTCAAGGGCGGCACGGTTTATGGCGCCACAGACGAGTTCGGTTTCAAGGCCGTGGAAAACATCGTTCACGTTCATGATCTTCACGCCACTATTCTGCACCTGCTGGGTTTCGATCACGAGAAATTCACCTATCGTTACGCCGGTCGTGATTTCCGGCTCACCGATGTGAAGGGCGAGGTGGTAAAGGCCTTGCTGGTGTGAGGGGCCAGGGCGGCGGCACACGCGCCTGCCCGCATGGGTGTGCGCATGTCCTGCGTCCGGTCCCGTCAGGCCGGTTCTCTCCTTCGCGTGTTGGAATCAGCAGGCAGTTCGTGAATCCGAACCGGGCGCCCGTCCCTCCACCTTCGGCGCGAAAAATGAAGGGCAAATCCGTATATTGAATGCCGGTTCCGGCCTTTCCGGTGAAGGTCGCACGGCTTCACTGGTGGCAGCTTTGTCCTTGGCGGCCGCCGCGTGGGTTGCTTCGATGCCGACCCATGGATAGCCAACCGCACTCAGCCCCCTCTGCCGGCACCCATTGCTCCCCGGCGCCGGTTCGCGTTCCGACCGTCCCCGGCGCGGCGGGCGCGAAAGCGATCCTCCGCGGCGGGTCGAATTTTTCCGTGGGGACTGAAGTTGTCTCCCGCCGTGCTTTTCTTGGCACCGCCGGCGTCGCCGTCGGAGCCGCGCTCGCCCCCGCACTCGCCGCGCCGGCACCCGGACCCGCGCTGCACGCGTACCCCGACTACGGCTGGCTGCGCGGTTTCAGCATGGTGCCGTCGTGGGGTGCGCGGATCGAGGAGGCGTGGTGGTCTTACGACGGGAGGCGGATGCGCGAAGAGGCCGCCCTCGCGCGAACTGTTCATGCGAACTGCATCCGCCTGTGGATCGAATACACCGCGTGGATGGCCGATCCGGAAAAGGTCATGGCGAACTTTCTCGACGCGGTCGCGGCGATCGCCGAGGCGGGGATGAAGACGATGCCGTGTCTTTTCAATCGCTGGCATGACGACCGTTTCGACTACGGCGGCACGTATCTCGAAAATATCCTCAAGGGCTGGAAGCCGCATCTCGACTACGTGCGCGCGCTGGTGACGCCTCTCGCGCGCGACGAGCGCGTGCTCATCTGGGATCTGTGCAACGAACCGCAGGCGAAGGCAGCGAAGGAGATGACCGACGCGCACGCGATGAAGGAGCACGAGTGGCTCGCGGCGATCGCCCGTACGGTTCGCGAGTGCGGCGCGCGACAGCCAATCACCATCGGCACGATGGACGGCGGGAATATCGAGGCGTTCGCCGATCTCTGCGATGTGCTGTGTGGGCATCCGTATGCGCACGATCGCCGGGGCCTGGAGAAGCTGATCGCGGGCTTCGAGGCGACGCGGCGGAAGTTCGGCAAACCGTTCCTCGTCAACGAGTGCATCCCCGGCAGCCTGAACGATGCGACCCGCGCCGCCACCGCGCGTTTCTACGATGAACTGCTTGGCGCCGCCGGTTTTGGCTGGATGGGCTGGGCCTTGCGCGAAGGCAGGGCGATCTCCACCCGCCGCGACCGCTACGACGGCAACGGCATCAATGGCGAAGGTTTTCATCCGTTCTTCACCAAGGATGGCAGTCTGCGCGCCGGCCTGGAGTTCCTAAAGGAGAAACCGAAGCGGCTCGCACCCTGGCTGAATCCGTGATGGCTGAGCATGAGAGATGGACAATCCAGCTATTTGCTGCCGGATGATGAAACCTGTCATTTGAAGCGCGCTCGCCATCCACCGACGACAGGAAAGGAAACAACCGGACGAGCCTCAGATGAGTTCAGCAGTTCAAGATGCCCCACACTCCCGGCGCCGGTCCGCGTTCCGGGCGTCCACGGTGCGGCGGGCGCGAAAGCAATTTCCTAGCAATTCCTTGCAATTCGGCTCAAGAGCATCGAATGACATCGGCAATGATTTTTCGACGCATCCACCTCCACCTTTTTGCTGCCTCACTGGTCTTGGGCGGTTTGGCTTGTTACGGCCACGCCGAAGACGCCCATCTTGGCCGTATGAAAGCTGAGAGATGCTTGTTTCTCGGCAACAGCATTACGATCTGTCCACAAGCGAATACCAAAAGCATGTGGGGCCTGTCCGCCAGCACTCCGGCCAAGGACTATGCCCACCTGCTAGTCGGCATGATCAAAGCATATGCCGCCACCGAATTCTTTGGACACGGGATAGGGCAACCCAAACACCATGAACCCTGTGCCCAATACCAACACCCACACATCACACGAATCCCTTCCGGCCCCGCCTGCGGCGGCGCAGGGAGG
>Ga0209596_1004567_pt1 | contig 10518 bp, 7 predicted proteins | sample M_130807_MF_Meta_FD_187314 | JGI IMG/M metagenome (GOLD analysis project Ga0209596, IMG submission 187314) | Freshwater microbial communities from Lake Montjoie, Canada to study carbon cycling - M_130807_MF_MetaG (SPAdes) (version 2) | ecosystem: Environmental > Aquatic > Freshwater > Lake...
TGGATTTGTTTCTAATGAACTTCGGGAGATCAGTGGTTTACAGTTCAGACAATCATCAAATCTTTTGGTGACAGAATTCAATGTCCTTACTAATAATTGCACTTCTACTCACGCCATTTCGATGGGTGACTTAGGGAAATTTCATAGAAACGCCATTGGTGATTTGTTTTTCTTGGCCAGCCCTACATTGAATTTAAGCAAGGAAACGTTTGGTTTGCCCGTCATCGATTGGCACTGGAAGGATATTCCTGTGTATCGCTCTGAAAGCAATCAACCCAGAACTGTTGAAATCAAGCCTATAGCAAGTATTGAAGCACCGTCAGTTGATCGCGCTGATGACGTGACAGAGACCCGCGTGATTGAATTCGTAACTGAAAATGCTGAACAGTTAGAAGTTGGCATGGATATTACTGCGGTTGTTCCTGAATCTTCTGTGGATCAACACCATAGTGAATTTACTGAATCCAATAGGAAAACACCCCTTTTGTGGAGAATGGCGGCATCGTTTGCAATCATTAGTATTGGTGCCGGCGTATTACTGAGTATCGCTCAGATATGGTCGGTTAGCACTGGCAATGACATGGCTTCGTTGCTTCCTCAAGACAGTCAAAAAATCAAGTTAAATACTCCTATCAAATCGAATATTGACAAGTTTATTATTGTCGACGAAAGTGAAGGGGACGATAAATTAGCCAAATCCACAGTCATTTCTCACCAATTGAAATATGCTAAAGGAATTGATGGTATTGCTGAATTTAAAAAAGCCAATATCAACATAAAAGGAAAATTTGTAATCGTTGGCGGCGCGTACCTCACCCCTTCTTTGGGTGAAAGGGAATGTCTTTTGTGGCAGCGTTTGGGAATTGATGCATGTTTGATTAAAGGAAAAAAATCGAGCTTATATAAGGTAGTATTGGGCAGATTTGAATCGGATAGATTGGCAAGTGATTTCGCTGAGACAATCAAAATATTGCCAACGGGCACATTATCTGTATCCGATATTGCGTTAGACTGGAATAACTGATGGCACATTATCAAATTGAGGAAAACCTAAGGACCACGAACGGCCAGCGCGCTGTTTCATGGGTGATAGCTCTGGTTGCGTCTGCAATCATTCTATTCATGCTGTATTTTGTGCACATTTCGATTCCTAATCCTCCATTTGAGAATAAAAAAGGTGCGTTGATTTTGGATTTCGGAATGGTGGAAGACCCTAGTTTTGGTCGTCCTACCGATGGTGGCCCATCTCCAACTCCACCCAAATTGGGCGGTGATCCATCGGAAGGACCTAAAAGCAGTCAACCTCAAACCGGTGGCGCAGGACCTGTAGTTACGAGTGAAGCAAATCCAGAAACAGCGAGTTTACCTCCTATTGATCCTCCAAGTTCTGACCGACCTGCATCGGACAATCCGAAAATCAAAGTCGATATGACCAAAATTGGAAAACGCGGTGGTAAAGGTGGCGAAGGTGACCCGAATGGTTGGAAAAACGGAAGTGGAAGTACTGGTTCAGGCAAAGGTGGAAATAATGGCGGTGTTACGGGTAATTATGGTGATCGAGTAACTGGAAACAAGGGTGGTAAGAATTTCACCAATACATTTAAGAAATATGCAATGTCGTCCAATTACGACAACCCAAGAACAGATGCATTTGGAATAATTATCGCCAGGGTTAGAATTGACTGTAATGGAAAATATAGTGTGGTTGAATGGAATGTGAAAGGCACTTCCTGGAATGGCGATGACAACGATATGATGCGAATATTCCGTGATTTCTTGAATGATTCTAAATTCGACAAGAATGGTGAAGGCTGCGGTGAAAGTGCATTGGTGACATTAAACGTAACGAAATCTTTTTAATGTCGAGGTTTACCTCGTATAGTGAAACCCTAGACTACATGTTTAGTCAGTTACCGATGTTTCATAACATTGGTAAAGCGGCTTACAAGGCTGATTTAAATAATACCATTGATCTTCTTGAAGCAATTGGTAATCCTCATAGAGATCAAAAATGGATTCATGTCGCTGGAACCAATGGCAAAGGCTCAGTTTCTAGCATGTTGGCAGCCACGCTAACGCAACATGGATACAAAACCGGGCTCTACACATCTCCTCACCTCTTAGACTTCACAGAGCGCATTCGCATCGACGGGAAATGCATCGAAGAAAAAACGGTAATTGATTTCATGAATGAGATCCATGAAACGTTGGATCGAATCAAACCTTCGTTTTTTGAAATCACGGTTGCTTTGGCTTTTTATCATTTTAAAGCCGAGAAAATCGATATTGGGGTGATTGAAGTGGGACTCGGAGGAAGATTGGATAGTACCAATGTGATTACTCCTATCCTATCTGTGATTACCAATATTGGCTGGGACCATATGGATCTCTTGGGCGATAGCATTGAGAAAATCGCAGCAGAAAAAGCTGGAATCATTAAAAGTGGTATCCCAGTTGCTTTGGGTCCGATGCGTGAAGAAGCGATGGATGTCATGAAGGCCGTTTCCACGGAAAATGGTGCTAAAATATATCATGATTTGGCGGTAGACATTGGCTTTATCAGACATTTAGCCTTAAAGGGCAGTTATCAGCTTGAGAATATTCAGACATTTGCTTGCGCCATCGAGGCATTAAAAGACTTGTGGCTCCCATTGAAGCGTAGTTTAATTCTTCAAGCCTTAGAAAATATAGTAGCCCTATCCGGATTACGCGGTCGCTGGGAGGTGATTTCTAATACCCCTTGGACAGTTACCGATACGGCCCACAATTCTGATGGTGTACAAAACACGATGTCGCAATTGCTTGATCAATACACCAAGGCCGTGGAGCTTTGGAAACGCAGATTGATTGAGAATCATACTGCGGCAACCGATCCAAGCGCTCAACCTCCAGTGATTAGAATGGTTTGGGGTATGGTGTCTGATAAAGACCGACGAACCATCCTAGCCTTACTTCCAAAAGAGGCAATTTATTACTTTTGCAAACCCAGTGTGCTGAGGGGATTGGCTTCTGATGTGCTAGCATTAGAAGCAAAAGCAATGGGATTGGATGGAACCTTTTTTGAGGATGTCAAATCGGCTTATATACAAGCATTGAAAGATGCTAGGCCTCAAGATTTGATCTATGTTGGGGGCAGCACATTTGTAGTTGCCGATTTACTTACCCATTTACAATAAATTGAAACGGAATTGAAACAAAAAGAGGGAGCCAAATGGCTCCCTCTTTTTGTTCTAAACGACAAGTTTATGATAATCTTTACTTGTGGCTAATTACCGCACGCCATTCATCATCTTCAAGAGTTTACCACTCAAAAAGAACAATACGATTGATGCGGCTCCCGCCATAAATACGAACAACATGAAGAAATCATAAAGCGTTACGATTTTGAAATCATGATGAATAAAAAATGGTTTTTCAGGCTTCAAATTCCATGTCTGCAATCTCTCCTGCTTGGTAGCGGTCTTTACACCATTTACGTTCGTAACGACATCTACTGAATCATGTGTGATAAGCGTAGTATCGTTTAACAACATTGCACGGTCAAAATACTTGTTATTCGATTTGATTACTTTCAAATGGAAAACAGAGATATTTTTTGTCACCGCAGCCACAAAGGGTTTGTTGTGCATTGGACAAGTCCCACTGCTCATGCATGAGTCTGTGCATACGTGTTTGGAGTTATCCGCGGCGGCAACATTATTCATGGTCAAAGCAACCATTGAATCCGTTTCAGCATCTGCAGCCTTCACCGTTTTTACCGTCGCTGTAGCCAAAGAATAAGTTCCTTTTGGATCTGCTTTCCATACATTGGTATCAAGCATATTTACGCTGAACATTGCCATCACAGAAGCATCGGCTTTGGCAGAATAACGCTTTTCCATTTTTACTTCTTCAGGATACAAAGCACTTAAAGTTCCTGCAAATTTATTGGCCGCAGCGGTTGATAGGAACCAAACTCCCATCAACAAAGAAGCCAATTTCACTGGTGCCAATTTGTTCACCATAGAAAGTCCGATAGGCGATAAACACAACTCACCAAAAGTGTGAATCGTATACAAAGACACCAACCAAACCATACTCAATTTTGTGCTAGGATCGATGCCTTTAACACCGAATGCGATTACCAAGTAACCCATCGCCAATAAGAACAATCCCATGGCTTGTTTAAAAGGTGATGCCGGTTCCATGTTTCTCTTGCCCATCCAACCCCACAACCAAACAAACACGGGAGCAAAAATGACAATTGCTACAGCATTGATTGATTGGAAATACGATGTAGGAATAGTGGTTCCAAAGATTTCACGATTGGTTTGCTCCTCAGCGAAATAGGTCAATGAAGCACCCGCTTGCTCAAACGCCGCCCAGAAAAATATCACAAAGAAAGCGGCAATATAAATTACCCAGATACGCTGACGTTCAACCTTACTTAAGGTTGGGTCGGTAATGATATAACCTGGTGCAGCAATAGTTAATGAGAAAATAAATGATCCAATCCAATCCATCTCGGCTTGAAAATGGAACAGATAGAGTAAACCACCAAAAACAGCAGCCCAAATACCCATTGCTGTATAATTCACAGGCGCAGCAGCTTCAGTTTCTGACTTCACCTCACGAGCAGAGTTAGGTTTTACTCCAATTTGCTCACCAGTTGGTGTTACGAGGTATTTGTTTTTCAAAGTGATGAAAAGGATCAAGCTGACAATCATACCTACACATGCAGCCATGAATCCCCAACGGAAATCAGCAGCATTGCCTGTATCGCCCAAATAACCGCACAACAAAGGTGCGATGAAAGCGCCCAGGTTGATACCCATGTAGAATATCGTAAAGGCTGAATCTACCCGCTTATCTCCTGCTTGGTACAACTGTCCAACCATCGTAGAAATATTGGGTTTAAAAAATCCATTTCCAATAATCAAAAAGCCCAATCCAGTAAACATTAATGGAGCTGCAATTTCAATTTCTTGATAATAAGTACCTGCAAAGAACATGAACAACTGTCCAATGGCCATTAACACACCACCAATGATAATTGATTTGCGATTGCCCCAATAACGATCGGCCATATACCCACCCAAAAGCGGTGTCAAATAAACCAAACCGGTATAACTACCATAAATTTGAGAAGCAAAGGCTTTGTCGAATAGCATCGCTTTCGCCATAAACAATACAAACAAGGCGCGCATGCCGTAATAGCTAAAGCGCTCCCACATTTCGGTCACGAACAAAACGTACAATCCCTTAGGATGCGATTTGTCGGAATACATTTGGTCTTCTGTTACAATCATGTTGGATTTCTATTAATCTATCGGCCAAAATAGAAAGAAAAATTGATTCTCCATACGATTGTGGGTTTTTCATCCATGAAAAGTGAGTTTATGTGGGCAAATCGGCGGTGATTTATGAGTTTGGTATTAATTTGCAGGCTGAAACGATGCTAACGTCCAAAGAAATAGCGACTCAGATTGGTGGAACCTTAAGTCTTCCTGAAACGGCGGTAACAATTACCAACGCTGCTAAATTGGAAGAAGGCGATGCAAACTCCTTGGGTTTTTTATCAAATCCCAAATACGAGCAAGCCCTTTATGAAACAAAATGTGGCGCGGTAATCGTCCCTAAGGATTTCAAACCCCAGCATCCTATAAGTGCTGTATTAATTCATCACGACAACCCCTATTTTGCTTTTTGTACCATTTTGGGGAAATATTTCGACCCAAACAAACATCGTACAGGGATTGAATCAAACCACATTCATGAAACTTCAGTGATTGGAAGCGATGTTCACATTGGATCTACGGCTTATATCGAAGAGAATTCCTCTGTTGGCAATAATTCAGTGATATATCCTGGTGCATATATTGGCAGAAATGTAAAAATTGGCAGCAATTGCATCATCTACCCTAATGTGGTAGTTTACTCTGATTGTATCATCGGAAATCATTGCATCATTCAGGCAGGCAGCGTAATTGGTGGGGATGGTTTTGGCTTTGCACCGGTGAATGGTAAGTATGTGAAAATTCCTCAAGTGGGCAATGTAGTACTAGAAGATTGGGTGGAAATTGGAAGCAATTGCAGCATTGATAGAGCGACAATGGGAAGCACGGTTATTAAGACTGGGACCAAACTCGACAACCTAGTTCAGATAGCGCATAATGTTGAAGTCGGTGAACATACAGTTATTGCGGCTCAAACAGGGATTTCAGGCAGCACTAAAGTGGGTGGGCATTCACAGTTTGGCGGTCAAGTGGGTGTTGCTGGACATTTAACCATCGCTCCAAATACTTCAGTGGGCGGGCAAGCGGGTATTACTGGAAATGTTACCGAAGAAAATCAAAAACTCACAGGCACCCCTGCCACCGATGTCAGAACTTTCCTAAAGAGTGTTGCCAATAACAGAAGGCTGAATACCTTAATGCAAGAATTAGAATCATTGAAACGCGAATTAGAATCATTTAAAAAATCATAGTCAATCCACGATGAATCAATTAAATCCAAAACAAACAACATTAAAATCAGCCATCACTATTTCAGGTGTTGGTTTACATACTGGGGCCAACGTTATACTAACATTACACCCTGCGGCTGAAAATCATGGCTATAAATTCAGAAGAGTGGATCTTGAAGGATCACCAATCATTGAGGCCGATTGCGATTTGGTTACCGATACAAGTCGCGGCACGACGTTAACAAAAGGAAAAGCTTCTGTTTCAACTGTAGAGCACGTTTTAGCGGCTTTGGTAGGGATGGAAGTTGATAACGTACTCATCGACATCGATGGACCTGAAATGCCAATCATGGATGGGAGTAGCCGTCCGTTTGTTGATGCAATCGAAGCCAATGAAATTGTTGAATTGGATGCGGAGAGAGAATATTTTGAAATTCCTTATAACATCAATTTTACCGACGAAGAGAATAAAGTCGAAATTATCGCGATGCCTGTGAACGATTATCGATTAACGGTGATGGTTGATTATAATTCACCCGTTTTGGGCAGTCAGCATGCCGCAATAACGAGTATGTCAGAATTCAAGAAAGAAATTTCACCCTGCCGTACGTTTTGCTTCTTGCATGAATTGGAGTATTTACTTCAAAATAATTTGATTAAAGGGGGCGACCTCAATAACGCAATTGTAGTAGTAGATAGAAAAGTAGGGCAAGATGAATTAGATCGTTTGGCTTCTGTTTTTAATAAAAATACGGTTGAAGTCACACAGAATGGGATCTTGAATAATTTGGATTTACGTTTTCAAAACGAGCCTGCGCGGCACAAACTACTTGATATGATTGGAGATTTGGCTTTGGTGGGTATGCCGATAAAGGGACAAATCATGGCGGCTAGACCTGGACATGCGAGTAATGTAGCGTTTGCTAAAAAAATCAAACAAGTCATGAAAAAGGAAATGCGTAGAAAACAAGATGGCGCACCGTATTACAACCCCAACGAAAAACCGTTGTATGCAACCAAGGATATCATGAAAATGTTACCCCATGCCCACCCTTTTTTGTTGGTTGACAAGATCATTTCGAAAACAGAAAATGCCATCGTAGGTATTAAAAATATCACGTTTGACCAACCTTTTTTTGCGGGTCATTTCCCTGGAGATCCAATCATGCCGGGCGTTTTACAGCTAGAAGCAATGGCACAATGTGGTGGTATATTGATTTTGAGTACGGTGGACGATCCAGAAAACTATGGAACATATTTCTTGAAAATCGACAATACAAAATTCAAGGATAAAGTTGTTCCCGGTGATACATTGATCATGAAATTGGAACTAATTGAACCCGTTCGTCGCGGATTGTGTATGATGCGCGGTCGTGCATGGGTAGGAGAAAAATTGGTTTGTGAATCAGAAATGATGGCCCAAATCGTAAAAATCGCTTAATTCGTAAAACTTAAGACTTAAAAAATGATTCAGCCACTGGCATACGTTCACCCTTCAGCAAAGATATCAGATCACGTAATCATTGATCCATTTGTTACCATTCACGCCGATGTAGAAATTGGCGAGGGTACCCATGTAATGTCGGGTGCTACCATTTTCAAAGGAACTCGAATTGGAAAAAATTGTCGGATTTTCCCCGGTGCTTCCATCGGTGCAATTCCCCAAGATTTAAAATTTGATGGAGAAGAAACCCTTACTGTAATTGGAAACAATACCACAATTCGGGAATATGTAACAATTAACAAAGGAACAAAGGCCTCTGGCGTTACAAAGGTGGGAAATAACGTATTGTTGATGGCTTATGTTCACTTGGCTCATGATGTTGTGATTGAGGATTGCTGTATTTTGGCCAACAGCGTGCAAGTTGCAGGGCATGTAACGGTTGGCGAATGGGCGATTTTAGGAGGCGCCGCATTGGTGCATCAATTTGTCAAAATTGGACGTCACGCCATGATTAGCGGAGGCTCTTTGGTAAGAAAAGATGTTCCTCCATACACAAAAGCTGCACGTGAACCTCTGAGTTATGAAGGGGTGAATAGTGTTGGCCTTAGAAGAAGAGAATTCTCAACGGAGAAAATTGCCGAGATTCAGGATATCTATCGAACCTTATTTGTTAAGGGTTACAATACTGCCAAATCTATTAAAATTATTGAAACCGAATTTTCACCTACCACAGAAAGAGATGAGATATTACAATTCATCAAAGAATCGGATCGTGGTATCATGAAAGGTTACATCGCCAAATAACGATGAAAATACTTTTTCAAGATTGTGGCAAAAACTACCATCGTACATGGTTGTTTCGACATTTTAATCTTGAATTAGAATTAAGAAATGAAAGTCATCAGCCCCTTAGAATGGCGCTTTTAGGCGGAAACGGCAGTGGGAAATCTACCCTCACTTTAATGATCTCAGGTCAGACGAATCCTACTGAAGGGACGATCGAATGGGTCGATACTCATGGTAAAATAATCTCGTCTTCGGATTGGTATAAGCACATCGCCTTAGCCTCGCCTGCGCTAGAATTACCCGAAGAATTCACATTACAGGAATGGTTTGAATTTCACCGCAGTGTGAAGAGTTTTGCCTATGGAGTTACAATAGATAAGTTGATTTCAATTTGTGGTTTCTCCAATAATACAAAATCAAAGGCCCTACTCACTTTTTCCAGTGGCATGAAGCAACGAGTGAAGTTATGTATGGCATTGATGGGAACGGAATCCTTGGTAATTTTAGATGAACCCCTAACAAATCTAGATCTCAGTGGCAATCAAATGTATGAAACACTCCTAAACACCTACTTGGGAAACCGCGCTCTGATTGTGGCTTCTAATCGTGATGACGAATGGAAATCTTATTGTAACCAAGTATTGAACGTCACTGAAATTAGTGCTGTACAATGAACTTAATTGAGGCATTCTGTCCTTCCAAATTGGTTATTTTTACAAAATACACCCCATTACTTATATCTTGTATCGGAATTCCAACACCTTGTTCTCCCGAACCTAGATGTGTCTTGTATTGCAGTTGAGATTGTAAATTATACAATTCAATATTCCAATCCGATGATGATGCGCCTTTGGAGCGACTTAAAACAACGATACTAGATCCTGGATTGGGGTATAAGTTTGCAGCAATTGATTCAATAGACTTGACGTTTGAAGAGGGTTTTTTCGTATTCAAAGAATTTGCCCACATCAAACCACCTCTACCCAAGCCGAATACCATTTCTTGCAGAGAATCACCTGTCAATTCAGCAAAGGCAGGAACAACGCGTGAACCCATTTTAGGCATCGTAGAATCCGCAACGGTATATTGGAACAACCAACTGCTATCTTCAAGTAATGAATCTGTATACGGATGGCCATCAATTTGATAAAGTCTAGTGTAGCCATAAGCCGTTCCAACCAAAAACTCCTTTTTGCCATCGCGATTTAAGTCGGTCACTCTCGGCACGGCATATCCGAAATATTTCCAATCAGCAGGGGTTACATCTTCTCTCCATTCATTGCCTCTTGCGCCCCAAGCATTTCTAGATTTTAGCGTATACTTATCAAAGTTCTTATTCGCAGCTTCAAACAATGAAACGCGACCGTTATAATAACCAACCAACAAATCCATGTTGCCATCGGCATTGTAATCATAGAGAAAAGGCGCTGCGTTTGTCTCTCCCATTTCCATGGAAACCTTCAATAAATCTCGGGTTTTATATACCCATTTCACTGGTTTGTTGGCGCCTGCCGTATTTTCATAAACGGCAATTCTACCATCTATTAATCCGATAATTAAATCCAAGTCCCCGTCGCTATCAATATCACCAATAGTTGGCAAGATATGTCGATATGCAGAATCTGCGGAATCGGAGAATTTCATAAAGTCGCGATCCTTGATTTTATAAACTGGATTTCTCTTGTCGCCGATATTTTCAAACAAGGCAATTCGATCTCTTATTCCTTTTGTAATTTCAAAATCCCCATTGTTGGCAACCAGTAAATCTTGATCGCCATCTGCATCAATATCGACAAAAAATGGAGCTGTGCGAGCACCTAAGTCCAATGTTTTATCTGTAAAT
>Ga0209596_1004575_pt1 | contig 10506 bp, 7 predicted proteins | sample M_130807_MF_Meta_FD_187314 | JGI IMG/M metagenome (GOLD analysis project Ga0209596, IMG submission 187314) | Freshwater microbial communities from Lake Montjoie, Canada to study carbon cycling - M_130807_MF_MetaG (SPAdes) (version 2) | ecosystem: Environmental > Aquatic > Freshwater > Lake...
CTGCAAGGCCTGCGATGAGATCTGCCCTGTCAACATTGAGATCCTCGACAAGATTCTCGACATGCGCCGTTACCTCGCCCTTATGGAGTCTGACTTCCCAGCAACACTCGGCAACGTCTACCGATCGATGGAGAACTCCTCGAACGTCTATGGCATGAACCAAGGCGACCGCGGCGCTTGGGCCGATGATCTCGAGGGTATTGAGATCATGGAGCCTGGGGTACCGGCAACTACGCAGCACGAGTACCTGATGTGGGTTGGTTGCGCTGGGTCATTCGACGACCGAAACAAGAAGACGAGCCGCGCGCTTGCCAAATTGCTTCAGCGTGCAGATATCGACTTTGCAATTCTTGGCCCAAGCGAACTCTGCACCGGTGATAGTGCACGGCGTTCAGGTAACGAGTACATCTTCCAGATGCTCGCTATGCAGAACATCGAGATGCTTGACGGCGCGGGTGTAACAAAGATCATCACGCAGTGCCCGCACTGCTTCAACACGCTTGCGAACGAGTACCCACAACTCGGTGGTAACTACGAGGTTGTTCACCACTCGCAGTTCCTCTCACAGTTAATCGATGAGGGAAAGCTCTCAATGGCGGGTGCATCACTCGCAGAGCGTGTTACCTATCACGACTCCTGCTACCTCGGTCGACACAACGACGTCTACATGGCGCCTCGTAATGTCATCGGATCGCTAAAGGGAATCGACATTGTTGAGATGCCTCGCAACGGCACCAAGGGAATGTGCTGTGGCGCAGGTGGCGCACGCATGTGGATGGAGGAGAGCACCGGCAAGAAGGTCAACACTGAGCGAGCACAAGAGGCGCTCAGTACCGGTGCAACACGTGTCGCTGTGGCCTGCCCGTTCTGCTACGTGATGATGGATGACGGAGTCAAGGGCGAGGGTAGAGAGAATGTAATTGTCCAGGACATCGCAGAGATGCTCCTAGAGGCAATCGAGTCGGACCCCTCAAACCTCGACCAGACCAGCATCGTCTAAGTTCCTGAACTTCGGGTAGTTGTTGTCGCTATAGCGACATTAATCACCCGAAGTTGGGTTACTTACGGAAGTTCAGGTACGAACGGCTTGGAGTTGGTCCGCGCTGTCCTTGATACTTCGAACCTGTGACGCCGCTTCCATAGGGGTTATCGGCATCGGTTGTCATCCTCAAGAATGAGATCTGCCCAATCTTCATACCTGGGTAGATAGCAATCGGAAGGTTCGCAACATTTGAGAGCTCAAGCGTTAGATGGCCATCCCATCCGGCATCAACGAATCCAGCCGTGGAGTGGATCAAGAGTCCGAGTCGACCGAGGCTGCTCTTCCCCTCGAGTCGTGCAACTAAATCATTTGGGATAGCAACGCGCTCGAGAGTTGATCCAAGAACAAACTCTCCGGGGTGCAGAATAAATGCAGTCGGCAGAGTTACCTCAACGAGTTCCGTTAGATCCTCTTGTGGTTCCTTGGGATCGATGTAAGGCGTTGTGTCATTGCGAAAGACGCGAAAGAAACCATCGACATGAAGATCAACCGATGATGGCTGAATATCCGCCGGGTCGAAGGGGTCGATGATTATGCGCCCTGCGGCGATCTCTTCTTTGATGGTGCGGTCACTAAGAATCACGGTGAGGGACTCTACAGGGGAGAGGCTCGTTAAGTGGGTGCGGCGCGCGTTTTTGGTCTCTGCCTCAAGAGTCGAGACTTGATACCGCCGAGCGCAGCGACTTCATTAGATCTCCCCGACGCCCGAGGGTTACCCGATCAAGCCCTAGAAACTCGGCCAGCGAGGAGGCCTCGCTAGCTAGGGCCTCGGCCACTAGTCCCAGCTCTACCCCGGGCTCTGCCCAAGCCCCCGAGATATTCAGCACTCCGGCCTTGCGATCGGACTTCATCTCAACTCTGGCCACCAAATCCTCGCCTAGCAAGAACGGCATCACGTAGTACCCGTAGACGCGCTTGGGGGCCGGCACATATATCTCGAGGCGGTAATGAAAACCGAAGAGTCGCTCAACACGATCGCGCCCCCACATCAGTGAGTCGAACGGAGCGAGCAGCGCGCGGGCATCGACAGCGCGAGGCGTTCGGGTGCCTGGCGCGCGAAAAGCCTGATGTTTCCAGCCCTCTACCGTGATTGCCTCGAGTGCTCCCTCCTCGACCAACTCCGCTATGAGCGGCCTCGCTACAGGCGCCTTGATGCGAAATGCGTCGGCTAGATCGGTAACGGTCGCGACACCAAAGGCTGCAGCTGCGCGCAACAACAAATCTTTCTGCGCGTCCTCTCGGGTCGGTGTAGGCGCATTGAGTATCTCGCTCGGCAGGGCGCGCTCCGTTAAGTCATAGACGCGCTCAAAATTTGGTCTGCGCCATGCCGTCACTGTTCCCGTCCAGAACAAATACTCGAGAGCGCGTTTTCCGGCATCCCATCCCCACCAAGGACCAGCCTTCGCTCCACGATCTGGAAGGTCGCGTGCGCTTAGGGGTCCGCGAATGGTGATCTCCTTTAGAACCCTCTCCACATAATCAGGTTGCTCCTCGAAGACATCCGAGAGACCACTCCAGATCTCTCCATCGCGCGCTGCCTCCATGCGCCAGCGCAGAAGTGGGTGGAGCTCCACAGGAAGCAGGGATGCCTCGTGCCCCCAATACTCAAACGCTCGACCAGTTGAGACAAGACGCTCAGCCAAGTCTCGAGGATGACCCCCTAGGCGTGAGAAGAGTGTGAGTTCATGAGCGCGCGCTATGACGTTTACTGAATCAAGTTGTACTGCACCGACACGACCCAGCAGTGAAGTCGCGTGTCGCAGAGTTGCGGCACCACTCGGGCGCGCAACTGAGAAACCCTGTGCGCCTAATACGCAGCGTCGCGCCTCCGCAATACTTAGAGCGGAAGGCACACTATTTACCCGACTATTTGTAAGGCTTTTTATAGGCCAAGAACATTTAACTCAGTACGAGTCTGGAGCGTTGTGGCACCAAGCGCACCCGCGCGAGACCCCGTGTAGATACCGGTTCCACCTGTGACTCCCTTGTAAATTCCAGTTCCGCCGACTACGCCGATCGTGCCGCCGAATACAGCACCACCATCTTTGGTTGCAATAGTGGCACCAGACATTGTTCCCGAGATTGTTGAGCCATCCGCGAAACTCATAGTCATAGTGGCGTTCCACGTTCCGTTACCTGAGAGGTAGTTCACCAAGAAAGTCGAGTTCAACTTTGCGCGCACTCCTGTGGGGCTCCCGCCTACACCTTCAAGGATCCCGCTTCCCTCCTGGACCGCAGTCCCCATTGTGTTCAGGTCATTGACTCCAAAAGTAACGATGTCACGACTCGTCACCTCGAGATCAGCGGGTAGAACAATTCGCGTACCCGCCACTGCAGAGCCAACAGGTGTCGAGAGTCCGGCGCCTTGGTTAATTAACAACGCTGTGATAATTACAACTGGCTTGTTCGTCTTGTTACTCCCAAAGTGCACAAGGCTTGAGGTCTCGAGAATTGAGTCTCCTTTGCGCAGTGATGCTGTTGTCGGGCCAGTAAATTTCTTCACTGCTCCGCTTGCGCGGGTAACCGTTGCTGTTCCAGAGAGAATTTTGTAGGTCAACACCCCAGACTCAACGCGTGCAACCTGTACACCTGAGTGATAGTGCTCAGAGAGTTTTGTCTTCGGGGCTATTTTTACGCGAGTCATGTAGAGCACCTGCCCCGGAGAGTTATCAGGCTCGGCAACGGCGAGAATTGTGCGAGTCACGCCCTTGGCCTTAACAACACTCCCTGCCTTGGGTAGTGGTGCTGGGGTAACAGTGAGTGGAGCAGTAGCCGTAACACCGCTTGCACCACTCGCCCCAGTCTCGTGAGCACGCGTTGCCGATGCCCCGACCGGGCCAGATGCGACAACAAGTGCAGCTGCACAGAGGAAGGCCAGCGTAGATAGCGCTCTGGGTCCGAGTTTCATCAAAGTTCTCCCTTAGTAAGGCGAGTAGTTGCGGCTGCCCTGTAAGGCGATTACCTGACTGCGTCATACAGTACGCGCTTGGCCCGGGTAATGTTCTTATCTCTGCGGGCGTAGTTCAGAGGCAGAACATCAGCTTCCCAAGCTGAGAACGCGAGTTCGATTCTCGTCGCCCGCTCCATTTGGTAGTTGGTCTCCCTGAGCAGGGAAACACCTCCTCTGGGGTTTGCTACCGGTTGCCACTGCTTGCCGTTCGAGGTCTTCAACTCTGCCTCCGAGATCCCCGTGAGCGATCTGCTGTGCCCGTGGTATGCCCGTGAGCGCCACCGCCTTGAGTGCATCAACCGCTTGTAATGGCAATGACGCGCTCGTGGTCCTCAAGGTCAGAACCACGACTGACCGAACCCCCGGGCGCGCCGGAGGGGAGACCCAGACTCGGGCCTCCCCTCCGATCGACTTGCCGAGCTCTCCTAAAGTGTCAGTTCGAGGTTCGTCGCGGCTAGGTCGCTAGCGGTCGCTGCGAACTTGACCCTCACCTTCGCCGCACCTGTCGGAATCGCCCTTGTGGTCGATACGACCCCACTGCTATTCGTCACGGAGGTGAACTGAGCACCGATGGCGCTCCCGGCCGCGTTTAACCACTGGAAAGTCAGATTCACGCCCACGAGGCCCGCCCCCGTGATCGTCGTGGTAGTCACCACACCGGCCGAGGAGGTACCGAGGGACAGGTTGCTCTCCTTTATGGTGATGTTGAGTGCCACGTTGGTTCCCGACTTCACCGCCGTGCCCGTCAGCCCGGTGCCGCGCTTCGTGATGCCCGGGCTCAGCGCCGATGTGCTCTGGGATCCTCCGAAGGCCCCGCTCGGCGTGGAACCGTTGAACTTGGCAACGAAGTTCAGCCTCGACCCCACCGCAGGCGGTGAGGAGAGTGAATCCATCCGGTATAGCACCGACGACACGCCGGAACTGTTGCTCGTCGCCGTCCCGATGAGTTGACCGTTGGCAACGTTGGTCTCCGTGGCGTTGGGCATCAGGTAGTACTTGACGCTCTGCCCAGAGAGCGGCGACGCGCTGGTGCCGTTTTTATATTTAAGCGTGCCGGTCACCACTATCCCGCCGCGATACTGAGACGCCGCAGCGGTGGCCACGACCGTTGTCTCGTAGCCGAACACCGTAAGTGCGACCGTCGGGGCGGTCGACCCGAAGAGGTTCGACGTGGCGAAGATATACGACACCACGGTGTAGTCGCCCGCCTCACCCGCCGGGGTGTAGGACACCGATGCGACACCAGATGCGTTCGTGACCGGGTAGAACGCGGTGCAGATATTGGTCGGAGAGCATACGTTCATCCCGATCGTCGCCGATGGTACCGGCGCGTTCCCAGCCGAGGTGTTAGTCAGGGTCGCCGAGAGCGTGACCGCCTTACCCGTCTTCGTCGCTGCGGGTGTCGCCGTGACCAGGGCGGTTGACGCCTTGTTGATGGTTCCCGATGCCGTAGGCGTCGAGACCGAGTAGTTGTTCCCCGAGTTCCCGTCGTTCACCGTGTAGGTGGAGACCGAGAGCGAGGCACCGCTCACCGCGGTGGCGTTTGGAGATCCGAAAACCTGGACGCGTCCCGTCACGGTGTCCGAACCCTGCAGACCCGATACCGATGGAGCCCCGGCCGAGGCCGTAGTCCCGTCATAGGCCTTTGTATCGACGACAGCCGAGATCGTGAGTGAGCGCTTCGAGATCACGCCTGAGGACGTCGTGTAGGTGACGCTGAACTGCGAAGAGACATCGCTCGACGCAGCATTGCGTACCGTGCAGGACGATGCCGTAATGCTCCGCGTCCCCGCGTTCTTCGACGCGTAGGTCTGCACGCAGCCGCTCAACGAGTACCCCGCCGGCAATGGCGTGGTCGGGTCGACAGTAGGCGTGCCGGATCCCGAGGTGCCGGCGTCGTAGGTCTTGTTCGCCGGGACGGCGTTGATGATCAGCCCGCCCTGGGTGATCGTCCCCGCCGCGGTCTGCAGCGTCGGGGTCGAGTAGTTGCCTCCAGAGTTCCCATCGTTAACGGTGTAAGCCGAGACAGAGAGGGTCCTCGATCCAACAGCTGCGCTGTCGAACACCTGAACCCGACCCGTCACAGTGTCGGAGCCCAAGAGCCCGGAGACAGTCGGCTGGCCGCTCGAGGCGGCGGAGGCGTTAAAGGCCTTCGAGTCCGCTACCGCCGAGATCGTGAGGGGAGCCGGAGAGATCGTTCCGGTCCCAGCGGCGTACTCGATCTCGTAACCCGACGACACGTCGCTCGACCCAGCGTTGCGTACCTTGCAAGACGATGCCGTGATGCTTTGGATCCCAGCGTTCTTCGACGCGTAGGTCTGCACGCAGCCGCTCAACGTGTACCCCGCCGGCAATGGCGTGGTCGGGTTGACCGTAGGCGTGCCGGATGCCGAGGTGCCGGCGTCGTAGGTCTTGTTCGCGCTCGCCGCGTTGACCTTTAGGAGCGTCTTGGCGGCCGTGGGCCAGAATCCGGGCTGGCCGGCCTTAGCCGGGTCCGGCGTGAAGGAGAAGATCCACGGAGCTGTAGTCGCACCGGCTCCCGCCGAGTTGAGGGACGCCCCAACGGAACCCGGACCACTTCCCGCACCCCACCAGTTGTTCGCCGCCGAGACCGGCGCAGCTACCCGGTATGCCGGAACAACAGCACCCTTGGCCACGTTCGTGAGCGCCTGATCGGCCGCACTGACCGCGAAAGACACGGTCTTGTAGACGTAACCGTCGGCGTCGGTCCAGGTGCCGACCGCGGTGACGGTCTTCGTCCCGTCGAACGGTGCACCGAGATCTGTGATCGTGACGCTGTCCCCAGCGCCGATGTCACCGGTATTGCTCCAGAGGCGGACCGTCGCCACGTTGCTGGCGATACTCGTCGCCCGCGCCGCGTAGTTGACCCACATCAGGCCCTCAGCGTTCGAGCTGTCCATGCTGTTGTTCTCGATCTTCGTGATTGTCTGCTGGGTCCGACCCGTGAACCCGATCGCACCACAACGGCCCGGCGTGTTAATGATCTTGTTGTTCGAGACCTCCGTCACCCCGGCGGCCGAATTGCTCGTCTGCCAGATCCGGATGCCGGCCCAGCAGTAATCGGCATCGATCGGGTCCGCTCCCCAGTAAGACTGGTAGGCCGCCGACGCGTGATCCACCGTGTTGCCCTGGATGAGCACCGGACCGGTCGTCGCACCATTCGCCACCTGGATCCCGTTCGCAGCGACGTTCTTCACGAAGTTCCCCGTGATCGTCGCCTTCTTCGTGCCCTCGAGCTGCATGCCCGAGAACGGGTAGTTCTCGATCCGGTTCCCCGTGATCGTCACATCGTTCAGGTACCAGGCGTTGATCGCCGAGTACCCGTACGGGCCGTCGCCGGGGTCGCCGGTCGCGGACCCATCGAACTGGTTCCCCGAGATCGTGTAGATCCCGGCGCTGCCGTTCTGGATGTAGATGTCTGAGTTGGAGAACGGCGACACGTAGTTCGCGCCGTTCAGCGAACCGAGCACCGTGTTCGACAGCGAGTCGAACCAGTTGTTGCTGATCGTGCCCGAACCGCCGCCGGCCACCGAGATGCCCGGCGAGCCGGTCCCGCTGGCGGTACCGACGAACTTGAAGCCCGAGATCGTCACATTCGGAGCCGAGCCCGAGAGCGTCACACGCTGTGCAGTGTTGTCCGCACCAACGATGGCCTCAGCCCCACGCGCCGAGCCCGACAACGCAGCTACCGACGCATTCGGTCCCACGAGACTCAACGACTTAGAGATCGAAAGGTTCTCCGCGTAGGTACCGGCCGCAACGTTGACCGTGCCGCCCGCGACCACCGCGTTGATAGCCGCCTGAATCGTCCGGAGTGGCGTCCCGAGGGTGCCCGCGCTCGCATCCGAACCCGTCGCCGCGTCCACATAGCACGTCGACCCACAACTCGGTGCCGCAGCGGCCGACGACACCCCAATGGCACCGAAGGCCGGAACACCGAGTGCCGTGACCAAGGCTGCCGCTGTCGCCCGTCGCAAGCGGGACCCGCCCTTGGCGAACTTCTGCCTATCGATCATAAAACTATTGGCACCCATGGTGACCCCGCCCTACTCGTGTCGGTTTTGAATCGACGTCTAATCCGCTGCGACGGCAAGCCGTCAGAACGACCGATTGGTCGCCGCCTCATTAAATGCCACCCGGTGTGGGATGTCTGCAGGTCTCTACCCCGAGTACGCGTCAGCAATCGCCAATTTTGTCTAGGTGGATTCCTACGTTGTGTAGGTGGTTGCCTACCGACCGCGATCGGGCCCTTCGCCATGCACAACACTGCGGGCGCCAATGCATCGGATCGCTAGACACGGGAGCGACAGGATGCGCTCACCGATAATGTACGGTATTGTCGCATTTCACCCGCCGAACTCGGCGGGCAGACATAATGATTTCAGATTTTTTCACTCTTGGGCAGGAGAGAACCGATGACACAGGCAGTGAGCGCTTCGATAAACGCGCCAACACCGCGGGCCGTGCGCGTGGCGTTGGTAGACGACCACTCAATCGTGCGCGAAGGCATCGCTCAGATGATCGCTCAACAATCCTGGATCGAGATCGTCGGCTCATACGCCAGCGGCGAGGACGCTGTTAAGGAGCTCGCATCCGTGGGCTGCGACGTCTGTATCCTCGACCTCTCGCTGCCTGGTATCAGCGGCATGGCCGTAGTCCAGGAACTCAAGCAAGTGCAGCCGGAGACCCGGTGCCTGATTCTGAGCATGCATCCGGAGCACGTCTACGGCCTCCGCTGCATGACCGACGGCGCTGCCGGGTACCTCACGAAGGGGCACCGCTGCGAGGATCTCCTCGACGCCATTCGCACCATCGCCTCGGGTCGGAGACACTTGACCTCGGAGATGACAGGGATCCTCGCGGATCACATGTTCGACGGGGTTCTACGTATGCCGCACGACTCCCTGTCGCAGCGGGAGTTCCAGGTCTTCACGATGCTTGCCAGCGGCGACTCCGCCACCGAGATCGGCGACGCCCTGTTCATCAGCGTCAAGACCGTAAGCACCTACCGCGCTCGAGTCCTCGCGAAGCTCGGGATCACACGCAATGCGCAACTCACGTCCTATGCGATGACACACGGCCTAATCACATCCGAGCCCAGTCGGGAGGATATTGATATCCGGGAGTTCAGGCTCGATATGAACATCGTCGCGAGCGTTGCGCCGGTGCTCCCATGAGACCCGTAACCCCCTCGTTCGTGGCCACGTGGTTCAAAACGTGCGAAGACCTGCCCGTCGCCGGAATCGCGACCGACGGCGCCGGAGTCGTGACCCACTGGAGCCGTTTCGCAGAGGGCCTCTACGGATACCGCGCGGACGAAGCCATCGGTAGGTCGATCATGGACCTGACCGTTGGGCCGATCGAGGCCGAGACTGCTGCGGAAATCATGCGGACCGTAGGGGCGGGCACGCCATGGGAGGGAGAATTCACAGCGCAAACCGCCGATGGCCGCACGGTGGAGGTGCACGTCATCGATCTCCCGATCGTCTCTGGTGACGCCATGATGGGGATCCTCGGACTCTCGATCGACGTCACGGCACAGCGACGCGATCTCGACGCAGGCAGCGAACGGATCTGGCACCTCGCCCTCCTAGCCGAGGCTGCCTCTGAAGAGGAGCGGCGCGATCTTGCGCGCATGCTCCACGACGATCTCGGGCAACGCATCACGGCGCTGCAGTCCGATCTGCACTCGATAGCCGACTGCGAATTAGATCCAGACATCGCCTCTAGGGTCGCCGGGATGATCGCGAGCACGACCGCGATGATCGCCGGAGTCCAAGAGGTCTGTTCGCAGTTGCGTCCTCCGCTCCTCGACTATCTCGGCGTCGTCGCGGCGATCGAGTTCCTGACCGATGGCTTCGCGAAGCGAACGGGCATAGTGATCAACCGGGTGATCGATGCCGATCTCGCCTCGGCCAACCCACGGATCTGCCAACTCGTGTTCGACATAGTTCGTGAGTCTCTGACGAACATCGAACGCCACGCCAGGGCGCGCACGGTTGACGTGCGGTTCGAGTTCAGCGATGACGTCAAGATTACGGTCGTCGACGACGGCATCGGCATTGGAGCCGACGCGGAACCGGGGATCGGCATCAGTCTTATGACCGAACGAGTGAAACGCGTGGGTGGAACGTTCCGGGTCGGCCCTCACGGCCTGCGCGGGACAGAGGTGTGCGTGCGGATCCCGCAGGGCGCCTGACCTCTCCCCAGCCCCGACTGCGAGAGGCGCGTCGAGTCCCAGACCGACATAGAGCTGATCCTGGCAACTACGTCATTCCAGTAACTCCAGGCGGGACTCTCGTCATTATGATGCGCCCTTCACCTTGCAAGCTTCAACGTACGCCCTCACACAGATCCTTGGGTTCGAGATGACATTGGGTTCGCGAGGTCAGCGCCGTCACCACGCTCGTGCGAAAATGCGACAACACCGATTATCGCGGGCAACCAACTGGCGAGTCCGGGTACCTTTGTCAGATCGGCGCCGAGCTGCGGC
>Ga0209596_1004579_pt1 | contig 10501 bp, 8 predicted proteins | sample M_130807_MF_Meta_FD_187314 | JGI IMG/M metagenome (GOLD analysis project Ga0209596, IMG submission 187314) | Freshwater microbial communities from Lake Montjoie, Canada to study carbon cycling - M_130807_MF_MetaG (SPAdes) (version 2) | ecosystem: Environmental > Aquatic > Freshwater > Lake...
TGGCTGGCAGGGACTGAATTGGAATAAGCAGGTTGCGCGTGGCGCTGAAAGCAATTTGCGAACTTGGGGTCAGCTGGGGTTGACTGGGGAGTGGGCGCAGCGGCCCATTCATCTATATGGGCCGCCGGGTATTTATCCTGGAGGCACAACATTTTTCCAAACTCGCGTCATGGGTGGAGCCGATACTTGGGCCGAAGGCTTACAGGAATTTGAGGATCGTGCTGGCATGATGGCCGCCTTGGCCCAGGACCCGCTCGGCATTGCCTACACTGGCATGTGCTATCAGCTGCCGCAAACTAAGGTCCTCGCGCTAGCGGAAACAGCGAGCGGTCCGTACGTCGAGCCCACCCGCGCCAATGTGGCCAGTCGCGCTTACCCACTTTCGCGTTTGGTCTATCTTTATTTCGCACCAGACCAACCCAGTGGCGAACCCGCTAATCCGCCGGTCGACCCTAAGGTGCGGGAGTTTCTCCGTTATATCCTCAGCCGAGAAGGTCAGCAGGATGTCATCCGCGAGGGCGATTATCTGCCGCTCACGCCTGAGCTCTTAGGCCGGCAGCTCGAAAAAATATCCACCTTAGCCGCCCCTTTATCCCCCTTATGAAAAACCCACCCTGGCTCGCACTGGTCTCAAGTTTAACTCTCTTAGCGTCGATCGCTGACGCGGCGCCGACAAGAATTCGGATGAGTATTAATGAGCCACTGATCCCGCAGCTTGCGGTTGGGCTGGGAGCTTTTGCTCAAGAAAATCTCGAGCTCGAAGTGGTGAAGGTGGAAGCGGTCTCACCCGAAGATTATTTAATGCAGGAGCCCTTAGTGAACGGTCGCCTCGATGCTTCGTATCATTGGCTGCAGCACGTGGTGTTTGGCGCTCGGCATAATTTACCGCTCAAGGCCGTCTTGATGGCTAATGATACGCCGAACATGAAAATTATGGTGGCGGCTCGGCTAAAAGATCAGGTCAAGACCGCCGCTGATTTTAAGGGCCGCCAAATTGCAGAAGGGGCTGGTTACGCGACAAAGAGTTTAGTGACTCGTTATCTCGCCCATCAGGCTGGTTTACCAAATAACGCCTATCACGCTGTCTTGCCCGAAGTTGAAGGTCGGCGCGAGGCGGTGCTCAAGGGTTTAGCCGAAAATAAGGTGGATATTTTATCCTTCATGGAACCCATGTCCTCCGCCATTGCTGATACCCAGCAAGTTTCGACGCTTTTTGATTTAACCACGCGGACCGGTACCGTGCGGGCCTTTGGGGCGGCGTGGCCTTCGCACAGTTTATTTCTTAGTACGGCCTTTATTGAAAAAAATCCCGAAACGGTGCAGCATCTGGTCAACGCGCTTGTGCGCGCGCTGCGATTCGCTAATACCCATACACCGGAAGAAATTATGGCGCGATTGCCGGCAGCGTATTTTGTCGGGAAGGATCGTGACGCGGTGCTCGATCGTATCCGTAAGACGCAGGCTGGCTATGCCCAAGGCGACTATGCCTTTCCTGCCGCCGGGGTAAAATTAGTAGCTGATGCCATAGCTTGGTCTGATTTTGACGCCAGCGCCGAAGGTCGTTTTCGGGCGGCTGGAGTAACGAAATTTCGATACGAAGATTTGTACGATAATCGCTTTGTAGAAAAGGCGATGAGAGATATTAAATAAGCTGGCATCAGGAGCAACTGGATCCAGCCATCTCCGCTGCAGATTAATTATTATTCAGCCCGGCTTCAGCATGACTTAATCCCGTGCCCTCATCTTGGGCGGCTCGGTTTTCCCTTAAAAAAAGATTATTGTTCGTACCCCTATGAAAAATCTCCTCAGGCTTTGCTTTTGCACGCTCCCCTTGCTGTCCATCTTGCTCGCGTTGGGCGGAGGCGTTAGTTCAGCCCGAGCGGCCGTAGCCAATGTGATTATTCGCTCGCCGGCCGGCGCGCCACTCCCCGAGGGACTGGGAGCGTTGCTCTCAAAATGGCGGCAATCCGGTCAGGTGGCGGGTGCACTTTTCCTCACGGATGGACGTTCTGAGAAGCCCGAGCGCTCGGCTAAATTTGGGGCATTAGTGGTGCTTGAATTTCCCAGTGAAAATTCGGCCGATATTTGGCAGCGGGATGCAGCTCTCGCGCTGCCTGCTGGTTTAATCGTGCGCCGAGCTGACGCGCTCGCTCACGGAGAGCTTTCACCTCGGGACTCCAACCACTCGGTCTTTATCGTTAATACTTACACTCCGCTCGTGCCGGCAGCGCAGTTCGCTGACTATGTCGCCGGCTACGTCAAGCCGCTGTACGAAGCTATGCGGGGTACGAAGCATCTCGTGCGCTACACCGCTTACCTTGAGCGTGGGACCACCGGCGCGGGCGATGCCCTTAATGTATTAGAATATCGCGATAATGTGGCGTACGCTGCCATGGGGACGCTTAAGTCTGGGCTGCGCGCAAAACTCACGGCCACTCATCCGACTTACGCCCAGTATGACAAAATTAAGGATACGCTCCGGCTTGACGGCTTTGGTACGACCGCGACCTACACGGAATTGCCGGCGCCTGATTTAAGCGCGCTGCCCGCTTATAAACCTCAAGCCACGATCGTTGGCGGCGTGCGCATTGTTGGGAGTGAACTAAAGAATGCCGTGCAATATCTTGCTGATGGTTTCATGAAATTCCATCCCGAGGCGCGCGTAACGGTTAGTCACATTCCTAGCAGCGAAGGCGGCATTGCTGGGCTTTATAGTGGTATCTCTGACGTAGCCCCGATGGGCGATGATGCCAAAATCACGGATCAGATGCCGTTCTTTAATGCCTTTGGCTATATGCCGACAGAAATTTCGGTGGCGACGGGCGGCTATGAAAAACGCGGTTCGCTTTTTGCGTGGGCTATTGTGGTTAATCGCGACAACCCCCTGAACGAAATCTCGATGGATCAGTTAGAGCGTGTGTTTGGTAGCGAACGCAGTGGTGGCTGGGCGCTGGTGAACAATAATTTTCTTTATACCGCGAAATATGCCCGCGGGGCCGACACCAATATCCGTACATGGAATCAGCTGGGCCTTACCGGGGAATTTGTCGGTAAAGAAATTCAAACTTTCGGATACTGCGCTCCTGGATTCGCTGTTTCTATCGAGCGGAGTTTATTTCAGTGGTCACACAAGTGGAACGGGAATTTCATGGAGTACGTCGAGGCTAAACAAACGACCCCGGACGCCGCGGGGGCCGCCGTTGACAGCAACCGTCCGCTCGAGGCGCTGGCGAAGAATAAATTTGCGATTGGGATCGCTGCCTTGATGCACGTGAAGGATTACCCGAATCTGAAAGTGCTCGCGGTTGCGCCGCGCCGCGGGGGTCCGGCGGTTGCGCTCACGCCCGACAATGTGGCGAACCGCACCTACCCACTGATTCGCGATGCTTTTTTCTACGTGAATAAAGCGCCGGGTAAACCATTGGATGCACGCGCTCGTGAGTTCATGCGTTTTGTGCTGAGCCGCGAGGGACAAGAGATCATCGCGCGGGTTGGCTATTATTATCCGTTGAATGCGGAGTATCTTCAGGAGCAGCTAAAGAAGCTGGATTGAGACGACGCTTCCGGCGTCTCGGAGCTTACTCGCCTGGTCTGCGCGCTAGTAGCCAAACCCTAAATCTCCTCGGCCGATTTATTTTATTTTACCTCAACCAGACTCCTCATGAATTCCCTCTCCCTGAAATTCGCGCCGCTCACTGCCATCCTGCTCCTGACTGCGCTGCACGCCCAAACCCCACAGACAGCGGACCAAGCCAATGCACTGAAGGCGCAGGCCGAGCATTTTCGCATCGTGCGTGAGCGCGGTGAGAAGGCGTATTATCAACCCCGTTTCGACCTCAGCGCGCTGCCGCACTACCAGCCGGAGAAGGTGCTGGCTGGTTGGCTAAAGATTCATGGCAACAACTACATCGCTGATGGCCCGCTTGGTGAATATTGGCAGAAAGCTTTCATGAAGTTCCAGCCTGGGGTGAAGATTTCCTATTACCTGCCAACCTCGGCTGGCTCCTTTGGCGCCCTGAACTACAATCAGGCGGACCTGATTTTTTCGCACAAGCCGGGTTTTTACGACCTGCTCGCCTATGAGCGCATGAAGAACTGCGACCCGGTCGAGATCACCGCTGTTACCGGTTCCTACGACGTTGGCGGCTGGGAGAATTCCTTCACCATCCTCGTCAACGCCGACAACCCGATCAAGGGCCTCACGCTGGAGCAGCTCGACGGCATCTTCGGCGCCGAGCGCGAGGGCGGGTGGGTCGGCACGAACTGGCGGCCCGACCTCGCGCGTGGTCCGGAGAAAAACATCCGCACCTGGGGCCAGCTCGGCCTCACCGGCGAGTGGGCGGACAAGCCGATCAACGTCTACGGCTTCGCCATCCGCTACAACACGGCCACCGCGTTCTGTGACATGATTCTCAAGGGCAGCGACAAGTGGAACGAGAAGATCAAGGCCTACGGCAACTACATGGCGCCGGACGGCAAGCGCGTCGTCGAGGCGGACCGTATCACGCAGGAAATCGGTCACGACAAATACGGCATCGGCTTCAATCGTTACCGGGGCGAGCGGCCCAACGTGAAGCGCATCAAGATCGGCGAGGGCAACGGCCCGCTGGTCGAGCACAACATCGACAACATCCAGAACGGCACGTATCCGCTCGCGACCCAGGTCTATTTCTACACCACGGTGCTGCCGGGGGAGAAGATGAACCCGATGGTGAAGGAATTCCTCCGCTTCATCCTGAGCCAGGAAGGCCAGGCCGAGGTCCAGCGCGACGGCAAATACCTCCCGCTCACCGCCGAGATGGTCCGCGAGCAGCTCAAGAAACTCGAATGAACCCCCGCCTCCTTGCGGCCTGCGCGCTGCTCGCCGGGTCGGCGGCCTTCGCCGCCGGCTACGAGCCTGCCCATTACGACCTCAGTGCGCTGTCGATATATGCGCCGGCGCAACGCGTGACAGGGGTCCTCCGCATCTACGGCACGCCCCTCGAGGAGTTGGTCGGTAAATGGGCGAGTGCATTTCGAAAATATCACAGTCAGGTCCGACTCAATGCGTACTTGATCAACACCTCGCAGGCCTTCGCCGGTCTGGTGACCGGCTCGGCAGACATCGGCCTGATGGGTCACCGGCAGTGGCGTAATGGCTTTCAGGCTTTCGAGGCGCAATTTGGTTATGCGCCGCTCGAGATAAAATTTGCCAGCGGCTCCTACGATGATCCACAGGGGACCACCCCCGGGTTGATGTTCATCGTGAACAAGCGCAACCCGCTGGCCGGCCTCACGCTCGAACAGATCGACGGCCTCTACGGCGCCCAGCGCACTGGCGGTTGGGTGAACGGTCAGTGGTCGACGGCCGTTGCTCGCGGCCCAGAGAAAAATATCCGCACGTGGGGCCAGCTCGGGTTGACCGGCGAGTGGTTAGATAAACCTATCCAGCTTTATGGTTCGGACGTCACGCTCAGCAACTGGGCCGATCTGATCGAGCGTGAGTGCTTTCAAGGCGGTACGAAATGGAATCCCGCGCTCCACGAGGCCCCGCGGGCCGACATCGGTACGAAAGCTAAGGGCAAGACCCGCGACCAACTCATCCTTGACGCAGTCGAGAAGGACCCCGCGGCTATCGGTTTTATCTTTCAGCGCGTGATCAACGCCAACCATGGCGATGTACGGGTTTTGCCACTTGCACGGAAAAATGGCGAGCCGCTGGTTGCTCCGAGCGCCGCAACTTTCTTCGACGCCAGCTACCCGTTGCACAACGGCGCCTACATTTATCTTAATCGCGTCTCGGGTAAACCGCTCGGCGTTCGGGAAAAGGAATTCGCAAAATTTATTCTCAGCCGCGAGGGGCAGCAGATCATCGCCAACGATCGGCAATTCATTCCTCTTAGTGCCGCTCAAATCAAGGTAGAGTTAGCCAAACTCGAATGATTGGCCCCATGAAATTTTTCTCATTCAGCCGGTTATTCCTGCTAGCCAGCACCGCCCTCAGTCTCAACGCAATGGACGAGCTGCCTTCCTACCAACCTCAGGTGCACGTCACCGGCGTGCTGCGCAGTTGCGGTAATCCACAAATGGCTACGTTGCTGCAGCGGTGGCAGGCCGGCTTTAAGCTTTTTCAACCTGACGTGCAGTTTGCCGACGATCTCAAAAGTACCGCCTCGGGTATATATGGCCTCGATATGCGCACCGCCGATCTCGCCTTGATGGGCCGCGCAGTATATCCTTACGAACGTTACGGCATCTATGAGCGCTCGTGGGTCTATCCGATGGGTATCGAGGTCGCAACAGGCAGCGCCGTGCAGCTGCACAAGTCCCCGGCCTATGCGATTTTTGTCCATAAAAACAATCCACTGGCGCGACTGACTTTGCGCCAGCTCGACGGCATCTTCGGGGCCGAGCGCGGCGGTGGCTGGAACGCACTCACCTGGGATACGAAGGTCGCTCGTACGGCGCAGGACGATCTCCGCACTTGGGATCAACTGGGCCTTCAAGGTGAGTGGGCTGCTCAGCCGATTCACCCCTATGGACTGGCTGGCCTCGGTGCTGGCGCGATCACTTATTTTCAGAGTCGCATCTTTGGCGGGGGCGAGACTTGGAGCGAAACATTGCGCGAATACGCCGATCGGCAGCAGATGCTCGCTGATCTTTCGCAAGATCCGCTCGGCATCGCCTACGCACCGCTAGCCTATGCAACTGCGGACGTGAAGGCGCTCGCGCTGGCCGAGACGGCGGCTGGGCCTTTCATTCCGCTCACCCAGGTTAGTGTGGCTGATCGCAGCTATCCGCTGCATCGGCCAATTTACATTTATTACACAATGGATAATCAAAACAGCGCACTGATCCCGATGCTGGGCGATCCGCGAGTGAAAGAATTTCTCCGCTATATTCTGAGTAAAGAAGGACAGCAGGCAGTGGCCGCTGAAGGCAGTTATCAACCGTTGCCGGTTGCAGTTGTCCGAGGCCAGCTTCAGCAACTCGAATCCACTAAAATCCCTTTCGAGCACCGATTCATGGAAAATTAATCAGGCCGAGCTATTATGCATATCCCCCTTAAAAAATATTTTAGCCGGTCTCTCTTGGCCGCGGGGCTTCTCCTCTTTGGCATCAGCGCATCGGCGCCCGGAGCTGAAGTCTTGACCAAGATCCGCATGAGCTTTGACGAAGACATGGTCGTGACTCGCTTGGCCGATCGCCTCGGCTATTTCAAACAGGAGGGGATCGAGATTATCCCAGTGGACATCACGCAGTTTGTTAAGGAAGACTATTTGGTCCAGGAACCGCTGGTTAAAGGCCAGGTCGACGCAGTGGAGCATTGGTTTAACCACACGATCTTCGGCGCGCGGCATGGCCTCCCCATCAAGGCGGTGATGATGTTGAACGACGCGCCAGCCATGAAGGTGATGGTCGACAACCGGGTGAAGGACCGGATCAAGAGCGCCGCAGATTTCAAAGGCCGCAATATCGCCGAGGGCGCTGGCTACGCGAGCAAGGCCGTCATCACCGGTTACATGGCCCACCTAGCAGGGCTGCCAGACAAGAGCTACCACTCGATCAACCATCCTTCCGAAAATCGGGTCAAATTAGTCCTAGGTGACCTGCAAGCGGACAAATTGGATGTCATGACTTTTCAGGAGCCCGTCATTACTGCGCTGCAGGAGACTGATCGGGTGAGCACGCTTTACGACCTCACCACTCGCGACGGCACAACCAAGGCGCTAGGGGCGGCGTTCCCCGCGCAGTCGATCCTCATGGCGCCGCAGTTCATCAAGGATCACCCCGATACAGTGCAGCGGCTTGTTAACGCCTATGTGCGCGCGATGCGTTGGCTCAACACGCACAGTACCGAAGAGATTATCGCGCAGTTGCCGGACAGTTTCTTTGACGCGAAGGACCGGCATAAACAGATCAAGCAGCTCAAGACAACGCTGCCCTCTTACGCGCAGGGCAGCTACGCGTTTCCAGCTGAGGCTATCCATCTCGTAGTTGACGCGATGCTCTGGGCCGCCTTCGACAACAGCGAGGAGGGCGTGTGGCGCTCCGGCGGCGATGCCGCGAAGGTCAAGGAAGCCGACCTCTACACGAACGAGTTTGTGGACCGCGCCATGAAGGCCATCCCCGCCGTCGCGGCCGCGGCCGAGCCGGCCAACGCCGGGGTCAGCATCTGGACGCAGAACGTCACCGGTTTCCGCAAGGAACACGGTGCCGTCGGCGGCTACACGAAGCGCTGGGACCTGGGCGACCTGCCGCATTATGTACCGAAGCAGCAGTTGACCGGCACGCTGCGGATCTGGGGCAATAATTATATCAAAGATGGCTACCTCGGTGAATATTGGCAGGAGGAGTTTAAGAAATTTCAGCCGGGCATCACGATCGAATATAATCTTCCGACTACCGGTATCGGCATTCCGTCGCTATCCGCTAAGGTGTCCGACCTCGCGATGAGCCGGAAGGCGATTCTCATGGACCTGCTGACCTTCGAGCAGGTGTTCCATTATCCGGTGACCGAGATTTCCGCCGTGACCGGCTCGTATGACGTTTACGGCTGGTCGCCGGCCTTCATCATCGTCGTCCACAAGGACAATCCGCTGGAAAAAATCAGCATGAAGCAACTGGACGGCGCCTTCGGCGGCGCCCGCAACGGCGGCTACGCCGGCAGCGTCTGGCATACGGAATATCCCTACAAGCGCGGGCCCGAGGAAAACATCCGCACGTGGGGCCAGCTCGGCCTCACCGGGGAGTGGGCGAACCAACCGATTCACACCGGCGGTCAGAGCTTGCGCGGCAATCAGACCACGCAGTTCTCCGATATCGTGACGCGCGGCAGCGACCAGTTCGCGGAGGGCTACCAGGCCTTCGCGAACTACATCACGCCCGACGGGAAGATCAACAGCTGGAGCGTGCAGGCCCAGCACGCGATTGCGGCGGACAAGCTGTCGCTGTTCTATGTGTCTCCTCTGACGCTAAGCCCCGATATGAAGGAGCTCGCGGTACAAGCCTACGACGGCGGTCCCTATGTGAAGCGTTCACTTGAGACTATTCATGATAGGACTTATCCGCTCTACGGACAATATTTCTTCTACATCAATCGCCAGCCGGGTAAATCGGTCGACGCAAAGGTCGATGAATTCATACGTTTCATCCTGAGCCAGGAAGGGCAGCAATGTGTTCAACGCGAGGGCCGCTACATTCCCCTCACTGCCGATATCGTGAAGGCGCAGCTCAAGAAACTCGAGTAACCTTAATTATCCCATGAAAACAAAAACGCTCTTCTGCACCATCGTGGCGCTCGTGTTCAGCGGCTCGCTGCTTGCGCAGGCCGTCAAAGTATCCACCGGCCTCGCCATGCAAGAAGCCCGCGCCGAAGGTCTCAAGATCAAGGGAAAGAAGCCTTACTATCCCGCCAACCAGTGGGATCTCAGCGATCTACCCGCCTACGTGCCGAAGGGTAAAATTACCGGCACGATCCGCTTGTGGGGCAGCAACTATATCGTCGATGGCAATGTGGGCGAATACTGGGAGAAGGCCTTTCAGAAATTTCACCCAGAAGCGAAATTCGAATACCACATGCTCACGACTCGCGCGGCTATCCCGTCGCTGGTATTCGGCGCCGCCGATCTCGGCATTAGCCGGAAGATGAAGACGGAGGAGCTCCAACTCTACCAGCGCTACAAGAATCGCAGCCCGCTCGAGGTGGTTATCGCGACCGGGTCTTATAATGTTACCGGCTGGAATCCGGGTTTCGGTATCGTCGTATCTAAAGACAATCCGTTGACGAAAATCACGCTGGAACAACTCGATTACATTTTTGGCGCCGAGCGTCAGGGCGGCTGGATCGGCACCGACTGGCATCCTGAATTTATGCGCGGCCCTGATAAAAACATTCGCAAGTGGGGTCAGCTGGGCCTGACCGGTGAGTGGGCTAGCCAAGACATTAACCCCTACGGCTTGAACATGCGCTACAGTCAGGCGGGCACAATTTCTGACCGCATCCTGCAGGGCAGCGATAAATGGAATGAGCGCCTACGCACTTACGCAAATTTCGTCGGATCGGCCGCCGACGCGAAGGGCAGCTCGATGGGCTTTGGCCGCCTGAAGCGCGGACTTAACGAGGACCTTGCCAAGGATCGTTACGGGATCGCCTATGTCGCTGCGCCAGTCGGCGCCAACCTGCCGCCAGAGCTGAAAGTGCTTGAGCTGGGGGAGACCGCCGCTGGACCCTTCTATGCCTACACCCTCGATAATCTCCGCAGCCGAAAGTATCCCTTTTTTGATGAGATTTATGCGTATTGCGATGTTGCTGGCGACGGGACGCTCGATCCGAAGGTCCGCGAATATCTTCGCTTCATTGTAAGTCGGGAGGGCCAGGAGGCTGTTATGCAGGACGGTAAATATTTGCCGCTCACTGCTGAAGTTTGCCGCGAGATGCGGAAGAAACTCGAGTGATCTTTGTCCGCATCATTTTCTGGTTGGGCTGTATGGCGCCGATCGTGGCGGCTGCAGGTACGCC
>Ga0209596_1004580_pt1 | contig 10498 bp, 18 predicted proteins | sample M_130807_MF_Meta_FD_187314 | JGI IMG/M metagenome (GOLD analysis project Ga0209596, IMG submission 187314) | Freshwater microbial communities from Lake Montjoie, Canada to study carbon cycling - M_130807_MF_MetaG (SPAdes) (version 2) | ecosystem: Environmental > Aquatic > Freshwater > Lake...
TGAATAGATACAAAAATAAAAAAACCACCTATTAAATAGATGGTCTCTTGAAATATATTTGATTTAGTAATAGTTATATGATTTAATTTAATAAAAGTTTAGATACTTATTAAAACATATATCGCATATGATATAACTGCTGCAGATATTAATAATTGAACAAATGCTAAAGGGTTCTCGTTTTGATTGTTTTTGTTTTCCATTTTTATATTTATTTATTTAGTTACAATTTATTGAATGTTATTTCTATAATAATCTTTTATTAAATTATTTAATAATCTAATTTGTGATACTTCATTTTTAAAATCTTTTATTAAAACTTCTGTTGGATACAAATCATCACAATGCTCATATACATATAATTTTAAATCATATCCCAACTCTCTCATCACCATAAAGCCAGATTTATTATTGAAGTTTATAATCCACTCCCATTTGAAATCAGCAATTGATAATTCAAATCCATCTTGTGATACATACTTTTTATAAAAATCACTATCTCTAAACGCTTTTGAAAATATATTCAATAAATCAGTTGATACAATTGTTTTATCAACATTTGGGTTCATCACTACAAAGTTAAAGTTTTCCATTTTTTAAGTTTTAATTGTTATTTGTATATCCTTTCAACAAATATAAGGAACTTATTCTAATCTACCAAATATTTATTTAATAAAATTTCATATTCCTTCATATAATATATGTTCTATTATTATATCAAACTCTCTATCACTGAATTTTCCTGAATATGGTTCAATTCTTGTTCCCCAATCATCATAGGAAAAATATACTATATCTTTTCTATCTCCATATGAAACTTCAAACTTCTTATATATGAATGAACCTTCTTGTCGGTTTGATATCAACTCTAAACTTAATCCCTTTCTAAAATCTTCTGCTTTCATAATCTTTATCTTTTAGTGTTTGTTTAACAAAGATAAGGAACTTATTCTAATCTACAAGCATTATTTTCATTTATTTTTATTTATTTAAAGGGGGAGTGTGGATTATTTAATATATAAAAATAAAAATCCATATGAAATGTAATAAATGTTTAGAAGAAAAAGATTTAAATCTATTTGATACTTATAGAAAAACTTGTAGAAGATGTAGAAATTCAAAAAATTCACAATCTTATCTTAGTAAGGAAGGTAATTTAGAAAAAATGAGAGAGTATCGTAAAGAATATCAAAAAAAACACAGAGAGGATAATCCATATTATAAATTATATTGTCAGTGTGTATGGCAATTAAAGAATAGAATTAAATCAAATAAAACAAATGATTTGAAATTATATTTAGAAAATTTATTTACTGAAGAAATGAATTGGGAAAATTATGGTTCATATTGGGAGATAGACCATATCAATTCAGCAACAAGGATGGCAAAAGCTGGTTATACTATTGATGAGATAAATAAACTTGGTAATTTAAGACCAATGATTGTTATAGAAAATAGACAAAGAAGAAAAAAAGAACAAGGTGAATATAACTAAATCGTAAAAAACCACCTAAAATCATATCAAATCCACACTTGCCAAAAGTTGATTTCTATACTTAATAAATATAATATAAAAAAAAAGAACAAACTATGAATAAATTTAAAAATGACCTAAAAAAAGGTGAAGCAGGTGAAGATGTGATAGGAGACTATTTCATAGAAAAGGGATATCAAATCCAAAAAAACTTAAATAAAAATGGAGACTTTGATATTAAACTTAAAAAAAATAATAAAATAATTTCATTAGAGGTAAAAACAGATGAATATTATCAAAAAAAGAGAACTAATAACATGGTGTTTGAAGTTAGTTGCAGTGGCAAACCATCAGGTTTAAACTCTACAAAAGCCGATTACTATGTCTATTACTTTCCAGAAGAGAAGATAGCTTATATGGCTTCTCCATCAAAAATAAAGGCTATAATTGGACAATGTTACACAGTAATGGGTGGTGATAAAAAAGCATCTAAACTATATTTAGTTGATAGAACCGAATGGGAAAAAGAATTTAAAATCATTAAAATTGATTAAACAAATATAAAAAAATAAAATATAAAATTATGGAATATACACATTTAGAATTAGAGAATTACGAAAATTACCTTAACTTTGTTAGAAGAAAGATGATTGACGATTTGGATTTAGAAGTCAGTGATATAATGGATATTAATATAAATAATATAATGCCCTATACACAACCAGGACCAGATTATCCAAAAAATAAAAGCAAATGGCATTTCACATGCTTTAACGAACATCATAAAAGGAAGGACAGAATTAAGGAGAAGGGTACATCCACGGTCATTTTATCCAGAATGGCTTGGGGATTTAGTTATGATGCAATATCATATGACGTTTGGATGAGAATGGTATTACAAGAGGAGAGAAATAGAAAAATTAGCCAACTTGGATTATGAGCAGACTATCAGATATAAACTTAGATGAGATATTAAAAAACATTGAGGAGAGAAAACCTTATGTCGATAGATATTACAAAGAGTTTGGAAAAAAACCACAATGGATAAATAAATTAGATGAAATGCCATATTTTGAGGAGTGGATGATTGCAGAAAAACGAAACGATAAATTAAATCAATTAGGATTATGATAACAGAAAGATTAAAACAGAGAGTAATAGATTTCATTGATGATACTATTCAAAGAAAGATTAGAAAAGAACACCTTAAAAAACTTAATAATTTAAGAGATAAATATATATTTAAAGATATATCTACCAATGAAGTAATTGAAGATATAAAATATATATTGATTATTGAAAATATAAAGGAAGGAGACTAATCTTTATATATACTTAGACTAAATTTTATTCTTTTTACCCCACCCTTAAACAAGGTGGGTTTTTTGTTTATATTTATTATACCACTCAAATAAACCAACCAACATAGCATTAAAAGACTTTTCATAATTATCCACATTTATATTCATATGTGGTAAGGTGGTTCTTTCTGGATAGACCTTGTCATATATATCAATCAATCTATATACTTCAACAGCATCAACATAATATAGTTTAGCCTTTAATCTCTTTAGATAAATATCTAACTCTTCTAAAACCTCTGCTTTGGTTGCACCAATTCTTGTTACCTTTTTTAATTTGGTTAATTCCTTCTTTTTAAGCATATAGTTTTCAGCCTCAACTCTATTATCAAATCCCATTTTTATAAAATAGTGTCTCCTATGTGAACACTTTTTAGAACAACATTTAGTATCAGAACGTTTAGCCTCAAAATAATCATCACATACAGCACAAATCTTTATCATAGAACTTATATTATTATATATAGAATTGTTCTATAAAAAAAACAGAGAATTATGAATTATGTATATGAAATAATTATTGATGGAGTTAGAAGATATATTGGAATGACCAATGATATAAAGAGACGTCAATCACAACACAGGAGAGATTTAAAAACTAAAGACAAGTATTTATATAAGATGGTAAGAGAAAGTTCACCAGAAACGATTATAATACTAAACATAGTTAAGGAATTTGAAAATAAAGGTGATTGTTCAAGATGGGAATGTAAAATGATTTTGGATGATTATTTTAATGAACGCCTTCTATGGCAGGCATTCCCAGTTAGCATGAAATATTTTTAAAACTTTCTAGCTATTGATGGCAACATTCTATGAACATCTGGGTTATTATCATAAAATATATCCAACCCCAATTCTTTAATCTTTTCAACTTTATTTTGATTTGAACCAGTAAAAAACACCCTACTTCTCGGAACACCCAATCTATCACTAATTCTAAAAACATCTGGTGATGGATGATTTCTTGCAGTAATAATATACATAGTACCACTTAAACTCTTAAATAAATTCTGTCCTCTTGTTGTTGATATTGTACCATCAAAATCCCAACCAATCTTTTTAACTGCCAGAAGTGATTTAAATCTTTTTAATCTTTCTAAACCTTCATTTTTTGGAAAGTCTCCACCAGTTATAGCAATTCCCTGAGCAATTGCTTTTTTCTTACCTTCTTTTCCAGAATAACAGGTTCCAGTATCACCATACTTCCATCCATCTTCTCCATTAATTGTACACGATTTTATTGGCATATCTATTATTTTTTTTCTTCAAGACCAGTAATGTCTTTTTTAATATCTTTATATTTTCCAATAGCCTCTTTTGCTATAATCCATATAGAACGATTTCCCATCTTCATTGAAGTTTCATCAATTGATTTGGTCTCAATATAACACCACAATATAGTTACAGATTTTGATAATAAAAACTCAATCCCGAATAATGAACCTCCAAATATAAATTTATCAATTAAAAAAAGAACTACAATAGAACCTGCATAGAAAAAAGTCTTTATTACTATGTTGAATAAATAATTGCTCTTAAAGGACTTTAATCCCCTCTTTTTAATAGTATAATAAAGACCGTAGATGGTATCAATGGCCACAAATAATGTAATGATAAGGATTAACATTTTAACTGGTGTTAGAAGTGTTAATATTGATAATAAAAATAAACTTAAAGTCTTCATAGTGGTTATATTATTTTAATCTTTCAACAAAGTTTAAGAACCAAGAGTGTCTACATTTAGGTTCAATAACTCCATCATTATTCCAAAAACCACCAGAGTATTCAAAAACTGATAGTTCAAATCCATTTGACATTTTATCAATATCTTGTCTAAGATACATTTTATTCGCATCAATTATATGAACACAAAAATCACGTGATGTGTCTAATAATTTAGGTCCAGATAATTCCTCTCTTAAATCATAATTATATCTAATCTCATATTTATCACCAAAAGTTGGTCTTGAAACAATTTGACTTTTCTTTGGTCTCTTTCCAGGAACTCCCCACTTTATAGCGAGACTATAATCTTGAATATCATTATAACTCATCTCTTTTCTATCAATTATTCTAAAGTTTTCAGCAGGCTCACCTAATTCACTTAATAATTTTATATGTTTAGCGAGTTTGATGGCCTTATTTTCTTTATTAATTGACCTTTTTATATTATCTAAATTGTCTATACACATAATTAATAATGATTTCCTGGCTGAGAACCGTTCGGTCCGTATCGGTATCTGTTTAATCTTAAATTTTCCTTACCTCTTGTATCAATATAAATATCACTATCATATGGATTATTAAAGTTTGGATAAATTTGGTTTCTCGGATTTGTATCATTTGTATAAAGTGGAAAATCTGTTAAGAATTGGATTAAAAACTCTTGAACCCTCTTTTCATAATATTCAGCCCTGTTGTTTAACTCATTTCTAAGATACTTCATATCATCTAATGTAGCCGATTGAGCAAACTCATCATTTAGTCTTACAACTCCTTTTGAACGGATTTTTATACCTAAGAATGGTATAGCACACCATGTGGCTCTATAAGCCAATGCTTGTTTTAATATATCGAATAATTCAGTCTCAATAGGAGATAAAGTATTATTGATAAATTTTGTGTTAATATCTTCATATAGGTTTTTTCCCAACAACTCTCTTATATTAATATAAGTTGCAGTTTCTATATGTGATGATATTTCATGAACATCTATATTCGTTGATATAGGTGTTATTTGTTTTAGGAATGCTTGGTTAATCCACGGAACATATGCCATAATTATTTATTTATTTTTATATTATAAAAGGGTTTAATTTGAAATTAACACTATATCCATTTAACATTAATATCTCATTTATTGCTGCTTCAAATATCTTTTGGTCTGGACGGATTACAAACTTTTCAAAACATTTAACCTTAGTTTCAAAATCACTTGAACCCAATTGACCTGGATAAGCAATCCCGAATAATTCTGTTGTTGTTACTCTTGAACCAGTTAATATCTTTTGTGTTATCTGTTCAGCTAAAACTGTATATTGTTTATCCATATTGGAAACTTCCATAGGTGTGATTTCAGGTGATAATTCTTTTCCATCACTAAAAACTGCTAAGAACTTTGAACCTTTTGTACCAGTATATGCTCTTCTCATTCCACCAACTATATTATCTCTTTCTTCTTGATTACCTGGTTTTTGAAAAAACTTAACAACAACTGATGGTGAAAATCCATTTTCAATTAAGTTTCTATAATATACTCCACATTGTGCTTCCAAAGCAACCCAATCAATTGCTCCGATGAACCCTGGCTCACCATAATATTCATTTGATATCATTTCACCTGGAACATATAGAAGTTGTCTGTGGTCTTCTTTATTTCTTTTATCTAAAGCTTTGATACAAGATATTTCCTCTCTTCTATCACTCCAATCTCTTTTATAAAACCATTCTTCAACAACTCCGTCTTCAAACTTACCACTTCTTAATTTAGAAGCATCAACTCTATTAACTTCAACCACTCTTGAAAAGTCTAAACTCCATATAATTTCAAAAGCCATTGCTCCCATATATTGGAAGTCCAATGATAGGGCATTAAAATCCTTTTCTAATCTACCAACAATTTTTATAATGTTAATTTTATCAGCCTCTGTTAAAAAAGTATCATCATAAGTATATCCTTCACCAACCACCATCAATGATTTTGTTTTAACAATGGCGTTGTGCGTTGGTGATGAACTATACAAATCTTTTAAGAATTCTGGATATAGATTATCAACTCCATATTCAACATAAACTTTATTTCTACTCTCTTTAATTTTTGGTAAATCAACCATTATTGATAATGATATTATATCATTTGTTAGGGGTTTAATCACCTCAGCTTTAACCGATTGGGGTTCTACTTTTTTTGATAAATTATATCCAAATAATTCCATATTTTTATTTATTTTTTATTGTAAAATTATTCTACCTTTTTCTAAAATGGTTCCACCATAATATACTATTGGTTCTTGACCAACTGGTTTTTCACCATTCATAGCCCAGATTTCATAATTATATTGTCCTCTATCCTTTAAAACTAAAATAGTATTATCATAATTTGATGTTTCAACCCATAACATATCATTAAAAGCCCCAATAGTCACATCCGAACATACAAACCAATTCGTACCATCATAAGAACCAATAAAAGGTGATGCATCTCTCGGGGTTGCAACAAACATATTTAAGACTGGAGACCAATCAATTGCTGCCCAATTTCCATCAATTGGACTTTCTCTTCTTGTCCAATCAACTCCATTTGGTGATGTTGATATAGTATCAGTTGCTACAATATCTGGATGATAACCAATCGCAACAATTAATGGATTTGATGGTTTTCCACCATAAGCAAAATCAAAAAATCCACAATTTGAACCACCTGAATTAATATAAACTGGAAACCAACTTACTCCATCATGTGATATTTGACTATCATCATAACCTCTTAAAAGAAGGTATAAATCCAATTCTTTAATCCATTTTATATAATTATTTGAACCAGCTGGTAAATCACTTGATTGTGTTGCCCAATTTATACCATCACTTGATGAATAAATATAGTTTGAACCTAAGTATATCCATATATCCAATTCTTTTGACCAGCATGATACAATGTTAGCGCCAAACGGTTCATACGGAATTGGGTAGGATGCTGTTGTCCAACTTATAGCACCATCATCCGACCAACAAAAATCATTTGGACCAGGTTGACCACCACCATCAAAAGCAATAACTCTATCATGTTTTGGAGAATAACTTAATTGATTTCCTAAATCAAACGGCGTATATGTTGAAGTATATGTTTCATATGGATTATCAGTCCACTCACTATTAGAAAATGCATAAGATGTTGATAATAATCTTTTTCTCTCACTTAAATAGGTCAATTTTATTTCATTTCCAGTTGCTGCTGAATGTGTTACCCAATCAAATCCATTAGATGAATTCCATGCAAATCCATTTTCATTCATAGCAACAAAAACTCCATCATCTATACCAGACCACGTACCAACATTTAATTCAAACTTATCATATCTTCTTACATCAGGAGATATATTCTCACCCAATATACATAGACTTTGAACATTAATATCCATATTATCAACAACCCTCAATATATAATAGTCACCACTACCCTTTTCGTTAATAGTTACATAAATATCGTTTGGTCCTTCATTTAATCTTATCATATCTTAAATATAATTTTATCATATTTTGTTTATTAAATAAAAAAACCACCCAGAAAGAGTGGTTAAAAAACTTTATATTTGTTTTTTATAGTGGATTTCCCATCCCTTCATCATTTAGAACAACCTTTTCAGCAGTTTTAATTGCATCATTCCTTTTTCTCTCATCTAAAATCTTTCTTAACATTTCAATTTCACTTTTCATTTTATCCATTTCATTGTATGCTGATTTTAATCTTGCATTCCATTCTTTGTTTTCTTTTTCAAGTTTATTGATTTGTTCCAATAAAACATCGGCCTCTTTATTTAAAGAAGATATTGTTTCTTTATTATCATTATCTTCATCAGCTATTAAATAGGATACTAATTTTTCATTATTATCCAACATATTTGATAAAGTTTCACTATCTCTATTGAATATAACTTTTTCATAAAGAACACCTCCAATTTTAATATCTTTATTTCTTAATTCTTCTTTGATTTTATATCTACCACCAGCTCTAACTGGAGCAACATTTGTATTTTCGTCCATTTTGTTAATTATTTTATATAAAAAAAGGTGAAGATATTTCCTCACCTTTTCTTTTAAGTTAATTTCTATTATACGATTGAACCGATGATAGTTGGGTCAACTTGATACATTTGAATAGCTTCCATCGCAGTTAAAGTGATAGTATATCCATTAGCATCAGCTTTTGCTGTACCTGAACCACCTTCAATTCCTGATACATAAGAACCTTCATCTAACCCGGAGAACCAATACAGCCCGTTACTATCAAGAGCTATGATGCAGAGAGATTTTTGTCCATCAGTTAATTCTTCGATAGCATTTCTTTTGATAGTTTCTCTTCTTGAAAGGACAACCGTTACAATTTGATTGAAAAAAGTTGTTCCTGCTTTCAAATCAATTGCAACTGTCTCAACGAAGTTACATACGTTTTTATTTGTTTGAAATTCATAGAATAACGCTGGACCAGCCATTGTTATACCAGTAATCCAATCACCACCTGTACCAGCACCAACGGTATAAGAAGAAACATTTTCAAAATCTGTAATGAAAATTTTATTCAATCCACCTGCATTAGTATCACATGATTTATTTAATCCTGTTGTTAAAGCATTACATATTGCCATAATATTTATTTTTAGTTTTATTAAACCCCCTAATTAAAGAGGGTTTATATTAATTTTATTTAGTGATAGAAAACAACTTCCGAACCAAAGATATAACCTTGTCCTAATTTGAATTCACCAATCATTCTTACAACTGGTACTCCAGTTACAGATTTTTGTGGTAAAATTTGGATATCTTCAAAATCACTCATTAAATCTGTTAAAAGAACTAAGTTAGATAATTTTGTAGCAACCATCATATCTTCAGGTAAACCTTTAACTTCCAAAATTCTTACATTTAAGAAAGAAAGTTCAGTATAGTTTTGCATGAAGTATGCTTCAGCAGATGCAGCAGCTAATGCTTGTCTGTAAAATCTAAAAGCAGTTGATGGAAGTAAAATTCTCATATCATCAGCATCTAATAATTGAGGAAGAATAACATCATAAACTTTTCCAATTTCAGCGATGATGTTTGTAGCGTCTAAAACAACTCCAACAACATCAACAACAGCAGCGTCATTTTCTAATTGAAGGATAATCCCATCTTGAGCACCAGCGATGTTATTTGGATAGAATGGAAAACCAGGGTGGTTAGATTTCCAAACCATTTGTTCTGTATCAGCAGATACTTTTTTAGCAACTTGGTCTAACAAGAAGTTTTCAACTGTTGGTGGTACAATCTCATCAGAGTTTGAACCTGGTCTCAACAATAAAGATAAATAATTAACTTCGAAAGTTCTTTGGCAATATTCTAAGTTAATTTTGATAGGTGATACTTCAAAAGCTTTTTGACTTAAAGTACCTTCACCTTGTGATGAGAATGAACAATCAGCATCATTTAAGATATCACCGATAGACAATTCACCTAATTTGATTTTTGATTTAACATTTGGAATTAACTTGAAACTCTCTTTAGAAGTTCCAGTTAAAAGTGCTTCTGCGTAAAATCCCTCAGCATCTATACCAGTAAAAACTGTATTGTCTACGAAATTTAATTTGAAATCATTTTTTTTCATAATTTTATTTTGTTTTTATTTTTATACATTAAGTATAATAGTTAATTAATTTGTATATTATTTCCTTTTGAAAAAACTAATTTTCTCCATCATAATATCATTTTGAGCCTGTCTTTTAATTTCACTATCAGTCTTTTTAGTTACAGAAGGAGCACCAGCAGATAATGATAGTTTTTCCAACTTCGCTTCAAGTTCAGTAATTTTAGCCATTTCAGTTGATGTTGTTTCTTCTTCAATAGTTTCAACATTTTCTAATTTGTCTAATCTTGATGATAGTTCAGCAATAACGCCTCTCAATTCTTC
>Ga0209596_1004581_pt1 | contig 10498 bp, 6 predicted proteins | sample M_130807_MF_Meta_FD_187314 | JGI IMG/M metagenome (GOLD analysis project Ga0209596, IMG submission 187314) | Freshwater microbial communities from Lake Montjoie, Canada to study carbon cycling - M_130807_MF_MetaG (SPAdes) (version 2) | ecosystem: Environmental > Aquatic > Freshwater > Lake...
TTGTCTGAAGTTACTCAGCGTAAAGCCATCAACGCTAAGATCCGCTCTATCACAAGCCTGACAAAGATTATCGGCACGGGCAATCACAACTACGGTATGCCTTATGGCGGTTATGGTCCGGGCACTGTTGGAGCGCTGGCTCAAACCATTACGCCGTTCTGGGATGCTATCAAAGACAAGCTATTGTTTGTGCCCGGTCAGTTTGACAATGAGTCTGCGGCAGCAAGTCCGTTGTTTAACTATCAACAACACTTGCGTTACTTCCAGTACACATCTGAGTATGTTGATATCTTTCTGATCAATACTGGTTATGACACAGGTATGGTTCAGACTGAGATTGACAATCTTGTTGCGCCCGGTCAGAATATCTCAGTCAGTGTTCAGTTCCAGTGGCTGAAGAATGCTCTCGCGAACAGCACAAAGAAACACAAATGGGTTGTCGTGCATCAACCGCCTTTCACTAGCGGCAATGACTTTTATAGCGCTACGAATACTAACGCAAATCTGTTGTTTATTCAAGCTGTGCCCTTTAAAAACTGGGGCGCAACTGTTCTCTTGGCTGGATGTTCTGCTCTGGTTGAACGCCTTAACTGGAATGGGCTTCCCGTTCTTATCAGCGGTGCTGGCGGCAAGGCTCTTACTACCGTCCATAATCCGCCGATCTCTCAATCAAGCTTTGCGTCGGCCGCACAAGGAGCTTATTGGGAAGCCGTAGTGAGCAAGCTCTCTGTGGAGTTTGTTTGCAAAACATCAACTGGCGCAATTCTGGATAGATATTTTCAACCAGTATGAGCGCACATATCAATGCCGTAAAGCTATTCGACTGGGTGCTTAATCACCCCGGCCGCAAGGCTGCCTTTGGAGATTCTCCTGACATTGATGTCGTGATGCACTGTGACCGCATCTTGAAGAGTAAAGATAGTGAACTCTTTGTCATAGAGAAAGAGACTGAGACTCCTTTGATCGCGTTATGGTGCGAGCTAGATCACGATCGAAAGAACATTCACATCTTAACTATCCTTGGCGATCGCGGATCTTTAAGAGAAGCCGTGAACGCATGGACTGATCTATATCCTGACTGGTCTGTGAGCGGTGCGCGGCGTAAGAGTAAGCAAAACGTACAGTATAAACTTTCTGAATTCAGCAAATAATGAACACATTTGAGATCAATCTCTCTATAGTTCTCGGCCACACGTTGGTCTGGGAATCTACGCGGCTGGAAGTTGACAATGGAATTCCTAGTGGATTCTTTGTTAATGGTACCAATGCTATTCCGAATACCTCGGAGTCGATGGAATCTGTGATGAAGGCTTATCGGGAGAATCTTATTCCGATGATTCAGAATCAAGTGCAAGCTGCTCAGTCTTATGAGCCTGCTATGCAGAAGCTACGGGCTGAGATATCTCCCAAAGATCAACAGCTTAATGCTGATCTCTATTCGCAGTTCGGGCCACAGTTTGCAAAGACTGGCTCTGACATAGCGCGACAGAATGCTGAAGAGCAAGCAAAGACTGACCTTGGTGTCGTAAGTGGTACCGGTCGAGATCTTGTGCGAGAGGCGATGAAGACTCAGCGCGAAGCTGATCCTGAAGCTTATCGTGCTAGGGCTTTGGCGTTGCAGAATCTCGAACAGCTTCAGGGATCTTTGACTGATCCCAATGCTGGCTTGAGCGGTGGCGAGCGGGCTGAGGTTGATAGGTCTCTCGCACGGGAGAACTATGCGCGTGGCACTGGAGCGACTCCGACGGCGACTTCGACCGTGGCTAATGCGATGGCGTTTGGTGGCGCAGGTGAGGCTCGTAAGGCTCAACGACAGAGTGCGATTGCTAATGCGGCTCAGTTGGCTACGGGCGCAGTGCAACCTCTGTCGTCTCGGATTGATACATTCCAAATGACCACAGGTCGCCCCTCGATTAATCAAGGCGAGGCTCGTACTGGCGCTGCGTCGCAGGTTGGACAGGAGTCTAACGCGATGGGCATGAACTTGTTTGGCAATGCGAGTCAGATGCGTCAGCAAGAGAATCAACTCAATGCTCAGCGCAAGACTGGCCTCGACCAATTCACACAGGTCATGGGATCTATGCCTTCTGTGTCTTGCTGCTGGACCTTTGCAGAGGCTTACTATGGCTGGGAGAATATCCCCGATGCGGTTAAGGTGTCACGTGATCTACACTATACGCCGCAGATTCGCGAAGGCTATCGCATGATGAGTCGTTGGGTTATTCCCAAGATGCAGCAGTCTGACCTCTGGCGCGCTGTCGTCAATGCCCTTCTTATCAAGCCGATGACTTCTCATGCTGAGTGGTATGTCAACGGCAAAGGATTAGGATGGATGTTCAGTCCCCTCCAGAAAACCTATCTCGCTTTGTGGGAATACTACGGCGAACGAGCTGGCGTGCCTGCCGAGGTGTTCAACTTAAGGTTGGCAGCTGGGCCTTGGAACTCTGGCATTTACCCGCGCTGACTTACGTCCCGCCGCATCATCACGATTTTGATGGTAAGTTCTTTAAGCTCTTCGGAAAAGGGACAATCAATAAAGGTCACATCACTAAGATGTGGCCTTTCTTTGATTTCCGCGTTTACAATATCCGCAAGGGCGAAAGACACTGGCTTCAAAACGACAACCTTCCGTTAATCTTCGTCAACATTCAAAAACATACTGGCGCTGTATCGAGTGCTGGTGAGAACTTTGTAGAATAAATATTATGGCAACTAATCTCATGAGTTATGCTAACAGGCATACTGCACCGGCTCGCTATCAAATAAAAGGCGGAACTTCTTCTATACCTTCTACCGGTATTAGATCGGGTAAAAGTATTTCTGTCTCTGCTCCCTCTGCGGCCGGAGTTCCTGCCTCCAAACCTGGAGCACCTGAAACTTCTAAAGTTCCCACGGGAGCAGAACCCGGCGAGCCTACAAATATACCGGAAGCATACAATCCAATCATAGATGCGGAGACAGAGAATGCTCCCATTGATCCTAATCGTCAAGAAACTATCGCCAATCAGACTCGCGCTCCGCGCTTTTCTATTGGTAATCCTAATGTAGGCAGCATTGATCTTGGCTCTTTGCTCTCGGCTAAGCCTACTGAAGGCTTTGATCCTAAAGCTCCCATCGGTGGAGCTAACGTACCTTTCCAAGAGACTAAAGGTGTGGGTGGTTATTTTCGTCGGTTGTTTGGCGACACTTCAAATGAACAGAATGTGGCGGCACAGGCGGCGCAGGGTGCTGAATGGAAACAGGACACTAGAGAACAGAAGATAGAGGAGCGTGCATTGAATCGGATGCGTGAGGGTGATAAGCCTACACAGGCTAGATTTGAAGCGACTCAGACATCTAATAAAGAGTCCGAAGCTAATCGCGTGGCGGCAGAGAATAAGCGCATTGCACTTGAAGGCGAACGTCTTGGTTTGACAAAGCAACAGATTCAGGATGCTAAAGAGGCTCGTATCGCAGATCAGCAGACTAAACGACAAGAAATGCTTGATCGTGTGACACAGAATCAAGCTGAGAACGAGCTTCAAAGCAATGCACTTGCTCAAAAGTTGTCTGTTGCAAATTATCCTCATGTAGTTCCGGGAGAAAAAGGATCGTATTCTGTTGTAGATCCTGTGAGTGGTAAGCCTCTTGGTAATTTTAGTTCCGGTAATTTGGAAATGGTTAAAGATGCTGATGGTAATATGGTCCCTAGAACAAGTCAGGGCAAGTGGAATCCTTATGTGACTCCGGTTAAAGCTCCTCCTAATCCTAATCCCGGCGGCGGTGGTGGAGTTGATCGCGGTACAGGCGCTACGTTAGGTGGTCCGTTGACTACGCCTACGCGTTCAGGCATTTCATTAGGCGGTGCTCTTAACGAGCCCGCAGAACTTCCTCCCGGTGGCGGCGTTAGATTGGGTGGAGCTTTGCCTGCGCCTATGACTCAGGCTGCGCCTGCTGTTGTAACTCAGCCTCGATCTGCTACGCTTGCTGATCAATTAGTAAATCTACCGGGCATGGGTGCTGCCTTAGATATGAATTATTACATGACACCTGAGCGTACTGAACGGTTAGAAGAAAGTAAACGTCAGCAACTTGCCGACAGACTAAAGCGTAATCAAGAGATGTTAGATTACAACGCTCGTGATTTGGGTCCTTCAGCGTTCTAAAATTATGACACAAGAACAATATAAATGGCTTCAAGATAACGGCTACGATCCTACCGTTCATGACGTAGACGATCAAGGTAATATCTTTGAGAATCCCATTAACGCGCCTGCGCCTCAGAAGGAAGTAATGTCAATGCCTCGCGCATTTGGCACTTCTTTCTTAGGTAACCTGTTGCCTAGTGCGGCTGCTCTTGCGGGTGGTGCTGCCGGTATGGAAGGCGGCGCAGCATTAGGTGCTTTGGGTGGACCTGCTGCACCGGTAACTGTTCCATTGTTTAGTATACTTGGCGGCATCGGTGGCGGTCTTGGCGCAGGTTATCTCGGAGGCAAAGGACAACAAGCTGCGTTAGAGAAGTTTGCTCCTGAGGCTGTCGCGGAAATGCAACGTGCTGAGACAGATCAGCCTGTTGCTTCATGGGCTGGCGGATCTGCTCCGGCTCTTATGACCTTTAAGCCTTCGTTTAAAGGTATTGAAGGTTTGAGTGCACCGTTGATGCGTGGTCGTGACACTTTTACTAGGTTTGATCCTGCGACTACCGCTCGGTTTGTTCCAGCGGCTGTAGACGTGGGCGTTAATGCGGCTAGTGCTGGAGCTGGTCAGCTTGTTAATATGAGCGAGGGTGGAGATTTTTCGCTACCTCGATTTGCAGCAGATACTGCCTTTGGATCTATCGTGTCTAATCCTAATGCGCTTGGTCGGCGTATGGGATTCCCTTCTTTGACTCCTCAAAAGGGTCAGGTAGAGCGTATGGATCTAGCGGGTGAGAATGCTCGTCGTGCAGATAGTGCGACATTGGCTGAAGACGTAGCTGCTTCTGATCGTGCTACCGAATTGTTGGGTAAAGAACCTTCCAGAAGTGGCCCAATGTTTGGTCCCGATGCGCGTAGATTTGAACTCGCTGAGAATCAACGTGCTCTCACAGAAGCATTTGATAAACTAGGAATTGAGAAGAACCCTGAAACTATTCAGGACTTTGTCAATGATCCTATGTTGAGCAGCTTCCGTGATGATCCTCAGGCTGTGTTAGATTATGTTTCAGAAAAGACTGGGCTAAAATCACGTAGTGAAATTGAAGCTGCTGCTAATGAAGCTCGTCGCGCATCAGAAGCATTTGAAACTGAGTATGCTGGAAAACCCACAGAGTTTGAGGCAAAACCTACCGATCAACCTATTGATCCTCGGCGTGTTTCTGTAGCAGAAAATCGCAAAGCTATCGAAGAAGTTCTGGCCAAAATGAAAGCTGCTCCGCCAGAGGAGTTTATGCAGGATCTTGCAAATGATCCAATCATTGGAAATCTTCGAGACGATCCTCAGGCATTTCAAGACTTCATTGGGCAAAGGGCTGAGAAGTATTTGGAGAAGTCTTGGAAGACGTCTATGGACGACATTAACAGGATCAGTAAGAATCTTGAAGAAGGCTTCGGCAAGGAAGAAGTTGCTGAGTTTGATCGCTCACAAGCTCGTCGTGAAGAAGCTAAGAATCTAGGAATAAAAGATATTCAGCCTGCGCGAGATGCTGCAGAAGAGATTCATCAGCGTTTTCAACGTCCTGCTGAAGAAGGTCCTGCGCGTATCACACAAGAGGATCTTGATGCGGCTTCTGAGATCGCTGCTCGTCGTGGCCTCAAGCTTACGTTTGCAGATCTTAAAGGCGGTCGTGGTGAATTTCAGCTTGAAACGGCTGATGGTGTTCCGTTGATTAAGATTGATCCTAGTGCGGCTACACGCGACACGGCAATTCATGAGATCGGTCATGACGTTTATGAGCGGTCAGTTGGAGAAGGAATGCGTAAAGGTCTGGTAGCTACGGCCGAAGACTCACCTGCGTATAGGGCCGAGTATGAAGCTCGGATTAACGCGCGCGATAAGGAAGGCAATCCTACGCACACTGAAACGCAGGCTCGAGATATTGCGCTTGAGGAAGGTCTTATTCAGGCCTTTGGTGAAGCTTATCCGAACGTCAAAACGGGAGCAATTCGCCAATGGTTTAATGCGATAAAAGCTTCCATGAAGGATCTTGTGGGGATGAAGTTATCTCCGGAAGATGCATCAGCGTATCTATACTATCTGACAAATGAATCTGTGCCTTGGAAGGGTGTTGCTGTGGCGAAGGGTGGCGGCGGCGTTGAAGGTGAGGAAAGATTCTCTAGAGCTCTTAAAAATGACGCTGCTTATCTTAAAGCCGTAGAGTCTGGAGATAATGAGACGGCCCAGCGGATGGTCGATGAGGCGGCTAAGGCAGCGGGATATAATTCTGGACCTTGGTATCATTCAACAAATAAAGATTTTAATACAATAGAACGCTCTGGTATAGGTAACTATGGTTCAGGTATTTATCTGACTAATAACAAAAAAGCTGCTTTAGAACGAGCAAAAGCTTCTGAAAGTCTTGATGGAGGTGCTGCTCGTGTTCTTAAAGTTTATACTAGATTTACACCTGATCAAAATGGATTTGAGTTTCGTCCCAGAGAATCTACAGGAGATCGTTGGTTAAAATTGGTAGATTCTAATCAAATCAAACTTGCCGACCCCATTACACGCGACAACGCTGGCAACATAATCCCATTGTCGGAACGGTTTAAGGTTGAAAGTTCTGACATCCGCTATCAACGTGCACAGAAAGAAGGATTTAATCCTCTTGATAAAGACATCCGCTATCAACGTCCTACAGTAGGTCAAGCTAAAGAAGCTGTCAAAGCTGGCCTCGACAAAACCCTCGCCGAGATCGACCAGATCACACGGCGCGGTGGCATTTATGAAACCGTCGGTCGGTCATTGACTCGTGCTTATAACACTGAAAAGTCAATGCTCGGTAAGGCTCGGTCGCTGGCGCTTAAGATCATTAACCTTGACTTTAGTGATGCAAACAAGCTAAGGTCACATCTGTATAATGAATATAGAAATCAACAATTAATCACGCCTGCTCCTGAGATCGCAGAAGCTTATAAAGAATGGCGCACACAGGCTAAGGCTTTCTGGGTAGCCGAAGCCAACAAAGTGGGCCATCAGATCGACGCGGGTAAAAAAGGTCTACGTAATCGCATAGAGAGTGAGTTTTGGTTTCCCGGGCATGACTTATCCGACGAGGTGCGCGATATCTTGGCAAAGAAGGTAGGTACGCCTGAGTATCAGAAACTCAAGAATGATTATCTGCGCGACGCTGAGGCAGACTATCTGTCGCAAGGAAAGCTAATGACTGAGGCGAAAGAAAAAGCCTTGGTTGACTTCGAGGAACAACGTGCGCTTAATAACAAGACGTTTGATCCTTCTGCCCCGGCGAATTTTGCTGGCGCTCGTAAGCCTATGGGTCGTCCGCTGCCTGAGAGCTGGGTTGAGAAAGACTTCCGCAAGACTCTTGAAAGCTATAACAAGCGATCAGCTAAGGACTATGCCTCGCAAGAACACTTTGAGAAGTCGCCTGAGGTAATGGCGGCATTGGGTTCGAAGAAGTTCTTTAATGGTCAAGATATCCCAGCGAACGTATTGCAGAGCACAGAAGTAATTGCTCCTGATCCCAGCATTCAGTCTGTCATGCGTGAGTTCAGTGGGCAGCCTTTGCAGATGCCCGGCAAGACGATTCGCTCATTCGGTGCTGCAGCTAGCGCAATTGCTCTGCAGACTATCTCACGTATCGGTGACGTGGGCGGCACAGTCACGAAGCCTTTGGCTTACATTGGACTCGGAGATTATGGCGCATACATGGGCGGAATGGCTGAGAAGCTTAGCGACTGGAGTAAGTTAAAGGCGCGCTCGATCGAGTCTGGATTGAATAATCCGAATGCGAATCAAGACTTCCATCAGGTTATCGGCATGGGTCAAGATGCTGGTAAGTATATGCAGAAAGTTCTGGATGGGCTTGGATTCATCACAGGCTCAAGCAAGCTAGAGTCTGTTGCACGCACGCTGGCTCAGGCACAGGGCGAGATGATCGTGAGTATCAACAAGCGCAAGGCAGCCACGGGCGACAAAGACGCTGTGCGCTTTCTGGATACACTCAACAACGACTGGCGCACACAATCAGACATGGCACTTGCAGCGCAGTTCGGAGAGATGATGCAAGGTACGTATGATATGCGTCAGTTGCCCGCTTGGTTCCTTGAAGGTGGCGCTGCGCCTTACTTGACTTGGAGCAAGTGGAGCATGAGTCAGATGAATAACTTCCGCAAGTTTGCGGTTGAGCCTGCGATGCAAGGCAATTTTAAACCGCTAATTGCACAGGTGCTTGTAGGTATGGCTGGCGGCGGAGCGATTGAGCAGGTTCAGGAATGGCTTAGTGGTAAGGAGTCGAAGTCTGTTAAGTGGAGTGAGCTTGAGAGCTGGGCGCGTCAGAATGAAGGAAAGATCGGCACTGATGGTGGCGAGCTTCTCTTGCAGAAGTTTATGATAATGGCGCAGAAGACAGGCACGTTCGGCTTTGCGGGAGATCTCGCGATGATGCCGATCAATGCGTTGGTTGGTGACACACAGTCTTCGGTTGGGGTTTTTCCGGCCGCTGAGTTGTTCGCTGATGGAATGAAGAATGTTGCTGGTGCGTTGACGGCGATTGACAAGGGTGAAGATGTTGGGCTTGTGCTACAACGATTCGGCAAGAATGTGATCGTTGGAAAGACACAGATGGCGCGCGTTGCGAGTACGTGGATTGATGAAGTCTTTAATGAAGGCTCCGATAATCTGCGCAGTGCTGATCGGCGTAAGGCTCGGTTGTTTGAAGAGCTGAGTGGGACTGGTCGGTCGAATGGAATGTTCCCTGTGAGTTATGAGAACCTTGCAGAGCAGAAGTTTGAACGGGGTTCTGTCACAGAGGATACCGGCGAAGAGGCAATGTCTTTGGTATCAGACGCTCGTAAAAAAGCAACGTCACCAGAAGATTATGCGAGCCGGATTAGAAAGTTGAAGACGAGTCAGAATGCTATCATGCCCTCGATGGAAAGGCAGCCTATGAAAGCTGCACGCTATCTAAGCTTTGTCGAAGGCGCAGAGCCAGGAAAAGGAAGTGAGACACTGAAGCGATACTATACAAGACAGAATGAAGACAAGTATCGGAAGAGTTTAATAGAAGGAATGTCTGGGATACGATAAAATTAAGACAACAAATTTAACAAAACAAAAAAACCCGCTCTGCTTATCACAGGGCGGGTTTTCTTTTCGTTCGTTATTCGCTCTTCATTGGCGTAGACTGAACGCCGTTGTAAGCTAGCGTCTTCGGTCGGAAGATACCCACTTGTTCGGTCTCTTCGACCCAGCTTGGGCCGCCGCGAATGTGGAATATGCAGGAGGACATTCCGTTCCAGCTCTTGGTGTTGCTCTTAGCGGAGGTGTAGGTGGAGCCAAACGTGGCGTTGAGGTCATCGCTCGACATAGCTTTGACATTCAGCCAATCAATGTCGCCTTGGTGCCACAGCTTGAAGCCAAGCTCCAACGGAGCGACAACCTCAGCAACACCGGGGAAGTGCCACACCCATTCGTCATGCGATGATGCGTCGCCGCTCATCACAGCATAGGCTTGATAGTTACCAAGCGGTACTGATCCGCTGCCCCAATCGCAGCTCTCGCCGGGTTTGAGAACAGCCGAGCGAGTCGGATGATCATTGCATTTAGGCTGCTCAAAAAGAGCAACCAATACTGGGACTTCTGTCTGATTCTCGATCTTAATCTTTGTTGACATATTATTTAGTTTCTAACTTCTTCATTACTATACCACCGCCACAGGCCGCATAGCCCGCAAGATCATGCCAGTTCTCAAGATTATCTACGTTAGACATAAGGCGCGAGACTTTGAATAAGCACATCATCGCAGCTACGTCTTTATTTGTGAGCACGTCGCCTTTGCTGTTCTTGAGATATGAACTCCACAAAGCTGCGATCACCTTAAAGTTATCTTCTGCATCGCCGTGCGTCACGTTGCGATCTCTACACACCAAGCCTTCTACGACCTTGAGAAACTCTTGGCGGCGTTCTACGTTACTCCTTTCACTTTGCAACATACTGTTCAACTCCTTCTAGTCTTATTAGTTTGATACGATCCATCGTGACTAGATCATCTAGCACACGTCGGAGTTCGTCGGGTGTCTTCAGTGCCTGATAGAACCTGACAAAGATTGATTTCTTGGTTGTGCCTTGCGTTGTCTTGATGTAGCGCCAGATATCTTCTGAGATCTTTGCGCTCTCATTGCGCCCCATGCCGACGAAGGGAATGTGCATATCCTTTTCGAGACGTGCAAGATGGGCTGTGGCTTCTTCGGTATCTTCGAGTGTGATGATCATGTCCGTCGTGCGGGCAAAGTGTACGGCGAACAGGATCTTCTGATGATGGAGATTCTTGCGGCCATAATACTCGTCGAGCATCGGATGC
>Ga0209596_1004582_pt1 | contig 10497 bp, 3 predicted proteins | sample M_130807_MF_Meta_FD_187314 | JGI IMG/M metagenome (GOLD analysis project Ga0209596, IMG submission 187314) | Freshwater microbial communities from Lake Montjoie, Canada to study carbon cycling - M_130807_MF_MetaG (SPAdes) (version 2) | ecosystem: Environmental > Aquatic > Freshwater > Lake...
GTGCTTTGGTTGATCGTCAGATTCAACGTGAATGAACTGTCACAACCTGCGGCATTTGTAAAGTTAGCCACATAGTTGCCTGTGACAGAATAGGTCTGATTGTTGACACTCCATACATACGAATTACATGCGGTGGCATTCGTTGGCATATTTCCGGTAGAATTTCCTGAGCTTAGGTTTGCTGTAACAACACTATCACAACCGTTTGCGGTCTGATACGTATGCAAATAATTTCCTGCATTATTGACGATTGTGCCCCACGGGAGTGTGTATGAACCATTGCAAATAAAACCATTGAATGAAGATGCGATTGGTCCTGAAGGTTGGTTAATGATAGCTAAGGCAGTATCTGTGAAGCCATTCGAAGTAGTTGCCGTGATTGTGTAGGAGCCAGCACTAAGTGACGGAATACTGAATGGATTCGTTGTAAAGTTGATGTCATTTCCTCCATTAATTTTATACGTTCCAGATGAACCGCTAGGAGCCGCAGATCCTGCACCAGTTAACAATACTTGCAAGGCACCTGTGTTTTGTCCGTAGCAGTTCACTGCTGTCGTGGTTGTAACTGACGCCGCGAAGGCCGCTGTCGGGTTGAGGAAGAAACAAGGTGTGTTGACCACACCTGTCAAGGCCTGCAATGTTCCAACAATGACAGAATTACCCACACCATTGATAGAATAATTAGTTCCTGGCGGAGTAAGAATGCAAGTAGCTACACATTGTGTTTTGCCGACAGCGCTAATGGTTTGCATGGTAAACGCCGGATTAAAATTGGCTGGGAAATTGACAGTATTTGTAATTCGCATGGTGGCGATCCGAACAGGTAACCCAGGCGTCAGCATCACTTCGTTACCTGCAGCTGCACTGGTGGTAGTTAAACGTATATGATTGCTCGAGGCAGTATAACTGAAGGTTGGCACAGGAATTGTTGACAACGACACATCTCTTGATACATAGGTATGCGTAATTGTTCCTCCTCCATTCATGCCTGCCGCATGATTAATACCAACGGAATAAGCCCTCAGGGCTGCAGTGGTATTTCCTGTATAGGTTAGCATCACATCATATTCAAAAACATTCGGCGCGGTTTGAATCGCATTTTGCATTGTCATCAGCATGCTAACTTGCAATATGGTTAGATTCAATGTTACGATGCTGTCACAACCTACTGCATTGATTGTTGTATAGGTATAGGTTCCACTTGTTGTATACGTCTGACCAGAAAGCGCCCACGTATAGGTTCCCAAAACAGCGACTGTACTTGTACTTGAACTACTGTTTTTTATTGTCAGCAATAAGGTCTGAGTATACTGACAACCTTGGGCATTGGTGCTATTATACACATAGGTTCCAGAAGTTGAATACGTGAGACCGCTAAGGTTCCAGAAGTATGAATTACACGCTGTAGAAGATGAGGATGAAGCGGTGCTTTGGTTGATCGTCAGATTCAACGTGAATGAACTGTCACAACCTGCGGCATTTGTAAAGTTAGCCACATAGTTGCCTGTGACAGAATAGGTTTGATTGTTGACACTCCATAGATACGAATTACATGCGGTGGCATTCGTTGGCATATTTCCGGTAGAATTTCCTGAGCTTAGGTTTGCTGTAACAACACTATCACAGCCGTTTGCGGCCTGATACGTATGCGAATAATTTCCTGGATTGTTGACGATTGTACCCCACGGGAGTGTGTATGAACCATTGCAAATAAAACCATTGAATGAAGATGCGATTGGTCCTGAAGGTTGGTTAATGATAGCTAAGGCGGTATCTGTGCAGCCATTCGAAGTAGTTGCCGTGATTGTGTAGGAGCCAGCACTAAGTGACGGAATGCTGAATGGATTCGTTGTAAAGTTGATGTCATTTCCTCCATTAATTTTATACGTTCCAGATGAACCGCTAGGAGCCGCAGATCCTGTACCAGTTAGCAACACTTGCAAGGCACCTGTGTTTTGCCCATAGCAGTTCACTGCTGTCGTGGTTGTAACTGAAGCCGCGAAGGCCGCTGTCGGGTTGAGGAAGAGGCAAGGGGTATTCACCACGCCTGTCAAGGCCTGCAATGTTCCAGCAATGACAGAATTACCCACACTATTGATAGAATAATTACTTCCTGGCGGTGTGACAATACAGGCTGCAATGCATTGTGTTTTGCCAGCAGACGAAATCATTTGTAACGCTAACGCGGGACTGAAATTTGCAGGGAAATTAACGGTGTTGGTTACCCTCATAGTCGCTAACTTGAACATTGCGCCAAATGGCATGACGACTTCATTGCCTGCTGCTGCATTGAGTGTTGTGATTCGTAGATGATTACTTGAAGCAGTATATGCCGCAGTGACAGTTGGGATTGTAGATAGCGATGCATCGCGAGAAACAAATGTGTGACTTAATACACCGGTACCATTCATGCCAGCTGCATGATTGATTCCGCACGAATATCCTCGGAGTGCAACACTTGTTGTGCCGGTATTGGATAACATTACATCATATTCGAATATGTTAGGTGCGGTTTGCACAACATGTTGCAGGGTCATGGTCAGGGAAGTGGTTTGAGAAAATCCAGCTATTGTAAAAAATAGGATTGGAACAATCTGTAGGCAGATTCTGAAGAGTTGTAGTCGTGAGCTTCGCATAGTAAAAAATAGTTAAATAAATGAAGAATACTGTTTCCCAAATAGACCAAAAATCAAACTCATTTTTCTGATCATGAAATGAATTCTCAGTCCCTTTATCAAGTTTCAAAATCAAGACCTTGAATGAGCTGATCATGTCATATCTGCTATCATGAAATAAGGTTCAATTCTCAAATATAAATCAAGTCAGTTAGTATTTCTGCTTTTTAACAATTGAGATATTGTAATGATAATATCAAAAGACAGTAAAAAAATGTTGAACTTTATGGATATAAATCTATGAACATTCTAAGGTTTTGTGTTCATGCATTATTTCACTTATTTTTTTTATTCATCCGCAGTAAGCAGGGGTTGCGTTTCAGCTATTTTGAGATAAAACTCAGAAATTTACATGGATATAGTTTTGGCGGTAAGGGCCTCAAATCATGATTTGTCGTACTTTAGCGAAAATTTTAAAGTTATGTTTAAATGCTACTTTGCTCTTGTTCTGCTCAGTTTGAGTATGTCACTTTCAGCCCGTGAAATTGTGCTGAAAGACGGCACTGCCGATCAGAAAATTAAAGGCACTTCGTTGATTCGTTATACCGATCATTCGACAGTGCCTAATTACATTCAGTTTATGGCGTCTTCGGCTCCCGACGCAGTGAATTTATCTGATTGGATGAAAAAAAATCTTGGGTTGTCTTCAGATTATAATCTGATTGAACTCAACCAAACAAAAGACGAACTTGGGATATTGCATATTCGTTATCGACAATCTTTCAAGGGACTGCCTATTCAAGGAAGTATGTATATCGCACATATAAAAAATGATCGAGTGCAAAGTTTGAATGGCGTTATATATAATGATATTCCTGGCTTGAATACACAAGCCATCTTGACTGAGTCCAACGCGTTGCAACTTGCATTGAATAAGGTACAGGCCATTCAATACAAATGGGAAGTTGCTGAAGAAGAAGCTGCTATCAAAGCGGAGGCGAATAATTCGTTGGCAACCTACTTTCCTAAAGCGGAGACTTTTATCCTTAAATCATCAGACGGGTATCATATTTGTTATGCCTTCAATATTTATGCTGTAGAGCCTATGGGCCGCACAATGGAATATGTTGATATACGCACAGGTGCTATCATCTTGTCCAAAAATCTGATTGAACATATCAATGCGAATGGTACAGCTGTCACTAAATTTTCTGGTATCAAACCTTTTCAAACAGACAGTGTATCAGCTACAAGTTTTCGTCTTCGTGATGCAAGTCGTGGGTTAGGCGTCAATACCTTTAATCTAAATCATAGCACCAATTATGCCACTGCGGTTGATTTTACGGATGCCGATAATTATTGGAACAATGTGAATGCAAATATTGACGAAGCTGCCACCGATGCACATTGGGGCGCGCAGAAGACCTATGATTACTTCTTCAATAAATTTGCACGAAACAGTATCGATAACGCTGGTTTGCAATTAAAGAGTTATGTGCATTATAATAATAACTATGTCAATGCATTCTGGAATGGTACGCAAATGACGTATGGTGATGGTAGCATTGCGCAAGGCTTTTTGGTAATGACAGCACTTGATGTTTGTGGCCATGAGATTACACACGGACTCACCAACTTCACAGCTGATTTGAGCGCAACAAGTTCAGGTACTGCCGAATGTGATGCACTGAACGAAGCCTATAGTGATGTATTCGGAACCTCGGTTGAGCGCTATGCACGTCCAACTCAATGGGATTGGATCATCGGTGGTGATATTACTTGTACTGCGGCCGGTGTGCCTGATGGCGTTGGTATTCGTTCTATGTCGAATCCCTTGTCATTAGCACAGCCAATTTGTTATCAGGGTACCAATTGGTCTGCATCCGGTGAGCCGCACGATAATGATGGTCCACTTAATTATTGGTTCTATCTGTTAATTACCGGAAGCGCATCGAATAATATCACCGCAATGGGTCATGATACATCAGAAAAAATTGCCTATCGTACACTTACTGTTCATCTTTTCCCGAATGCAGATTATGCCGATGCACGTTTTTATTCTATCTTATCGGCAGCTGAATTATATGGCGGTTGTTCAATTCCTGTGATAGCCACAACCAATGCATGGAGCACCGTTTGCGTAGGCACTCCGTATGTTGCAAGCCCGACAGTGAGTAATTTTACAGCGAATATTCTTCAAACGTGCGATACAAGTCTGACGGTAACGTTTAACAACACAAGCATTAACGGAACCTCTTATCTCTGGTATTTCGGGGATGGTGATACGTCGACCCTCGCAAGCCCTACACATACATATACAAGTGGTATTTATTCTGTGAAGCTTGTTGCTGATGGCGGAGGTTGTGGTATCGATTCATTGACAAATGCAGCGTATATTCAAGTAGGTCCTCCTGCAGGTCCGCTAACAACAGGTGCAATAATTTGCACCACAGGTTCTGCTACAATCACAGCTACACCAAACAATGTAGCGGATACGGTGCGATGGTATGCCGCTGCAGTTGGAGGAAGTAGTTTGGCTACAGGGACAAGTTATACCACACCAGTCCTTTCAAGTACAACGACCTATTATGCGGAAGAAAAAATTACAGCACCAACCTATCATGTTGGTCCTTTAACGAATGCCATAGGTGGTGGTGGCAACTATAACAATCAAGGAAGATATATGGTCTTCAATTGCTCTGCACCTACTGTCTTGCAATCGGTTTGGGTGATGGCTTCTGGTGCTGGTAATAGGACGATTGTATTAAAGAATTCAGCAGGCACTACCATTCAAAGTGTGACGGTCAATATACCAAATGGCGGTAGTGTAGTTTCTTTAAACATGCCAATACCTGTAGGGACAGGATTGCAACTTGGATTGTCTTCAACAACTATTAATCTCTATCGTAATAATGCAGGAGCCTCTTATCCTTATACAAATGGACCAATTTCCATTACAGGAAACACAGCGGCTAACAGCGCTGGATACTATTATTATTTCTATGATTGGGTAATTAAATCAGGCGATTGTTATAGTGTGCGCACACCTACTACAGTAACAGTAACTGGAGGAGGTGCAACACCAGCATCTATTACAGCGCCTGCATCTGGTTTGACAGCCTGCTCACCTTCGATTGTTCAATTGACAGCAAACAGTGGCGCTGGATTAACCTATCAATGGTATAATGGTGCTGCACCAATATCAGGCGCTACCAATCTAAGTTATGATGCTGCGACGTCAGGTTCGTATTCTGTTGTAGTCAGCTCAAATTTAGGTTGTCTCACGCCAGGAACTTCTACCCCGGCTATTGTAACCATCAGCGCAACGCCATCTGCTTCTATTGCTGCAGCGGGTGCAACTACCTTCTGTCAAGGTTCTACTGTTGTCTTGAATGCGAATGTCGGCACAGGATTAAGTTATCAATGGATGCAGAATGGAACGATTATCACATCAGGCACATCCGCATCGTATACAGCCACACAGGCGGGGAATTATTCAGTTCAGGTGTCTAATGCGTTTGGTTGTTCGGCAACCTCTACGTCCATTAGTGTGAATGTCGATCCGCTGCCTGTCGCAACTATTACAGCCGCTGGTTCAACTGTTCTTTGTCAGGGTGATAATGTATTGTTGAGTGCGACAATCGGAACTGGCTACTCGTATCAATGGTATCTGAATAATGCGATTATTCCTGGAGCCACATCGGGAAGCTATGCTGCTACACAAGCAGGAAGTTACACGGTTATTATTACTACATTGTCTAATTGCACGGCTACATCTGCAGGTACAACAATCATTGTCAATCCATCGCCAGTGCCGGTCATTATCAATACGGCTGGCGTCTTGTCGGTAAGTGGTGGTCCCTATTCTTCGTATCAATGGAATCTCAATGGTGCTCCAATCGTAGGCGCTACAAACGCTACATATACGGTACTTCAAAATGGTACGTATCGTGTGCAGGTCAACAAAGATGGTTGCTTGGGCACATCAGCGATTATCACACTTACCGGTGTCGGTGTATTGGATATCAATGGCACATCTGTTATCATCAGTCCAAATCCTACGCAAGATATTATTCATATCGAAGGCATTTTGCCAGCCCGTATCATTGTTCGTACTTTACAAGGACAATTGATTAAGGAAGTGAAAGATACAAGCGATATTTCGTTGTCAGATCTTGCCAATGGCATCTATATGATGCAGTTATATGATCGAAGCGGAACTATGTTACTCAACAAGAAGATTGTGAAACAATAGTTGTTTTGACATGAAAAAAAATCCCGGACTATGGTTCGGGATTTTTTTTTGCTATACCGAAAGTGTTCAGATAGTATACTGTTCCTTTAGTCGATGTTTTTTTATACGAATGATCGAATTACGACAAGGCAATAAATTTCACTACCTTCGTCACCTTCAACAAAAAAATAGTCCATGAGCTTTGACAGAGAGTTACAAAAACGAAGCAATTCCCAATGTGAATTATGCCAATCAGACGATGCAAATAGTGATTACGCCGTGCCTTCAAGTCCGGGTAACAAACTTGAACATCATAGTTGGATTTGTGCGACTTGCCAACAGCAGCTCGATAATGTAGCATTGGCTGATCCTATTCATTGGCGTTGTCTTAATGACAGTATCTGGAGCGAAGTACCGGCAGTTCAGGTTCTTTCGTGGCGTATGCTCCATAAATTAAAACAGCTCGATTGGGTTTCTGATTTGTTGGATATTGCGTATCTCGATGATGAAACAATGGAATGGGCAAAAGCTTCTGGTGATGATAAGGAAATGGATGACAGTATGAAACATCTCGATTGCTTCGGTGCCGTTTTACGTAAAGGAGATGCTGTGGTATTGGTCAAAACACTTGAAATTAAAGGAGCTACATTCGATGCTAAAATGGGCACAGTGGTGAGAAATATTCGCTTGGTCGAAGATAATCCTGAGCAGATAGAAGGGAAGGTGAACGGCTCGCAAATTGTGATCTTGACTAAGTATGTCAGAAAATCAAATCCGTAAGGTGTGATGATTACGACATTCAAACATACAGTGTATTTAAAATTTCTTTCGTTGCTCAATGAACGAATTGATTCATTTCAATTTGCCTTGGATGAGTTGAGCATTAGTGTGATGAATGAAACCAAAAGCACTGCTGGCGATAAGCACGAAACGGCCTTGTCGATGTTGCAACTCGAGCAAAGTCGAATTGCCGAACATCTATACGAAGCCATCGATAACAAGACCATCTTTATGCAACTTGATCTCGATGAGTCAGCGGATGTGATACGAAGCGGTAGTTTGGTTCAAACGAGTAAAGGTTATTTTTTTATCAGTATTGCGCTTCCAAAAGCAATGATAGATGGCATTGCAGTCATTGCTATTTCGCCACAATCACCATTGGGTCAAAAATTGATTGGTCATCGCAACGGTGATGTCATCGAGATGAATGGCATCACGCATACGATAATCGACGTGTTGTAGATGCGATACCTTATTCATCACAATATTTTTTTATATACGATTATTCACGGTCAATCACTGCCAGTCGTTTTAGATAATGTACATCGATGCAGATAAAATCATATTCTTCCATCACCTTGCCTCTAATCTCATACGTACCGGGGCCAGTGAACGGATAATGCAGAGCGCTTGATGTAAAATGAACCGTGTCTATCCAATGCCCATCAAGATCGATAAAGGTGCCAAAATACATTCGCTCACCTTTATATGTATAGGCACGCTTTGTATTGATGAGATAACCTACGATACACACCTCCTGATGGATATGTGTTTTTAAATCAACTGCACGAAGTGACGAAGGGACTATATCACGAAGCAAATCAAATGGTGAACAAAGTGAGAACCCAAACAACTCGATGTCATCAAAGGCTTCATCAGCGGCTGAATGTATGAGTTCAGGAAGCTTCCATACAGGCGCTATGGTTTCGAATAATTCTTCTTGTTGTGTTCGCTTACTGATAGGTTGCAGAATCGCATGAATTTCCCAAAGTAATTCTTTCTTATTTCGGTTCGTAAACTGAAAACAACCAGCACGCACCAGTAATCGCATTTGTTCGATAGACAACGGCACTCGATGCACAAAGTCGTATAGGTTTTTATAGAAGCCGTTTTGTGTTCGCTCGGTAATAATGTGTTGTATCGTCTCCTGTTCAATTTCGCTGATCATAGATAGTCCAAGATAAATTGTTTTTTCTCGTATGACACATACCTCTGTGCTATGATTGATACAAGGTGGTTTGATAGAGGCGCCGTGCATACGGGCTTCGTGTATGTATAATTCCTTGCGATAAAAACCGCCGCCATTGTTGAGGGTAGCTACCATATACTCGAGCGGATAATAGGCTTTAAGAAACATAGCCTGATAGCTTTCTACGGCATAGCTTGCTGAATGTCCTTTTGAAAAAGCAAAATTTGCAAAGCTTTCAATCTGTGTCCAAATTTCGGCTACTAGTTTTACAGGATAATTTTTTTTACAACAGTTGCGGAAAAATGTATCTTTTATAGTAGCAAATTCATTCCGTTGTTTAAATTTCCACGACATCCCACGACGCAATACATCGGCCTCCGCCAAGGACATGTCGGCAAAGAAATGTGCGATCTTGATCACGTCTTCTTGATAGACCATTACGCCATACGTCTCTTGCAGCAGGTCATATAATTCGGGCAATTTCTCGCGCGCTTTGACACGCAATCGTTCGTCACGGAAACGTATGATATATTCATGCATCATACCACTTTTTGACACACCCGGACGTATGATGGAACTAGCGGCTACTAAACGAAGGTAGTCATCGGCTTTTAGTTTGGTGAGTAACATACGCATGGCAGGCGACTCGACATAAAAGCAACCTATGGTATTGCCATACCGAAGAAGTTCCTTTACTGCGTCATCTTTTTTGAATTGCGCAATGTTGTGAATATCGATTTCAACACCCTTATTTTCTTTCACAATCTCAATCGTATCTTTTATTTTACCCAAGCCACGCTGACTAAGAATATCGAATTTGTACAAACCGATATCTTCGGCTTCTAGCATACTAAACTGTGTGGTTGGATAACCTTTAGGCGGCATATGGGTAGCACAGTACGCGGCAATTGGTTTTTCAGCAATAATGATGCCGCTCGAATGAATACTCAGGTGGCTAGGGAAGCCTTGTATCATCTTGCTATAGTATAATACCATCCGTCCCATCTCATCGGCGCCTGCGTATGCATTTTCTGTTTGAAGACGATCAATTTCGCCAGCCGGCAAGCCAAATACTTTTCCCATCTCGCGTATGGCAGCGTCGTGTTTGAAGGTACTATACGCACCGAGTAATGCAGTGTGTGTAGTGCCATATTTTTCAAAAATGTATCGGGTGATATCATCACGATCGGTCCATGAAAAATCCATATCGAAGTCGGGTGCGTTGGCACGAAACATATTGATGAAGCGCTCAAAATATAGATCCAGTTCTATTGGGTCAACATCGGTGATGCGAAGAAGATACGCGACGATACTGTTGGCGCCACTGCCACGTCCTACATAATAATAGTTTTTATGTTGCGCATAACGGATGATATCCCAATTGATTAGAAAGTAGGACGCGAATTTTAATTCTGTGATGATATCCAGTTCCTTTGTAATTCTCTCCATCACTTCAGTCGATGGATTGGGATAGCGATACGGCAATCCTTCCAAACAAAGTGCATATAAACGTTCTTTATCTGAGGCAATGCTTCCTTCATAAAACGATCGATTTTTGTTGGTGAGTTTACCAAATTTAAATTCGATGTGGCAATGATCGAGGATGCGTTCCGTATTTTTTATAATGTAGGGATGCTGTGCATAAGCATCATATAGCGATGCCTTCGGTACGATCATTT
>Ga0209596_1004584_pt1 | contig 10496 bp, 6 predicted proteins | sample M_130807_MF_Meta_FD_187314 | JGI IMG/M metagenome (GOLD analysis project Ga0209596, IMG submission 187314) | Freshwater microbial communities from Lake Montjoie, Canada to study carbon cycling - M_130807_MF_MetaG (SPAdes) (version 2) | ecosystem: Environmental > Aquatic > Freshwater > Lake...
TTGGGCTCCACTCGCAGCAAATGCACGCAGCAGAAACAGCCAGTTGGAGTCAACAGTGTCCGTCCATAGAACTGAAACTAACAACGCTGTTTTTCGTTGTAGAAGCGCAAAAATCTTCGGGCAGTGAATTGCTATGATATCAAAGTTTACCCAGCCATATATCTAAGACCATGACGGTTCCAACATCTGCTGCATCAGTAGCACGCAAAGCAGAAGAAACCAGAACTGATACCGAGAGTACTGCTAAAACTTTGGCCGTGACCAGCATAGTTAGACCAGCAATCACCGCCATCGAAGGAGCCCTAAGCTCTTTGCCAGTTGGGGTAGCCGGTACATTGCTTGCCAGCGCAATATACGCCTTTCTAAGCCTACCACCTCTTCCAGTGGATTTTAGCAAGATGCCACCGGGTACTCCAAAAGATAGAAATGACCCCATGAAGCTATTCGCCCTAATGCTGGCTTTAGCAATACTCATGATGGTTTGGTGCTTTATAAAAAGCCTACTAAACCCGATGCCCATCATTGGCTCATTCTTTCCGCTTTGTGATCAGAGCACGCAACCTGGAGGTATAGCAGGATCAACTGTTCCAAATCCCGATAAAGCTGCTAGTGAGGGTGCAATGGCGGCAGCCAATACAGCTATAAGAAATATAACAGCAGGCAAACCAGCCGATGCTCCCAGACTTGTTCTTCCTGTGGTGCCAGCAGTATCCGAAGGACCATCTGGTATAACCTTTGCAGAGTTTGTGGCTTCGACACCCGCAGGTGCGACCGGAGCAGGTGCGATCGGAGCAGGTGCGACCGGAGGGGCTGATAGAAGCACTGGCACAACAAATACGTCAGCGAATGTCGCACAGCCTGTGACAGTTGATTATGCCGTTGGCAACCTATCCTCAGACCAAATTCGTAGACTATTCGGGTTATAGTATTTACTAGGTGTTATATGATAAGTTTTAGGAGTGTTGGTATCACAGGTCAGGAAGCTGAAGCTCAAGTAGCCGCCATCGTTAGTACGCCGATCAGAATAGGGATTTTGACTCCCTTGACTATAGGCAATAATGACGAGGGATTATTGGCAATGAGTTATAATGTAGGAGTACAGATGAAAAACAATCTAAAAGACCTATTGATGACTAACTGGGGCGAGAGAGTAGGTCGTTATAACTATGGAGCTAACTTATTGCCATTAGTTACCGAATATGAAAGTGGTGCGGACGCTTTTGATTCTGCTGCGATGAGTAGAATAATGACTGCGGTATCAACTTGGATGCCTTATGTAGAGCTTGAAAACTTTGAGAGCAGACCCGGAAATGCAAACTATCAAGGTGTTGGTAATGTATCAATACTTGTAGATTACAGTATTCCAAGAGCACAAGTAACAACGACCCGGCTGCAAATAACATTCTCACTTTCCTAATAGTGAATCAGTTCCATATCTAAAACTATAAAGGTAATCTATGCCTGTTGACACAAGACGAACAATCCAACAAGCCATCCGTGAGCGCAAATATCTAAACAAAGATTTTGATGCGTTTCGCAATGACTTGGAAGAGTACTCCAGAAACTTTTTTCCTGACAAAATCCAAGATTTCTCGCCAAATGGTTTCGGCGGTTTGCTTATTGAACTAGCTAGCTATATCGGTGATGTTCAGAGTTTTTATTTAGATCATCAGTTTGGCGAGCTAAACGCAGAAACAGCTGTTGAGCCAAAAAACGTAGAAAAGCTTTTAAGAGAAGCTGGTGTCAGGATTGTCGGTGCTGCACCAGCAGTAGCAGCCGTGACCTTCTTTGTTCGTATTCCTGCTCTTAATGGCACCCACGATAGTTCCGCATTACCTGTTATCAAAGCAGATACGATTGTAAATAGTAATTCTGGTATTTCTTTTCAGCTAATAGAAGACATCGATATGACCCAAACGAAGAGCGACGGGTCATACGCTAGCTTCATGAACAGGAGCGTTGGGGATGTTGACGCAGATAACATCCCGCTAAACTATATTTTCACAGCCACTGGCGACTGTCTATCAAGTGTAAACAGAACCGAGACTTTTACGGTAGATGGATTTGAAGCGTTCAAAAGATGTAACCTGCAAGCTAGAGATGTCACTGATATTATATCGGTTGTTGATTCCAACGGAAACATCTATTATGAAGTTGATTTTCTTACGCAAGACACTGTGTTCCGCTCGGTAAAAAACAGAAATCCGGTAACATCAACTCCAACTGACCAGCTATATGTGGAGGCGAATCTGGAGATATTACCTGCACCATTCCGTTTTTATAGAACGACATCTATTTCTTTACGCCAGACAACTCTGATATTTGGTGGTGGTTCAGGTCAGACAATGAATGACGACATTGTTCCAGATCCATCAGAGGCTGCTCTGCCTTTGTACGGTAAAACGAACTTTTCTCGTTTTACTATTGACCCTAACAATCTTTTACGCACATCTACACTTGGGGCGATTGCTCCAAACGTTACCATAACTGTGACATATCGAGCGGGTGGAGGTATGAATCACAATATACCTCCACAAAGCATATCTGAGGTCAGCTATCTCAACATGACGTTTCCCAACGGGCCAAGTAATACAGCGGCATTGAATGTACGGTCATCGACGGACGCAAACAACAATACGGCAGCGGTCGGCGGGGCAGATGCTCCTACTCTTGACGAACTAAGACTCCAAGTTCCATCGGCTAGAAATGCTCAGTCTAGAATTGTTAGCAAAGAAGATTTGCTGGCAAGAATCTATTCACTGCCAGCAAACTTCGGCAGAGTTTATCGTGCCTCCATTCGTAGCAATCCAGATAATCCCAATGCGGCAAGACTGTTTCTACTATGCAGAAACCAGCAAAATCAGCTGGTTATTGCTCCTGATCTGTTGAAGAAAAACCTTGCTGTATATCTAAACCAATATCGGATGATTTCGGATGCTATCGATATTCTGGATGGTAGAATCGTCAATTTGCAAATCAATTACGATATAACTGTTGACCCAACATTCAACCGACAACTCGTATTACAAAACGTTCAAAGTAAGTTGATTCAATATTTCAATATCGGCAACTATCAAATGGACCAGCCAATTATTCTGGACGATATTCGCAACATAATCTATAACAACACAGGAGTCCTTGCGATAAGAGGACTCACTGCGGAGAACCTAACAGGTATAATCTCAGGCAGACTATACAGTCCCGACAAATATGACATAGCCAGCAACCTAATAAACAACTCCATTCTTATTCCTCCAGCTGGCGGTATGTTCGAAGTCAAGTATAAAAATTTCGACCTAAATGGAAGAGCTAGCTAGTTTCTGGTCTTCCGTTTTTATCGTGGAAGGTCATACTATTTACCAAGTGAACAGGAAGTAGCGAAAGAATGTATCGGATACTAAAAGCTAATAAAGATGGATACGTAACCAATAAAATCATCAAAAGTGGAAGGGTAAATCTTTCCAGTTCTGTTGATTCAAATGTTGGCCAAGCTGGGACCATCGATCTGTTCAAACTATATAATGAAACTCCCATGGAAGTGGGAACCTCTGGAATAGAGTTAAGCCGTGGAGTTATTCAGTTCGATATTGATTCATTGAGACGGCTTACTGGGTCATTAATAAATTACTCTGACTCTAGCTTCAAAGCTTATATTAGACTAAAAAACGTATATGGTGGTCAAACTGTTCCATCCAACTATACGCTTGTGATCAATCCACTCGCCAAATCATTTGATGAAGGCAGAGGCAACGATGTTATTGGCTACAGAGATCTAGATGTTGTCAACTGGCTGACAGCCTCTATTAATGGTGCTGCAATAACTACATGGTCTTCTGGCGGTATCAATGCAAGTGGCTCCAGAGAACAAGTTAATGTAGACTATTATACTTCTTTTCTCTCTTCTACTGGTTATGTTCCACTAACGTTCTCACAAAGCTTTGGTAGAGGTGATGAAGACTTGTTTATAGACATAACACCTGCTGTTAGTGCTACCCTTGCGGGTATATTACCTGATTATGGTTATCGTATTGCTTATACGGGCAGTCAGGAAACAGATGGCACCACACGCTTTGTGAAAAGATTTTCTTCAAGACAATCACAAAACACCAATTTACATCCTGCTCTCGTTATAAAATACGATGATTCCTTTTTCGATAACCAAGTTCAAACTTGGTTTGATTATGCTAATAAGATAGGTTTATATTTTGCCCCATATGGTGTGGCAACAAACTTTGTTTCCAGCAGCACAGTCATAACAGGGTCAGGAAGCCTCCTATTGACCTTATCAGCGTCCGCAAGTCAGTATGTCTCAGCAACTACCTACAGCTTCTCGCACAACGCTACAATAACCTATCAGTCGGCTTCTTGGGCATATTTCTCTGCGAGCTTTACTGGTTCACAGAGACAGGTTGGAGGAATAAATCAAACTGGTTCATATTATGCTGATGTGGTTATACCACTGAACTCGCTTGGATTATCGAATGTTATGCAAACATCGAAAACATTGTTTTTTCGTCCAGTATGGACCTCGCTAGATAAGACCGTGGTTTTTTCTGAAACAGAAGATATCCCAATGTCTGTTCTTATGGGAAGCAACACGGCTGTAAATCCAAAGAACTATGGCATAAACATCACCAATCTATTAGACAATTATATCAACACCGACGTTGCAAGATTACGTGTTTTTGTTTATGATTTTGACACAACACTTACGAGTTTTTATCTCCCATATAAAGCCACCCCAAAAGTTTTCAAGAATATGCATTGGCGACTTATCGACCCATATACTAAGGAAGTGATTATTCCATTTGACGAGACAGATAATGGTACAAAGATGTCGGCTGATGGTGAAGGTATGTATTTTGACCTTTATATGTCTGATCTACCATTGAATCGTCAACTGGAGATTGAGATGTTGATAAAAGAGAACAACGGCGGTCTTTTCATTGAGAACCAACGGTTTATGTTCAAGGTTGTTGTTGCGTGACACTTTTATCTCCTACCCAAAGACTGCTGCGTACTCGGCCCGGAGTATTTTCTCCGTCGATTATCCGTGGAATAACAGACCCTGACGGGGGGTTATCCACATTCAGCCATGAAGATGGGCAATTTGCTACTACGACAGCGGTTGGTGCTACAAGTTCGTTTAGATACGACCCAATAGGTTCCGGTATAAAATCAACTCAGCAGCTAAATGTTGATTGGAGTGCATTCGAGAATCACGTATTTTTCAACTCCGCCGAAGTAAAGGTAAATGCTGCGTTTGAAAAGCTGGTAAACAGTTTTCCATTCGATGGTTCACGTTTTGAGTCGGAACTGTTTTATGATAAACTGACGGGATTTGAGAACTACGTTTATCAAAGGTTCCCCAAAAACAAAGGATATTTGTTTTTTTCAGGCTCTAATACGGGAGATACTACGGCTAAGGGAACTTACATCACAGTGAGAGACATAGCAGGATCAAGCTATGGATTTCTTACTAAAAACCCAGACGGTGCTAGCCGTCTCGATCCAACCTCTAGCTCTATATCTTTTCAGTTTCAAATATATGCACCAAGTTTGGCAAATAGCAACCAAATGGTGCTACAGAAGTTCAACGAAAGCAATGGGCACGGGTTCGGGTGCTATTTGTCTCAGAGTGTAAGCACCTCTAATGCTGAACTAACTTTCTTTGTCGCCAGTGGCTCAACAAACACAATGTCGGCCTCAATAGCCTTAGAAAAGGGAACTTGGAATCCCGTCACCTTTATCTGGGATCGTACCAGCGGTGTAAACCAAATTCGTGGGTATGTAGGTGGTACGCTCAGTTCAACAAGCAGCCAAGTAACAATCCGCAACTTGTCCTTTCAAACATCAAGTTTGTTTATTGGGACGGGCAGCAACATATCTGCTCCTTTGTTCCACCCAGAAACAACATTCTCTGGAGGGCTGGATGAACTACGATATTATAAACGAATACTCAGCACTGGCGAAATGGTGCAATACCAAAGTCAAAGTGTTTACCCAGAAGGGGATATGGCTCTTTATTACAAGTTCAATGAGCCGAGTGGTTCAAATACCCAGCTTGTATTAGATTGCTCTGGACAAGGAATGCATGGTCAGCTGAATGCATATTCTCAGGCTATTTTGCAAGTTAGGAACTTTGCGACCGGCTCCCTATTTGGCGAATCGCCGATGGTCAACGAAGACCTCCGTAAATGTCCCATATTATTTCCAGACCACCCAGATGTAATATCCCTCAAAACTACATTGATGACGGACGCTCAAACTTATGATAGCTACAATCCTAACATTATAACGAAGCTCGTACCACGTCAATATTTCTTCTACGGACAGATTCAAAATGCTTTTGATACGGAGGAAGGCAATCTAAACGATATACAGTATGGCTCAGAGCCAAACACTGTGGCTTTTGGCAGTACACAAACAATATTAAGCCTTCTCTATATGTGGGCTGGTTTCTTCGACGAAATGAAAATATTTCTCGACGCCTTTTCAACGCTTCGCCACGTCGATTACGACCAAATAGATACGGTTCCAGATGCCTTCCTAAAACAACTTGGAGACTTTTACGGGCTTGAACTGCCACCGATGTTCATCGGCTCTCAGATAGATCAGTTTGTCAATGGGGAAAATGTTGTAGCCAACAGTGTAAACAGTGAATATACCCTTCAATATCTCCAGAACCAAATATGGCGACGTATTCTTATCAATGCAGGTGATATCCTAAAAAGTAAAGGCACTTTGCATTCCATCAAGGCTTTGTTGCGTGCCGTTGGTATTGAGGGAGACAATATCTTTCGTTTCAAAGAATATGGTGGCCCAACTCAGCGGACACTAACAAGCCTACGAGAAAGCAGGAATGAAGTTGGAGCGGTTCTAAACTTTAGGGGTGGTGGTTATATGAAAACACCACCCTTGTCGGGCAGTAGGGTAGAACCCGGTTATCCTCTACCTGTAGGAACCTTTATTATCGATGGCACCACTGGCCACAATTCTGATACTACGAATGAAAACGATGGGTTATTTACTAGCGGCTCTTGGACTTATGAGGGAATATACACATATGCTGGTATTCCATCTACTAGTTCCATTCAAAGCCTTGCAAGGCTCATGAATAACGGCCCCGGCGCTACCGACAACGTATTAGCAAACCTTTATGCTACAAGTGGTTCTGGTGCTACTCTATACATCCAGCCAAACTACGGAACAGGAATGTCTGCGCTCACAATGAGCATCACGGCACCTGATATCTTAGATGGTCAAACTTGGAATATATCCTTTGGACGTTCAAGATACGACGAAATAAACCAAACGGTTTCATCGTCTTACTTTTTACGCATAGGCAGGAATAACCTCGGCGAGATTGTTGAAGAATACTCAACTGCATCCCTGTATAATGATAATGGCCCAGACGCAAATAAAAATTTATTCCAAAAGATTACACTAACCCCAGGATTATACAGCCCATGCTTTTTAGCAATCGGAAGTGGGAGCACTAGCATCAATAGCTCGGTGCTCCTGAATGACAGACCACTCCAGACGTTTGACGGGCAAGTTGGACAAGTTCGATGGTGGACCAAGGCTCTAACGCTATCCGAATGGAGAGAGCACGTTAGAGATTATAAATCGCTAGGCGTATACGACCCAAGGGTCAATTTCAATTTTGAACAGTTCCGTTCCGGTTCATTTCAGAAACTTCGTGGTGATTGGTCTACAGATCAGCAAACACTTCTGTCAGACAACCTTGGAGACATCCAGATATTTGATTTTTCACAGCATAACCTTCATGCTACAGGTAGTGGATTTTTAGTCACGGCATCAGTGATTACACCTCACAGATTCTACTATTCGTTTTTATCTCCCAACTTCGATGAAGCGGCCACCAATCAAAAGGTAAGAGTTCGTAGCTATCAAAATCTTGAAAATGTTCTTTCTGATGACGCAATGTATTCTTCCCCGGCACCAGTGTATGAACTCATTCAAGAACAAATCCCAGAAGATAATGGCAAATTTTCAATAGATTTCTCTATTGTTGATTCGCTCAATCAAGATATGATTGGTATGTTTTCGACGCTGGATATCTTCAACACTATCTTGGGCGCTCCTAATATGATGTTTTCTGGAGACTACCCCGACCTCGAAATCTTGCAGAACATCTATTTTAATAGACTCTCCACAAAACTAAACGTCCGTGGGTTCTTTGACTTCTACAAGTGGTTCAACACAAACATTGGAAAGTTTATTGAGCAACTCATTCCTAGAAAAACTAGATATAACGGAATCAACTATGTTATTACTAGCCATCTACTTGAACGCAGCAAGGTCGAATATCACTTCGAAGACCAATGGATTGGCGCAAATAACCGTAGCCAGCAAAAAGAAGTTCTCTTGTTGCAGTTGTTTACTGGGCTTCTAAAGAAATACTGAAATGCCATACTGGTCAACACAATCGACGTTCCTTCCGTTCAACGACACAGCTTATTATTATGGCAAGTCCATAAAAAATATTTACCTATCTGGTGGGATGAACACTACGGCTATTGATAACTTCAGGGAGGGAACCGCCATAAGAACGGTTGGCGAACTGTATAAATCGAGTCAGCTAAAGGTTTCGTTCCTCGACGGACAGCAGGAACTTAGTCTTGAGCCTAATGGAAAACTAGTTCATCAGTCCACGTTTCAAACTTATGGACAAGCGGTAGACTTCGTTCAGTATACAGGCATTTCAACCTTCAACGACGCACACAAAGGCATCGACGGCACGTTTCAAGGAGCGAACGGTATCAGCTATTCTACAGTTGTTGAATACCTTATAGATTCTGGGCATGTTGTTGACGGAACCTTGGATGGAAGTCAAGTTTATCCTATCTTTATGAATGGTGGTCCCCAGTTCACTGAGGAGGCCATTATAGAGCCATTTTCAATACCTTTTAGACTAGCAACGAATGAAAGCCCGCAAGAAGTTTCCCGAGGCATATTTGCTTTTCTTGAAGGCGGCAACTATGGTGACGAAAGACGTTTTGGAACAAATATAGTAGAACAAAGAGTTGACCGCAATCAGCCAGTATCAGTGCGTCCATATTTGGAACTCGGTGGTTCTTATCTAGTTGTTTCGAACAGTTCTGGCTTGCTTAAAATAATCCATACACGCCCATCGGCAATCCCCGACCAAACAGTTATTACTCGCCCGCAGCCATGGTTAGACGAAGACCCCGGCGCTTATCTTCCTAGAATAACAAATACCCTTGATCTGCTTTCCGCATCGGTTGGTGGTATTCCCTACTACAAGGTAAACTATCGGATGGAAGACTCTGAACTAGGAACTCGTGACCAAAAATCAGCAACAGCAGGGTTTAGCTATTATGGCGGAGCAAACGAATATTATGGGACAGATAGCATAGCATTCGGCGGGCTCTACAAAGGATAATATGTCGAAGACTCAAAAAGGAACACGAATCAGTGGATTACCCGCAAGAGTATTGCTATCCCTACGGCAAGATGCTACGGGCTCATATCCAGTAAACCGTAGAACCGCAAGCGATAATAGAACAGGCAAGTATTCAGCATTCTTCCCCGATACAAAAACTATCGCATTCAATCAACAAGTTGACGGCACTGGATTGCAACCCGTGCCAGTTGATACACTAGATTATATTGAAGACATCTTTGAAGTGTCCTCACCAACTATCTCCCAAGTTATACCTTTCGGCTATGCCTTTGCAGGAACACCCGTTGTCATAATCGAAAAACTAACAAGCACAAATAATAGTGAAGGCGTAAATCCATTCGTTGAAGCTATTACGGCGACAACATTCACTGTAGGCTTCTCAGCGCCATTTGCAGGCACGGTAAAGTTCCGAGCCATAACTGCTAGCAATAAACCACAACTTGTCCAGAGGACACCTTTATATTCGGGCAAATACACAAGTGTTGTCTCCGACACAAACTCAATAAAAAGCGGCGACAACACAACTTATTTCACTCAGTTCAACTTGTTCGAGGAGCCTCTCGACTTGAAAGAACTGTTTATCACTTTTTATGATAGCGAAACAAGCGGCGAAGCAGATATGTCAGCTTCCATTGGTAAGCAAACAAGCACATATATTGCAATCACATCCAGTGCCAATGTTGCCAACAAAATAACCGCTCAGTTTTTAGGATATGCAGACTCTGATGCCAGTGTCGGTGTCAGTGGTATTGTTTATCCGTTAGGGCTCACTTCTGCGTCAATCAACTCTGGACTTTCTGAGACAAATAGAAAGGGGTTGTTTAGACAGCCCTTTCTTTCAGATGGAGAGATAAAAAACCTACCGATTTCTGCTCCAGGCAAACAACTAAAAGGCATTGCAGATTCATTTATAACTTTTACTCCCGGCCAAGACCTACAGCCATTCATGGATTCTGGAAATCCAGCTGTGGATGGGAAACTATCCTCATCGTTAAATGGCATTAACCCTTTCTATGCGACAGGCAGTACTGTCGAAGTAGCAGGG
>Ga0209596_1004588_pt1 | contig 10484 bp, 18 predicted proteins | sample M_130807_MF_Meta_FD_187314 | JGI IMG/M metagenome (GOLD analysis project Ga0209596, IMG submission 187314) | Freshwater microbial communities from Lake Montjoie, Canada to study carbon cycling - M_130807_MF_MetaG (SPAdes) (version 2) | ecosystem: Environmental > Aquatic > Freshwater > Lake...
GTTAACGTCATGGCTAAAAAAGCCTGCTGTGACCTATTACCCTTACGGCTATTACACAGCCTGCAACAGGCCACCAAATTATCTCGATTAAGTGCTAACTCAGGCTGGCTACTAACGCTTACTATGTGGTCTGTTCCTGTAGCAGTTTGCCCACAATATACGCAAGTGTAACCATCTCTAGCTAATATAGATTTAGATAAAGCTCGCCATTTTCTGCTATCTCTAGGGTCTTTAGCCATTAGTAGTGGCCCTTCCTCTTATGATAGCTAAGCGCTTTACAGGGTGTGTGATACCTATGCGCTATGTACTTAAGTCCTAAGTCTATCTGCCTATATGGGTTAATAGTCTTCATATGTAGTAGCTGAGGTATGCCATATGCACTGCTCTTAGCGTTATTGGCTTTGTAATTCCAATGTGACTCTAATGTCCATAGATCAACTAAACACCTATATTGCTTGTCATTACCTACTATCATATGTGCATAGAGCTTATAAGACTCTATCAATGGGTTATATGCGTTTGCACTTATTGGCTGATTAAGAGTTAAAATCACTATTAACAGAGCTATCCCGTTTTTAACTGCAGTTAGTTTTTTTATATTTTTCTTAGCTTTTACAAACGCTAAATACAGCTTTAAGTATAGTCGTTGAGTAGCTTTAATTGTCAAGCATTTAACTCGGTGTGTTTGTCTGTCCACAGGGGGTTGTGGATAAGTCTGTGGATAACTATTGGACATTGTTAAGCAATTCTAAAGCTCTATAAGCCTGTTGAGGTACTACACCATTACCTAATATCTTGAGCATTTGAGCGCGTGATAACTCCACATCTGTTACCCAACCATCGGGCAGGCCCATCATATATTCAACAAACTTAACGTTTAATTTACCTTGATCCAATGGAGTCGGTACTCTTTCTTTATCCATCTCAAAGCTAAACCTAGACTTGGGCCTGGCTTGCCCTTTGTGCGCCCTTGCTCGTAGTCCAACACCCTTTGTTCGTAATTGGCTACTGGCTCGTCGTGATTGCGTACGTGTATTGCCGTCGGTGTTGGCAGTAATTGTTTCGACCAGTCCGCTAGTGATAGGTTGTGATTGCCCTTGATATTCGACCTCGTTGCCGTAGTTTTGTCCCAGATAGCATCGCTGGCCGTCGGTGTTGGTATATTCATTAGAATTACTGCTGCTATCCCAGGGCTGTTGCGCTTGAAAGTCGCAGGACTCGGCTCGTGGCCATCGTGTGCTATTGGGGTAGGCAAGGATAAATAGTCGTTCCCTTCTATGGGGCGCACCAACGTCACTAGCTCGTATAAGAGTCCATCGCACGTCATACCCGATAGAGGCAAGGTCGCTGAGGACTGCTCTAAACCCAAGTCCAAAATGTCCTCGTACGTTTTCCAAGATGACGTAACTGGGTCGTAATGTGCTAATGGCCGTTTTGATATATGGCCATAAATGCCTTTCATCTTCTACACCTTTCCTAAGTCCAGCGTGGCTAAAGGGCTGACAAGGGTATCCAGCCGTAAGTATGTCTATAGGCTCTAACTCAGCCCAGTTAATTATTTTTAAGTTACCTAAATTAGGTTTATTTATTCTTGCCTCAATGACTTTACTAGCGTATTTATCAAACTCTGATACCCACACGGTTTCGGCTTGATAGTAGGCCTCTACTGCCATATCTAGGCCGCCATAACCCGTACAGAGTGAACCTATTTTAAGCATCGGTAGCCTCTAACAGGCATACGCCCATAATGCCACAGACGGTACACTCCAACACCTTTACGTTGGGCGGCAGGTTATGTGTAACTATGCGCTCTACTTGCTCTGTGACTTTCTTACACGTGCGGCACTCGTATTTAATCTTTTCCATAGGCGTTTTCCCCTATCATCATTAAATCGTCCATAGGTTTTAACTGATCGCGTGGCACTAAATAGCAATCTAAGTCTGGCCTGAAATAGTGCGAGCGTTGAGCCTCATGCACCGGTAGCCAGCCCACTAGCTCGTAGTGTGGCATTTTACCGGTGACAAGTACGGCTATATCACGGCCTGCATTATCGTTTTGATGAACAAGTAAATTGCCGTATAACTTATCTGTGTACTTCACTTCGATATTATTGCCAACATCTGCAATAGCCTTAAAGCTGCCGTTTAATGGCACAAAGTCCTCAATGCCTGCCCATATTGCTACAGCTGACTCAGCACCTACGGCCTCTATCTGGCGTATGGCAAACTGCTCAAAAGTTTCACCTGTTGCCTGTTGTATATAATTTTTACGCTTCCACTCACCCTTAAACTGGCCACCGTGCAGCTTTGCACGTTGCACCCCTAAATGAGCGGCAATATGTACGTGGCACTTAGTTAGGCTTATCTTCACTTTCTACAGGCCCTACATAACCACACCATTAGCTCTGGCGGGTCACACTTCATGTAACCTGCGCCCTCAGCCTCACCCTCTGCCCCACAAGCTGTGCAAGTTTCGGTGCCGATAATTATGTCCTCTAACTTAACCCACCCGTGGGCTGTGTGTATCTCAAGATCGCCCATAGTTACACCTGTGGCTTCCATGAGCCGCTAGCATCTAATACATACCATAATGGCTGGCACTGGCTAGCTCTATTCTTTTCTGTACAACCCCAATTAGCCCAGGCTTTACCGTTCTTTTCACCTGTACGCCAGACTCTAGCCCCGTGTGTGCAAGTAGGTTTGCCCTCAACCTGTACGCCGCCTAAAGCTGCAGTAACCGTGCTTACTACATCTGCAATAGTGGGTATGCCTGCATTTTCTGGCTTGCTACTCCAAAAGTCTTGCGTATCTGGCATGGGTGCAAGTGTTTCGACCTTTTGCATATCCTCACGGCTTGGCCTTGCAGCACTTGGCGTTAGCAGTTTAATAACCCTAGCTAAACATGAGGTAACTGTGTCCTCTACAAACCACTTTTTCATATTGGCAGGGTAAAAGGCCACGTTACCGTAAGCAAAATCCACAGCGCTTGGTAAGTGATCTTCATACTCACGATAGGCCTCAGCCTTAATGAGTATCCACCCTGCAGCTAAATCTACATCTTCAATAATGGCAATTAGTCGCCCGGTTGGATACTCAGCCCTGAAGCGCTTGATAGAGTCGTTAGCCAATTCGTAGTTTTCTAAAAAGTCAGGCATTATGCGTCCTTTACTTGTTGCATAATTGAATAAAAGCGTGGCTCGCTAGTCCATGATTGAATATCTTGCAAGTGAATACTGCAATAACTGCGCACTTCATTAGAGCGCTTTTCAGAGATTATAGTAATTTTTGCCTGAGTCTTAGCTTTAAGATGCCATACCCATACGCCGTCTACGCGATTTCCACCCCAGGCATCTTGGCAGTAATTACAATATGTACCAGTTGCGGCCTCTGTAATCATTATGCACCTGCCTTGAGGCGGGCAGACTTGCGCCCCTTCATATAGCCAGAGGTATAACCCTCTTGGCGGCCTTGCTTAAAACCTATGGCATAACCAACTACAAGCCATAGTGCCATACCTGCGATAGATAGCAGTATTAACGGTATTTCTATAGAATTATTCATAATCGCCCTTTGTTAAGGCCGATAAGGCTTCACTATCCGAGTTAGCCCTCCCGGCGTTGTAGTTAAAGTATGAACCCCACTACTGACAAAAGGCAAGCGACACGCTAACGGCTCAATTTATTTTCTATCAACAGCTCGTAAATCCTATCTACCTTTAGCTCTATACGATCAACGCGGCCCCTTAAGTTATGGCCCCCGTTACCATCTGGCACTAACTCAGCTAGTAGCGCCTTTACTATGAACCTAACGCCCCCATAGAACCCAGACAGGATAGCCATAACCCCCACGACCACAGCTACCCATGCCTGAGCGTTCATCTACTTAGAGCCTATGCCTATCTGCTTTTCATTAGGTGCTAGGGCTTTGAGTAGCGGCCCTAACAGCCCTGCAATAAAGGCATTAGCTAGTATTTTAGGCTCTGATATTCCTGACATATAAATTGCAGCTACACATGATAGAGCTGCACGTAAATAAGATAAGGCCGCAGCCTCTAGTTGCTTCTTCATTCATTGGCTCTTTTCTAGCCCTAGTTTGGTAATTAGAGCAGCCACTCTGGCCGCATCTAAACTTATCTCGAAGTGCATCTCATCTTTTCGTAGCCAATTACCGCCCCAGGCTAGGCCATATTTTCTAGCCAGCGCCTTTAGCATCGGTACCTTGCTAACCTCAAAGGTGCCTGCCTGAGTTAATTTATGGCGGCTAGCGTTGAGGTCTATGGCCGTTCCGCTTGCGTGATTACTTAACTTACCTGGCACCCCACGTACATCTCTGTAGCAGTAACCCCAGTCATCTAAGCCACCTACATCTAACTCCTCTATTGAATTATGAAACTCTGCTGCAAAGCCGATAAGTAATGGTGCTACCTTTTCAGCGCATCGCAACTTAATGGTAGTACCTGGCACCGCATAAGACTTTATGCCTATCTCGGCAGGGTCTTTAGAGGCTGGCCAGCCGTTATAACTTGATAATGTCATGGTCTGAATTAGTGCAAGTCCATAGGCAAGTTTGCTCATCTAATACGGCCTCATCGTGGCATTGAGGCGGTATGAACGCATCTCTTAATTCATCATAAGTAAAATCAATACCTGCAAAGTTTTTGCGTATGGTGCCATTATATGAAGTTTGTTTCCAAACTCCACCGAATAACTCAACGGCAAAATCTTCTACATTAGGTTCATAATCGTTTGATATAACTACAACTCTAGTTACAACATTATTTACGATTTCAGCGCAGTGTGCCATTAGAAAGTTATACTCCCACTTCCCGTAAACTTATAAACTCTATAACCACCTGCGACGGTGATTGTTGGTGAACCTGTTGTCGATGATGCCGCATTAAAAGCATCGGAATATCGAATGATGACAATGCCTGAACCGCCCGCACCTGCCAATGAGTTAGTTGAACCTGCACCACCGCCGCCACCGCCGCCTGTGTTAGCAGTTCCAGCCGTTGCATTTGTATAATTTGCTTTTGCGCCTGTACCACCGCCGCCTGTACCACCGCTATATGTTGCGGCTAAACGACTGCCACCGCCGCCGCCGCCGCCGTATGCAACCGATGAACCCGATATTGACGAACTTGTTCCTGCGCCACCTGTACCAGTTGAGGAAAGAGCACTAGAACCGCCGCCACCGCCACCTTGATAGTCACCGCCGCCGTCGAAAGATGTTCCACCTGCATAACCTTCTACGGGTGAATAACCGCCTTGATTTCCTGCGCCGCCAGCATAAACACCATTTCCAACACCGCCGCCGCCTGAACCGCCCGCACCGCCCGCATTGTTCGCACCTGCTCCAAATCCGCCGCCCGTTGCCGTAATTGTCGAAAACACCGAGTTGCTTCCCTTAGCCCCGTTTGTACTAGCCGCCGTTACTGTTCCTCCCGCCCCGACTGTCACCGTAATCGGTGAACCTGCCGTAACTGCGAATCCTGAAGCCGTTCTATAACCACCTGCGCCGCCAGCGCCGCCGCTTGCCGTAGCACTGCCACCGCCGCCGCCGCCAGCGACCACAAGATATTCAACGGATGAAACGATGCGTGGATAATTAGGACTTGCCATAATTCCGAGCATTGGTGTCATTAGGCAATATCTCCAAACACTATCCATGAGTTAGCGGCTAGTTTCTTGCAAGTTGCACCTGAATTGGCTACGCGTAGTTTAGGCGTGGCACTTGTCGCACCTGTTGATATAACTGTAGTTGTACCCGGGGTTGTAGCGCCTATGGTCGGTTGTCCTGCTCCAGTAATCCAAAACACGTTAAACTCTGTACCTACTGCAAAGTTAAACGTGGCATCTGTTGGGATATTAAATTGCTGAGTTGCTGCATTATTCATGCTAAATATGTTGTATTGGTCGCCAGAGGCAAAAGTATAAGCAGCCGTTTTAGCTGTGTAGGTTGAAGATAGGGATAGGGTCACATCGCCAGAGGCCGCACCGCCTGATAGCCCGGAGCCTGCATTAGTATTAACTGCCGTTATATCACCCGTTGCACCAGATACCACCCAAGCGCTACCGCTGTAATAATATGTAACGTCTGTGTCTTTTAAGTAGGCATACATACCCTCTGTAGGGGCAGTGATGGCAGCATCTCGCGCTGTAGCTGAGGCAAAGACCAAAACGCCTTGCATAAGATAACCGTTAGTGTCTGAGGCCGTTAGCACCTCACCCGTAACAAAAGTTTTAAACCCTGAGCCTGCCATTTTTTACCTCCTCAATAACTCAATACGTTTGTATCAAGTTTGCCATACAAAGTGCTTGAAAGTATAAAGCCGTCACAAATCGGCTCAAGTGTCGTAAAAGTTACCTGCCATTTATTAGGGGTAATAGACATAGCCACCCCGAATATCTGCAGCGTTTTAGTTAAAGTAGAGCTGCCAGGCTGTGTAGTAGTAATAGTTATAGGGTCAAAGTAATCTAAAGCCAAGCCTGCGACTACACCCGCGCTGTAGTTAGCCGTGTAAAGGTCTAGGGTAATAGCATCGCATCTAACCGTAGTCTCTGCCCTACTTGCTACGTAGGCCCTGGCATAATCTAAAGCCACTGCATCTGTTTGCATAAGTAAGTTTTGCTGGTTGTAGCTGTGTAGGAAGTACAGGGCTATTGATGCTGCGTTTTCTGCCGTCTGTACCGTGCCGCCTGTCCTAGTGATATTGGCTTGGTTATATACGAGCGTATCGTTTAGCACCCATACCGCATTAGAGTAGCCAATACCTGAGCCATCATCTGTAAACACCGTAGGGGTAGCATTTACTGAGGTAGTAGTAACTGTTCTATCTTGGAATACAAACGAGCCAGCGGCATCTACATATAACGCCCCATATTCGCTAGTTTCCACCGTTTGCATAGCCGCGAGCGCCGTGCGCTGTGTTGCCGGGTCTGCGGCCATAGTAGTTAAACCTGCATCAATATCGCGCATAGAGGCGGGCCAAGATATAGCATCTAACAGGTTATTTATTCTTGCACCTGATAATTGGCCAGCGCTAGTGCCTGCCACTGTGGCTATCTGAGCATTTTGTGCAAGTCTAAAAGCATCTACTGCAGTAATGGTTGTATAAACTACATCATTAGCAGTTAGCGGTGTAGTGGTTGCATAGCTAGTTATGTAGCCTTGAAAGATTGGGTGAGTGCTACCATCATAAGTACCTGTAATCTGCACTTTACGCATGGGAGATAACAAAGTGTAATAAGGGCTAGCTGGGTTTTGTGGGTTAAAATCGCCGTTCTGATCTACAATACGCAAGCTCATTGTGCCTGTTTGGAATTGATCCGCTTGAGCGTTACGACCTCTATTAGTTGTAATGGTATTTATTACGTCCGACACGTCCACAATTACGGCAGCGGCATCGGCTAATACGTTAATGCCTAATTGGCCCTGATCTAATATCATCGCCTGAGCAAAGGCGGGAGATGTACTAAAGTTTATGTAGGCATTAACTACGGGCAGGGCCATTGTTAGATTGCACCTGCAAAACTTGTATTAGCACCCTGGCGGTTAAGGCTTTGTATAGCTGCTTGTACTGCAGCTTGTACAGTTTCATCGGTGCCTAATAGTGGCCCAGTGTTCACGGTGATAATAGTCGAGCTTGAGTAATCTTCTGCTCGTTTAGGGGTTAGATTTATGCCACCTAAACCGCCCCCGTTGCCGCCAGGTATGACAGGCAACGTATTGCCGGTACCTGCCGATGGTGCAGTAATAACGGGTGGGATAGAGGCAACTGCAGCTGCTACCGCTAGCGCTGCACTTTCTGCATCTGCAAGTAAAGTTATGTAATCGGTAAGTGCTACGTGTTTATTTTCATCTGCTTTAGTTTGAGCAGACTCAACATATAAAACACCGGCTAAAGCCTCGTTTTCTTGCTGTGTAAGTATTGCCATGTAATCGGCTTGAGCTTGAAACTTAAGGGTATTGGCCTTTACCTCAGCTGCATAAGCTGCATCTGCAGCTAGCCCCGCCTCATTTTTAGCCACGCCTAGTAAGGTTATGTAATCTGCTAAGGCTTGATACTTGGCCTTATCTGCCGCTGATTGGGCTGTAGCTAGGGCGGCTACATCTGAGTTAAGAATTAACTGCAAAGTAGCGCTAGCAGCGCCCACATCGTCTAGTGCAGCTATCTTGGCAATTTTATTAACTTCTATCTGGCGCAGTTCATCGTAAGAGTTAAGAGCAGCAAGGCCGCCTTGTTTTGTTATAGCATCGTTATACTTTGCAAAAGCATCTAACCTGGCTTGTTGCTTATCTTTATCCGACATTGACGTTTTATTGATGCCGTCTATCTCAGCTAGTAATACCGTATTAAGAGCCACTAACTGTGCATTACTTACCGTAGTTAGGCCCTTTAACTTATCGGCCTGTACTGACTCTTGAAGTATCCCTAATTGCTTTAAGTAATCTAAAGCTGCTTGGCCCTGGTCTTTTTCGATAGCCTGCATGGCAAGTAAGCGTAGTTTTGTGTCCTGATCGTAAGTATTTTTAAGAGCTGCAGCTATAGATATCTGCTTTAAGTCAAACTGCGCGGCTGCCTTTTTTAATTCTTCTGTGTTTTTAGCTGCAGCCGCGGCTTTCTTTTGTTCAGCCAATATCGCTGCGGCGCTTTTTTTCTGTATAGCAAGTTGGGCTGCCGCCGCTTTTTTATCTGCAGCTAGTTTTTTTGCTTCAGCCTTAGCGGCCATTTTGTTTTGTTCGTTTCTGCCAAACCCACTAGAGCCAAGATATGAGCCATTACTAGCTAAAACGTCCTTTTTCTTTAATGCCTCTAACTCGTCATAGACTTTGTTATAGTTTTTAATAGCTGCTACGGGGTCTGTGGCTAACTCAAAGAGGCTAGGCATACCTGCGGTCAGCTTAAATAATCTGCCTATTTGTATAATCAAATCTTTTATAGCGTTGCCGAACTTTTCTATCTCGGTAGTTGCACCTGCAAAACCTTTAGACCCGCCTGCCTCTGTTAGGGCAGTAATTAAACCTAGACCTATAGCCTCTTTAGCATTGTTAGTAGCTACGGTTAGTTTGTTCATCTGGCCTGCATAACTATCTGCAGCACTTGTTGCTTGGCCTGCAAAGAGTTTAGTTAGTCTAGTTTGTATTTCTTCAAAGCTCGATGAGGTTAATTCTGCTTTGCTTAAACCTACGCCCAAGCGCCCTAGTGAGGCGTTATTACCCAGGTAGGCTTTTTGTAGGCCCTGGCTTACTACGGTTAAATCTTTACCAGTACCAGCGCTTATATCTAAAGCAAGGTTAAGTAGTTTTTGTGCTTTATACACGCTGCCTGTAGCTCGTAGCAGTCTATCCATCGCCGGGCGTAGCTCATCATCTAGCACGCCAGTTTGTCTTTCTAAATTGCTAATAAAATTATTAACGCCAGTAGCAGTAGTGCCATACTCTAAGCCTAAGTTTTTAAGAGTTATACCTAGTGATCGTGCAGCGTTATCATCTGCTACAAAGGCTTTAAGTGAATCTTTACCAAACTGCACAATAGCCCTAGCGCCAAAAGCAATACCAAACGCGCCAGCTAGACTTTTAACATTTTTAGTTAGTTTCTGTGTAGCAGTTTCAGCTTGCTTAAAACCTTTAGCATCAAACTTGCTACCTATATTAACCTCTGGTATTGCCATTAGGCGGCCTTACTTAATGGGCCTTTAGCAGCTTTAGCGTTAAAGGCTTTAGTAGCAGTATCAATAGCACGCATAGCCGCGCCCTCTGCCACTCCACGATTAGCGGCCCAGGCTCTAAATATTAAACGCCCGCGACCTTTAAGGCTTGAAGTTAAAGGCCCTAGATTTTCTATAAACTGCTCGCCTGCGCCTTCCCAATTAGACCTACTTACCTTTTTACTCGTGCCGCCTGCCTTAGGCCCCACCCAGGCTTGCGGGCCTATACGGCCTGCTATCTCATAAATACTACCCGCAGCTGATTTATTGATAATACGGGCCATTGAAGTAAAACCATTTTTATTAGGCTTGCCCACACTCGTACTATAGGTAATACCAGACTTAACGGTAGCTGCATCATAAAAAGGGAAACGTGCCTCACTAAAAGAGCGTGCCTGCCAACCTCGCATAATATCTGAGTTACCTGGTACAAAACCCCTAGCCTGTCTTACTACAGGCCTAAGCGCTGCACCTAATTCTTTGCGTAGGGCTTTTTCTAAATCAGGTGTAAAACTGCGTAGAGCTTTTCTTAAATCTGTATTACCTCTTAGCTCTACGGCTGGCATTTTCTAACTCCTTAGCTCTATCGTTTAATACCTGTATAACATTGGCAAACATAGTGCTATCTAAATCTAGGAGTAATTGGGGCGCGATCCCTGTTTCAACGGCTATCTGGGCGACCAGATAACCATATGAACCCCGCCCCACTACTCCAAAGGGTTATCGTCTAGCACGTCCACCTTTGCTAAAGTTTCCAAAAATGCTGCGCCGAAT
>Ga0209596_1004589_pt1 | contig 10483 bp, 7 predicted proteins | sample M_130807_MF_Meta_FD_187314 | JGI IMG/M metagenome (GOLD analysis project Ga0209596, IMG submission 187314) | Freshwater microbial communities from Lake Montjoie, Canada to study carbon cycling - M_130807_MF_MetaG (SPAdes) (version 2) | ecosystem: Environmental > Aquatic > Freshwater > Lake...
GAGACTTTGCATAACTGCCGAGAATATTGGAAATGAGTGCATATCCAAATCTCCATGAACAATAAGTGATTCCTGTTGCCCATCGTTTTTAAATTGAATTGTAAGCGTACTCATGTGGAGCCTCCACTGTGATGATAGATGAACCATTCCACTAGGAGCAAGCTTAGAACCACAAGCACAATCAGGGGCCAAATAGTGAACGCGGAAAAACCGATGGCCTTAGGTTGAAGTTCGCCGCTGGGAATATTTAATTGTTGCGCGGCGGCGACATTGCATTCCGCGGGATCGCTGAGGTTGACCGCCACTGATCGCGATACGGGCTTGCCCGCGGAATTGAGATAGTCAACCTTGTACACGCCCACATTGCGCAGTGGCCCAAAGACAACTTCGCCTTCGATTGGAGTTTGCGACACGCGATCTCCATTTGGAGTTGTGACCACAACCTGGGTCGAACCGCGCGCCACGCGCATGCGCAATGTCGCGCCAGGCTCCATTGATTCACTGGTGATTGCGCTTCCAAGCGCACCCAGAAATTCAATGGATTGCCCTGTAAAATTGACAAAACTTCTTTGAAAGGGCCAGTTGGAATCCATTGGAAGAAACGCGACATACAGAACGGTGGCCTTGTCGCTGCGGCCCAGGACAATCAATGGACCCTTTGAGCCTTCAAGCAACGAACTCCAATCACTAGTTGGCGCGATGGCCACGGCGTTGTCCACAACGACATCGGAGAATTGACTTTGCGCCATCACTTTGTGGTCGCTCTTCCATGTGCGGACAGCTTGGCGCGGTTGCACGCCATAGGAGTTAAGACTTGAAATTGAAGGCGGCTTGCCAAAGATCAACCATCGTCCCGCGGTCAGCGTGGGAATGTCGCAATCAACACACACCACAACATCAAATGACTCCGTCCAATTCGCATCGGCCACGACGCGCTTGTTGAATTCTTGGCAAGACACTTGCGTGAGCGAAATGCTGGACAAACTATTGATAAGCGACTCAACGGCTGCGTCATTGCCCGCCAACAAAACGCGAAGTGTTTGCTGCTCTTGAATGGCGATGACGGCGCGATCATCGGTGGTGAAGGCGTCCTCTGGAATCATGGACACGCTGAGCACGCCGGAGTTGGCGAGCGCGAATGGCGCGAATGACATTTTCTGCGCGCCAGGAACGCGCGTCGCACCCTTGCCGGTGGCGCCGACAAGCGTGATGGGCTCGTTGGTACTGGCGATAAGCGTGCCGTTGCTGCGTACTTGAACTTCGCGTTTGGCTGCGGTTTGGGACTCATTTCGCAGCGCCACAAAGGCGTTGATCAATGTTGGGTCATCATTGCGACGTTCGGCTCCGGCGGCGGAAATACCTTGATTGGGCGTGTCGGGATTGCCACAGCGAACCCACGAGAGTTTTTCATCTTTACGCAAGGTCAACTGCCCAAGGTCTGGACAATTTCCGTCGCTGATCAATTGCATGTCCAGTGGAGAGACAGTCGCTGATTTTAATTCGGCTTCGAGTTCGCTGAATTGCTCCGATGAAAATGCGCGGGCCAAGGCAACTGCTGGTCCGATCTGTGTGGTTTGATCCGTTGATTCAATGGCTTCAATGGCTTCTCGAATGCGCGTGGGATTGGTGGTAAATGGAATACGCACCGACGCGTCTTGCGCGAATGCAATCACCATGACCTCTGGCGGACTAGCCGCGAATATTCCGCCGCCCTGCCACGACTCAACTTGCGCGATCGCCAATCGCTTGGCTTCATCAAGTCGCGTGGCGCCATTTAGCGCATCACGAGTTTGCATGCTGGCTGATTGATCGATGAACAACACCACGCGACCGCTTGGGCGGATCCAACCATTGAGAATCGGTTGCATAAGCGCCGCGGCAAGCAACAACAAAAGCAAGCATTGCAGCAGAAAAAGCGGCGAAAGGCGCAAGCGTTGCATTAGGGAGTTGGCGCGCACGTCCTCGGTGTGCGACTTCCACAAGAGCGTGCTTGAAATATCGCGGCGGGTGCGACGCAGTCTTAACATGTACAACGCCACCAACAATGGAACCACAATCAACGCGGCAATTATTCCGGTGAGTGGCGTGAGCAACGTCATTTCAGAAGCCCCTGTTTGCGCAACGATTGAAGCAAAAACTTTTGATAGTCAACCGCGGAGTCGATAGTCATGTGGCGCACACCCAATTTCAGGCAGGTCTCGCGCAGGGCGGCGTTGAAACTTTCCAAGCGCCGCTTTTGCTCACGCACCACGGTGTTGGAAAGAGTGATCTCCACTTCGCTTTTGCTTTCACTGTCAACCAGGCGAACATCTGGGCTTTGATCTCCAGTTCGTGGATCCAATTCTTCGGGCGACAGAATTTGCAGCGCGAACACATCCCAGCCACGCCCCGCCAAGGCGCGCAATCCACTTTCATATCCCTCGCGCAATAAATAATCGCTGATCACAATGACCATGCCACGGCCAAGACGCGCCGATGCCAACGACCGACATGCGCCATCAAAACCGCATGTTCCTGCGGCATTTTGAGCAATCAACCAACTGGCCGCTTCGGCGGTTCGCCGCCGCCCACGCAAACCACTTAGACAATTGGCGCGTCCATCTTGCAGCAACGCCAAAGTGACTCGGTGTTGATTGACCAAGCCAACATAGCCCAGGGCCATGGCAATGCGCCGCGACACATCGAATTTGTTTGGCGTTCCTGAATTCATACTGGCGCTGCCATCAATGGCGATCACCAAACCAAGATCCTCCTCCTCTAAAAACATTTTTAGAAAGAGCCGATCAAGGCGCCCGTAAATATTCCAGTCCACAAATCGCAAATCGTCACCCGCGGCGTAGGGACGGAAGTCCGCGAAGTCCATGCCTTGACCACGACGTCGACTGCGACGCTCGCCCTGCATTCGTCCTTGCAACATCTTGCGGCTCATCAGATCAAGACGCTCAAGCGACGCCACCAACGACGGGTCAAGCAGGTCTTCCAACTTGGTCATGGCGCTTGTTTTATTTTCCACACTCATGGCGCCTCCAGTGGCATGTTCTTCACAAGCCGGCGCACAATTTCGGTGGCGTTCACGCCATCCGCATCAGCTTCAAAGGTCAACGCCAATCGATGTCGAAGCGCGGGCAACGCCACGGCGCGCAAATCATCAATGGCCAAGGCGTAACGACCCGCAAGCAAGGCGCGCACTTTGCCCATGGCGATCATGGATTGCGCGGCGCGCGGACTGGCGCCGCAGCGAATAAATCGCTTTGTTTTTGCCGTGAAATACGGGGAATGTGGCTGGGTTGAAAGCACCAAACGAATGGCCCAATCCATGACATGCGGCGCGGCGATGACCTCTTTGGCCAAGCCCTGGGCCGCGATCAATGTGCTGGCGTTGATGGTGGCGCTTAACGGTGGCAATGGCTGGCTTGTGGTGCGCTCAAGAATTGTCCGCAGCGCTTCGCGTGATGGCGATGGCACTTCTATCTTCGCCATGAAGCGATCAAGTTGCGCCTCTGGAAGCGGATGCGTTCCCTCTTGCTCGATTGGATTTTGCGTGGCCAAGACCAAGAATGGTTTTTCCAGCGCGTGCGTGGTGCCGCCCACGGTCACCGATCGCTCTTGCATGGCTTCTAGCAACGCTGACTGCGTGCGCGGAGTCGCGCGATTGAGCTCATCGGCTAAAAGAATATTGGTGAAGACTGGGCCTGGACGGAATCGATGCTCGCGTCGACCATGCACAAGATCCTCCACCAACACCGTTGTGCCCAGAACATCCGCGGGCATTAAGTCTGGAGTGCATTGAATGCGCGCGGAGCGAAGTCCCGCGGATTGCGAAATGGTTTGCACCAACAATGTTTTTCCAAGACCGGGCACACCCTCCAAAAGAATGTGGCCGTTGGCAAGCAGACACCACAGGGTGTGCTCTAGCGAGTCACCAAGACCCACAATGCGCGTGCAAATAGAATTTTTCCAGTCCGAAGCCATGTTGCGAAATGCCTCGCATTCCGCCGGAATATCACGGTTTTTGTTGGCCACTTCGCTCATGTTGGCGGCCCCTGATCTTGTGATGCGCCATCAACGCGCGCGCGTCGTTTGGCTTCTCGCAAACGCTCAAGTGGCGACAGTTGTTCCAGTGGAACTTCCAATTCAACGACTGTGGTTTGATCGGAGTTGCCAACTTCACTCTCTTGGGATTGTGGCAAATTCAAATCAAGGTTGGAATTGCCGCTGGCCTTCACCGCGCCATTATCCACGCGCGCAGTGACCGAGGCCGCAGACGCACCAGCTTGCGCCATGTCGGCGGCGGCGCGATTTCTTGCCGTCCTCCAAGCTTGCGCCACTTGTCCAACAACCACTTTGTTGCGCGCGCCAACAGCGCGTTTTTCAAACACCAACCGACGCGCGGCAACATCAACAATAAACAGCAACGTGGCGGCGTACAAAAGAAGGTCCCACACTTGGCGCAGGGATTGCGCTGGAAGTGTTCCACCGGCTTCAAATAATTGGACGCTGGTGTCGCCCAGTTGCAGAAGGCGGCCCCCTGAACTTTGCGCCACCTGCTGCAATTTGGGAAGATCTTCGCGCTGAAATCGAAACTCGCGCGGATACGAAACATTCACCGCGGCCTGCACAAACACGGTCCTTTCACTTGCGCCTTGTTGCAACGCCGCGTTCACCAAATACGCGCCCGAGGCGTCGGTTGGAAATTTGGCTGACCATCTTCCAGGGGCAACTTGTCGCAGCGGCACGTTGAGCAAGGAACCATCAGGGGCCAACACTTTCGCTGTGGCCACGGTGGTTGAAACGGACGATTGCGCGTCATCACGAATTGAAAGTTCAACAAGCGCGTCGTCACCATCAAGTTGCGTTGTCAACGACGTGTCAATGGGCGCGCTTTGACGCAACAACCAACGCGTCAACCCAGCGCACCAAGGTTGATAGCCGCTCCACGCGACCCAACCCGATCCCCATCGCGATGAAAGATCGCTTGTGAACGCGGCCGAACGACCCACTCCATAATTCCACCATGCAAATAGCGGATCGGCATTGTCCTTGCTTGCAAGCACCAACGCATTTTGCGCAAGTCCGCCTCGCGGCGCGGTAATGACATACCCCGCAAGTTGCGGCATAGATTTTGAAATTGGAATTCCTGGGGGACTTTGACCACCCACGCTTGGCGCGAACGAACCTTCCGCCAACAAACTTCGATTGAGAACAGTGGCTTCTTTGATGAAGATTTGCGGCAACACAAGTTGCGCGTTCTGCGACTTCACTGGATAGCAGCGGCCGCCGCCAACCTTGGCCATATCAACCAGCAGCGGATCATTGGTGGAATCGCCAATGGAAACAGTTGAGACGGAAATTCCTTTGCGCGCCAACAATTGAACCATACGAATACCATCGGCGGGATCGCCCATGGTTTGCCCGTCAGTCAAAATCACAATATGTTTCACCGATTGTTTTGAACCTTCAAGTTCCTTGGCGGCCAAATCAATCGCGGGAAATAAATTTGTTCCACCACGCGGAACAATGCGGCGAATTTGTTTTGCGATGGCGTCTGGGTTCTCAACATTCATCAACGGCACAACCACCGCGGCTGAATCATCAAAGGCAATCACGGTCACTTGATCACCCGCGGTCAATGTGCGAATACCCGCAATTGCAGCCTCATTTGCGCATTGTTGTTGATCCATGTTGCTGCCGGAAATCGGACTCGCCATGGAGCCCGAGCAATCAATGATCAATGCCAACGCGCCGCGAGGAAGTTGTCGCTCTTGCGGTGGATTCATTTCCACCGGAAGCGCTTTGGCGGTTTCACTGTCGGTCCAACCACCGGCGCCAAATGAATGGTCGCCACCAAGCATAAGAAGACCAACTCCTAAATCATGCACCGCGATTTCAAGCGAGCGGTCGGCGGCTTGATCCAAGTTCCAACGCGCGATATTGGCCAGCACAATGGCGTCGTAACTTCCCGCGACGGTTGGATCCGCCAAGACAGTTGCGTTTGCAACTTGAACATCAAGTTGGCTGGCGCGCAACGCTTGGGCGAAGGCCTGCGTCTCCGCGCCGGAATCATCCACAATAAGAACACGCCCCTCGCCAGAAACAAATGTGAGCGCGGAAGCGAGATTATTTTCTGGGATGGCGTCAGCTGTTGGATCAAGCGGCTCAAAGATGGCCTTCATGCGAACCACACCGGAGCGCGGCAGCGCCACTGGAATAGTGATGACATTGGGGCCCGTGTCCAAGTGCACGACCATGGCGTTGCTGATGTTTTTGGAATCAAGGTCAATTGCTTCGCCATCAATTTCAAAGCGAATTCGCCCGTCAATTGGCTTCTGCGCGCGGATGATCATTTTGGCGTCAACGCTTTGCCCGCGGCGCGCGCGCGTGGGAGCGCGCAGCGACTCCACCATGGTGTCATTGGTCACGGACACTTGCAACGGCACAACATCAATGGCAACACCAGCGGCGCGCGCGACCAACGCTGCTTCCACAATATTTCCGGATGTTTCGTTGCCATCGCTAAGAAGCACAATGCGGTTGCGTGTGTCGCGCGGCATAAGCGCCATGGCCATTCGCACTCCCGCCGCCAAATCGCTGCCAATGGCGTCATCCGCATGCGACATGATATTTATTTTTGACGCCGCCTCTGGCTTGCTGGCAATCTCGGCGCTCTTGGCGAATGTCACCACGCCCAATCGATCGCGCGCGCTTGATCGAGACTTCGCACGATCTTGCAACCATGCTTGCGCGGCGGCGCGCGTGGCGACAGGAATGGATCGACTTGCGTCCGCGACCACCACCACGGAAATTCCGTCGCTTGTTTCAACCAAACTTGGTTGCGACAACGCCGCCACAAGAAGCACGATCACCAGGCTGCGCACGCAGGCCGTCACCACGGCGCGGGTTGAAACCAAAAAATCCAAGCCGTGAAACGCCATGAACCAAATTGGCGCTATCACCGCAAGCAACATCAGCCAACTGGGGTGTTCAAATGAAATCCACACGGAATGCCTTGTTTTGTAGAGTTTCTGTCATGCCACTACGGAGCCTTGGGTGGCACGACTGGCGCGTTGGCGGCGGGTTTAGTTTGTGGAGTCGTTGAAGGAGCGGCTTGCTGAACATCAGAATTTGATTTGGCGGCGTCAATTTTTGTTTTCCACTGCGAGAAATATTTTTGATGCGCCTCACGCAATGCGGCAGGAACTTGATCCTCTTCGGAGCCCTCCTCTAGTCCCGCTTGCACTTGATGCTCAATCACCGTGAGTGTGCGCGTAGCCTCTTCGCCACGAGTTCCGCTGCCTTGGACAAAGTCGCGCGCAATGGGCTCGGCGTCAATGTCTTGGGACTCGCTCATCATGTCCTCACTGTTGAATTGTGTTGCGCGTGAGTCGGGTTCATCCGCAAGTTTGGGAGTGGATTGACCAGAACCCGCACGCGATCCGCCTTGCTTTGATCCAGGATTTCGACATGCCGCAATCAATTTCTGCAAACTGTTTTTTTGACTTGACGCGGCCGATCCTTTCTTCATCAAGTCCATTAAATTTTTTATGTTGCCATTCGCCGCTTCTTGGCAGGCCTTGCCCATGGATTTGCATTGCTGACTCTTGGAGATGGATTTTTTTATGGCGGACGAGGTTTGTTTGGAACCAATTTTCTGATTGGCGCCTGCCATTTTTTGAGTGGCTTTGGCCGCCTCGGCGGCGCCTTGCTTGTTCAACGCGGCGGCAACCTTTTCTAGTGCTTGCTTGGCCGCGGTGGCCTGCGCGGCATTGGAACTTTTGGCTTCTTCAGCCAGTTTCTGCGCCTCTTTGGCCGCGGCTTCAAAATCTCCGCGCTTCAGCGCCGCCAACAACTCGCGCTCGGGGCCTGGCTCCAACACCAATTCTTTCAGCGCGTCCTGAAGCGATTCATTGGAGTCCAGCGATTCTGACTGGCTGGCTTTTTCAAGCGCCGCCGTCAACAACGCTTGTTGCGCAAATGCGCGCGCCTCGCGCTCGGCGGGCGTGGCATTCTGTTGCCGCGCGCTATCAAGAAGTTGACGTGATGAATCTAAAGCTTGCGCAATGGATTCATCCAGCGCCGCCACTTCCATGGCGCTTCGCATTGCGTCGTTCAAATGACCCTCCGCGGCGACAGCTTTTTCAAGCGAGACCGCGTCCTGCTGCGACTGCGAATCTTTTTTGAATGCGGACACATTCCATGTTGGAATAAATAGCCAAGCAAGCACCAGGACAAGCGCGGTGGCTGCGCTGTGTGTCCAACCCGAGCCAAAGTGATAGGCAAACTCGCGTCGCACCAAATTCTTGGTTTGCACATCAAGCGCCACGCGGTTTGCGTCCGCCACGGCGGCTTTGGAAAAGTCATCAGAGCGCGACTGCACAGCCAACGCCGTAGACATACGGCTAGCTAAATTCAATCGTTCATCAAGTTGGGCCGCGGCATGGGCGCGCGTTGGCCAACCGCGGCGCAAAATCAATATCGCGCAAGATGCCGCGAACACCGCCGCACCAATGGCAATCATGACATTGAATGAGGACAAAGGCGCACCAAGGCGACCTTGGAAAATCAATCGAAAAAAGAAGATATAGAAAAACATTGCCCACCCCGCCACAGGCAAAGCCAACGCGGCAACTTCAAGTGATTGGCTCACTTGCAATCTTCTACGCGCGCGCTCAACCAGTTGATGGGCAGCGGTCATATTCATAAGGATACCCAACAAACACATTGATATTTCGAATGTGTAGGATTACGAGGAATATGAAAGCATTTCTTTTTTGCATAATCCTTTTTGCCTCCACCACTCAACCAGCGAGTGCTCTGCAGATAGTTCAGACTGACGCTGAAAATTTGCAGACCGTGCAGACGGAAAATCAAAAGTTACGCGCCGAACTTGCTGCGGCTCAGAAACGCATCAAGGAACTCGAGAGCGCATCTTCGAAGGCGACCACCCCTGCGCCGCGGACGCCAATCGGATTGGATCCGACCGCCGAGTTGATGGGAAATCCAATCGCAATCTTGGATTTCTTTCAGAAAAAATTTACTGAAGATATAACCAAAGCCCGTGTTCCCCTTCCAAATCAAAGTGACAATAAATCGACGCGTCAGATCTATCTCGCAAAATCGAAAGAATGGATTGATCTGATCAACCGCACAAAATATCCAATCGTGTGGCGTGGCCGAATTACCCACCTGGATGAAAGCACTGGACCATATCAAGCATTGGAATTTCAGTGCGTGTCCGCAGACAATTCAACAAATTTCGGACGAGTGACGCCAGTCAACATTCTCAAGAGCAATGCGTTGCAACTTGGAACAACCGTGCCCGCATCAGATGTGATTTGGACGCTCAATGCCATTCTTGAACCCACATTCAACCTGGATCCGCTCATGCTTGAACCAAATACTTTTGATAATCCACCCTTAATCGGACCGTGCGTAACGTTTCGATACAAGGTGACTGCGTCTAGGCTATTTATAGAAATACCTAGCGCGCCTGAATCGCCAACTCAAAAGAAGTAAAGGCATTTCTTTATTTCCCGCCTTTGAATTATCTTCTTGCTCGTTACTCACAGCATTCATACACTACATGGTCAATGGTCGTTCTTTCTTCAACACTTCAAAACAATGGCCCAGGTGACGGCACCCGCATTCCTTTGACACAATTATTGCGCGGACAACGAGCGGTGATTGACGCCGAATCATTGAACACGCTGAGCGAGGCCGATCGCGGACTGCTTCGCGCCATGGGAGTTCATGAATCATGCGAATTGAAAGTGTGCAAGGCGGGCGCGCCATGCATTATTGAAGTGGAGCGAACGCGCGTTGGCTTGTGCGGCTCCGTCGCCAGCAAAGTTTTAGTGAAACCCTGCGATGGCTGCCCAGCAGCCTGATGATGTTGAATTGGAACGGGTGTACTCCACCGAGCGCCCGCCACGCGCGGCGTTGTTAGGTCAGCCCAACACGGGCAAGACAACATTGTTCAACCGACTGTGTGGCTCGCGCGCGCACACCGCCAACATTCCCGGCACCACCGTGGAAAGTCGCGTTGGCTTGGCGGTCACCACGCACGGCGCGCTTGAAATCATGGACCTTCCTGGCATTTATGGATTGAGCCTAGAGGTTCCTGAAAGCAAATTATGCCGCGATTGTTTGGATGGCCGCATTGGCGATGTCGCGCCGGATGTCGCGGTGATCATCGCGGATGCGACAAATTTTTCTCGGTCATTGCGCTTCGCCTCACACGCGTTGCGTAGAAAAATGCCGTGCGTGATCGCCGTCACGCTAAGCGATGACGCTCGGCGAAAAGGTTTCAGCGTGAACGCCGCGGCGCTTTCGGAATGTTTGGGATGCGCCGTTGTGATCACCAGTGGTCGCACGGGCGAGGGCGTAAGCGAACTTGCCGACGCGGTGTTGCGGGCGGCGCTGCATGGAATTTCACTGGAGTCATTTGAAGAACGCCTTCATCATTTGCCTCCTTCAACTGCCAGCG
>Ga0209596_1004591_pt1 | contig 10481 bp, 8 predicted proteins | sample M_130807_MF_Meta_FD_187314 | JGI IMG/M metagenome (GOLD analysis project Ga0209596, IMG submission 187314) | Freshwater microbial communities from Lake Montjoie, Canada to study carbon cycling - M_130807_MF_MetaG (SPAdes) (version 2) | ecosystem: Environmental > Aquatic > Freshwater > Lake...
GGTTTCGAAATCTTTTATTTCTTTCGTATTGAAAAAAACAAGAAAGGATTTTAGTGCATCCAAATAGGTTTTAATGGTGTTTGGGCTATACCGTCTCGACTGCAACCAAAGACAGAATTCTTGCATCTTTTTCTTGTGTTCTGGATTTTGGATGGGCTCTTGTGTAATGCCAAATTGCTGACGATATTCGGGCGTGTCGGGCACATGCCATACGGTTCGCGAATTACTCCACAGCGCGCCAGGTAATTTTTTAATTCTTTCAATCGCTTCTTTATTTTTCTCAAAGTAAATCGCAATGCGTTGTTGGTTGCGATGCTTCATGAGTTTGGCTTGCCATTTCATTTTCTGCTAACGGTTTTATGTGATGAATGAAACACGAATATAAATTTTTTACTGTTGCTCAGCTCTTTTTTATCAAAACATTTTCAGGGTCCCCGTGCAGAAGGATAAATGCAAAGAGAAGCTCCTCGGGGGCGAAAATCGGAGTGAGATAGAGGGCATTATGCAAACTGTTTGAATCACGGATGAAGAAGATGGCACGGATAGCACGGATGTGGAAGCGATTTGATGTAGGGAACTAAAATTACATTGATCTGTGCCATCTTCCCCATCCTCCAAATCCGTGATTCAGACAATCTTATCTATATCCGTGATTCTAACCATTAATCTCCATCCATTTTCCTTGTTACGAGCAAGCCTTTTTTATCGTTGTAAAAAGTAGTGCCGAAAACATAATATTCACCACCATCTTGTAAGCCTAATTTCTTTTTTAATTCGGCAACTGAGCTCGGGAAATTTCGAATACTCAAGGTTGCTTTTCCATCAGGAATTATTTTTTGGACTTCTTTTTTGTTCGCGTCTATTTGCGCAAGTACTTCAAATCGACGTCCAGGAAAATTGCTAACCAATTCATTGCTTGTGTACAAGTGAGTATGTGTATGTAGTTTTTGTAACCCAAAATCCAATGCGATTTTTTTATAAGCTCCAGCTTTGATAATAGCAGCATTTGGTTCGTATAAAAATTGTTGACATGCTGCGATTTGTGGCATTGTATTTTTTTCTTCGGAGTTGTAAAAAGCATACGCTTGTGTTGCATTTTTAATCAAGTGTACAGCATGTATTTGCGGCTCTTGGATAAAATCTTTTTCTATTTCAATTAATAATTCTTTGCATTCATTGTTGACTGCTACCACATAAATATTCTTCACATGCTGCAGCTCTTGACATGCCAAGGTAATGTCTAGCAATGGGGATGTTTTTATTAAGATGGTTTTGCATTTTTCGAGTAAAATAGATTGAAGTGAAACAATATCTGGTTCGCAATCTTTCAGTTTAAAAATTTTGTCACCTGCTTGATTTCTTCGTGCCGGATCAAGGTAAATTAAATCGATGGGTTCTTGCCATTTTTGTACAATGTTATCCATGGCGTCGTTGGTGATAACACCAACAACGGCGAAAGGATCGTACCATTTTTGTACAACATCTTCTGCATTCTCACCAAGAATAAATTGCACATTGTTTTGATGCAATAAGGCAAAGTTATGCGCAACGATTTTACCCAATTCTACATTTCTTTCTATCAATATACCTCGCTCGAAACGCTGACTGAAATAATAACTATCTACGCCAAAACCAGTTGATAAATCCATAAAGGTTTTTCCGCTAAACAAGGACGCTTTATATTTTGCCGTAATTTCTGAAGAGCATTGTTCTAGGCTAATTCCAGCAGGGAAAACAATTTGCGTGTTGGCAACCAAGTGAGGTAATTTTTCGGATGCCTTTTGCAAACATTGTAATTGATGAACGAGCTTTTTTTTGTGCGCCAATTCTTCTGCTTTGCTTTGCAATAAAAGGCTTTCAGGATTTGCATTTTTATTATCAATAAAAAATTGCAAGTCTACTTCTGACCAAATCAGCGATTCATCAATAGTGGGGGAAGTAAAAATGTGCATGAAAATTAAAAGTGCAAAATACATAAGACCACTTTCATAAATACTTTTTTTATTAACCTCATCCTTTAATTCCTTCTCCAACTGGAGAAGGAATGATTATTTATGAAAGAGGTCTATTATTTGATTGCAAAAATCTTAGGTATTACTTTCGTGGTGAAATAAAGTACAAATCAAAAATTTATATATCATAGCAGGATGTAATGGCGCCGGTAAAACTACGGCGAGCAATACTATTTTACCTGAGCTTTTTGATTGTCGTGAATTTGTAAACGCCGATAATATTGCACGTGGCATTTCGCCGTTTAATGTTGAAAAAGTGGCTTTTGAAGCAGGTCGTATTATGCTTTCGCGAATTGATGAACTTATAAAAGACCAAGTGGATTTCGCTATTGAAACAACCTTGTCAACACGGAGTTATGTTTCCATGGTTTTAGATGCGCAAAGGAAAGGATATTGCGTAACGCTTTTGTATGTTTGGTTGGAATCTGCTGCGGTGGCTGTAGAACGAGTAGCTGAAAGGGTTGCAGAAGGTGGGCACAATATTCCGTCTGATATTATACATCGAAGATATCAAAGAGGCTTACATAATTTATTACACCTTTATATTCCAATTGTTGATTTTTGGGTTGTTGTGAATAATACACATAATAAATTAGAACGGATTTCGACTGGCAATAAAAAACTTGTTCATGAAATATACCTCCCCTATATTTGGACTCAAATTCAATCCGTAGCTAATGGGCAACTTTGATAAAGAGAATCGGGAGTTAGAAAATAAAATAGTACTGGGTTTTAAAATGGCTTACGAAAAATTAGTGCGTGAGGCAGCTTTGCATAATCGAAGTTTGGTTTTTGGTGACAATGGAAAAATTGTACGCATCCCAGCAGTAGAGCTTCTTAAGGAGATTGAGAGTAAAAAAAAGTAATGAAATGGAATTTGTTGGTGATAACACCAACAACGGCGGAAAATATCCCCATTTTCCTTTGAAATAATTGTATCACCAATAGGTGCATCATTAAAATATCCAAATTGATAAGTAGTATTTGTTGAGTCAAACTCTAGTTTGTAAATTCTTTGATCTTTTATATCTAATTCGCAATTCTCAATATATCCATTCTTGAAATACTCGAGAGAAATATCCGTACTATCATTTATTTGAAAGCTACGGTAATAGATGTCCCAAGATCGTATCGAGCAATCACTATGTCGACTAGATGTTAAAACAGGTTTATTATTTAGATAATTCGTTTCCGTTGCGCTATAAAATGAACTATCTTCCTTCATTCTCCTATAAAATATATCACTAGAAAGTGTTAATTGATTTCGAATGTAAATATTTTCTAAGCAGAATTTATTAGGTCTAAAAAATCTTTTAATAACAAGTGGTGTGTCCATATTTTGGTAAGAAATAATTAATTCTAAAGTGTCATGATAGCTACGTGTGCTAACTTGTAGCGGAGGATTATCAACGTTTTTGAAACTCGCAAACGAAAGCAATAAAAGGAATAGGCAAAGTAGTTTCATAATTTGTATGTAATGATAACATGAAAATGGTACGAATCAAAACGTCATTCCTGATATTTTCTTAGAGAGGTATCAGAATAAACTGAAATCTTTTATGATTAATTTTCTGTGTCTTCCGTGTTTTCTGTGAGACAAATGAGCAAAAGCAAAAATCTTTGTTAAATTCTATCTCGTCTTTAAAACGCTGTACATTATTCTACTTATTAATGTAAATTGCACCCTTTATGAAAATACGCATCACCCTTGCAATCCTTGTAATAACCATCTGTAGCCAGTTTCAGAGCAATGCGCAAGACAATAATACTTCCTTAGACAAAATCGCAGCTATTGTGGGCGATAAAATAATTCTCAAATCGGATATAGAAGCTTCCTTTGAAGATTATAAAAGAGAAACACCAAACATAGATGATTCTGTAAAGTGTCAAATTATGGAGAGCTTGTTGGCGCAAAAGATTTTAGTAGAACAAGCCGATAGAGATAGTGTAATTGTGGGCGATGAAGAAGTGGAAGGTGCATTAGACAATAGAATACGATACTTTTTACAACAATATGGTTCTGAAGAAAAATTGCAAGAAATTGCTGGCAAATCTTCTTATCAATTGAAAGACGATTACCGCCCAATTTTTAAAGACCAATTGACGGCACAAAGAATGCAACAACAAATTATGTCGACCGTAAAAATTACGCCACAAGAAGTGAAAGCATTTTATGATAAAATTCCTGTGGATAGTTTGCCATATTATCCTTCTATGGTGGAAGTTGGACAAATTGTTTTTCGCCCAAATATTAATAAAGAAGTGGAAGACTATGCTAGAAATACTTTAGAAGATATTCGCAAAGATATCATCGGCGGTAGAGTGAGCTTTGAAGAAATGGCGGGTAGAAAAAGTGATGATCCAGGTAGCAAAGACAATGGCGGTGATCTGGGCATTATGGGGCGTGATGAATTGGTACCAGAATTTGCGGCTGCCGCATTCAAATTGCAGAATGGGGAAATATCACCAGTAGTGAAAACTAAATTTGGATTTCATATTGTGCAAATGGTGAATCGCCAAGGGGAAAAAGCAAAACTCAGACATATCTTGATTAAACCATTGATCACGAGTGATATGGTAAAAGAAACTTTGGTAAAAGCAGACAGTGTAAGAGCGGATTTGGTTTCTGGTAAAATGGTCTTTTCTTCTGCTGTTGGAAAGTACACACAAGATGATGTAACGAAAGTAACCGGAGGTATGTTTACCAATGCGCAAACGAGTTCGTCTTTGATACAAATTGAAGAATTAGAGCCAGCAGTTGCATTGCTCATCAACGAACTTAAAATAGGAACTTTTTCGCAACCATTGGAATTTGTGGATGCAAAAACTGGCGATAAATTGGTTCGTATTATTTATTTAAAAAATAGAACAGAACCGCATAAAGCGAATTTGAAAGAAGACTATAATCGTATTCAAGAAGTCGCATTTGCAGAGAAACAAACTAAAACATTGAGCAAATGGATTGAAGAAAAAATTGGAAGCTTTTATATTATGATAGACAGCGAATATAAGAATTGTAATAATATCTCTAAATGGGTTACAGCCAATACTTCAGCACACAAACATTAATTCACCAACTTATTTTATTTAAACTATGTATACATCGGATGTAGAAGCAGCGAAAGCCTTGCAACAAAAATTTTCTTCACTTAAATCTGCTATTGGACAAGTGATTGTCGGACAGCATGAAGTTATTGAATCTACTATTATTTCTATTTTATGTAATGGTCACTGCTTATTGGTTGGTGTGCCAGGGCTTGCAAAAACACTCTTGGTAAATACCATTGCACAAGTTTTAGATTTAGGTTTTAAGCGTATACAATTTACACCCGATTTGATGCCGAGTGATATTACGGGTTCTGAAATTTTGGACGAACATCGTAATTTTAAATTCATCAAAGGGCCATTGTTTTCCAATATTATTTTGGCAGATGAGATCAATCGTACGCCACCAAAAACGCAGGCTGCTTTATTAGAAGCCATGCAAGAGCGTCATGTAACCATTGGCGGACAATTACATCAATTACCTTCACCATTCTTTGTTTTGGCAACCCAAAATCCGATTGAACAAGAAGGAACTTATCCTTTGCCAGAAGCGCAGCTGGATCGTTTTATGTTTAATATTTGGCTTGATTATCCTACGTTTCAAGAAGAATTAGATGTAGTAAAAAATACCACATCTGATAAAAAAGTAAATCTACCTAAAGTAATGACTGGCGAAGAAATACTTTATTTTCAACAGTTGGTTCGTCGTGTGCCAGTGCCGGATAATGTGTTGGAATACGCGGTGAAACTGGTTCACAGAACACGCCCGAATGAACAAGGATCGGATATTGCACGCAATTATATTTCATGGGGTGCAGGTCCTAGGGCTTCGCAAAATTTAATTCTTGGTGCAAAATGTAATGCCTTATTACGTGGTAAATTTAGTCCAGATATTGAAGATGTAAAAGCAGTTGCTCTGTCTATTTTACGCCATCGTCTGGTTCGTAATTATAAAGCAGAAGCAGAAGGATTGAAGATAGAAGAATTGATAAGTCGATTGTTGTAATGGAATAAATTTTGTTTTTTAGAACACAGACACTGGCGCGAGAATGAGGCGTGGCTTTTGTTTCACACATGATAATTTACAATTTAGCATTTGCCATTCACCTAATGGATGCAACATTGTTAAATAGTTTGAAAGTAATGGTTTGTGAAGACACAAAACCATGGGGCAACGGAACAATTCAGCATTTACAATTCAGCATTTACAATTTGCATTTACAATTTATTCCACCACATTGCTAGCCACGCTTTCATTATGCAGTCGGTCTAATGCAGTGATTACATATTTATACTTTTTGTTTCGTGACGCATAATCGATATAAGAATTGTCTCTTATAATAGTGATCAGATGAGAAGCTGAAATAGTTGCTTGTTCTCCTTTTTCAAAACGGTAAACAGCAAATTGAAGTGTTTCTTGTTTGGGATTACTAACCGTCCAATTCAATTGTTTAAATCCATTGGTTGTGATAATGCTTTCTGCTTTTGGAGAAGCGGGTGGAATAGAATCTATCCAAGGCATAGAAGGTAACAGAGACGGCGTTTTATACCAATTGTTTTTCATGTCCTCATTCAAACCATAGCAATTTTTTTTGAAGGAGTTGGCGCTATAAAATGCGCTTCCATTGATGCCAGGTGTAGATCTTGTAAGGGCAACTTGTTCATTCATTTCATTCAAGCTACGCCAACAGGCTTTTGTTGAAGTGCCTATTTGGTATAAGGCATGGCCAACATACATGTTTTTGCCATAAGCATGACGACTCCACCAATTAATGAGTTCATCATAATCGGCAGCATGATGTCCTTGTTCCCAATACAATTGCGGTAAGGCATAATCTATCCAACCTTTACGAAGCCATAAAAGGATATCTGCAAAAAGGTCATCGTAATTAGTTTGTCCGCCATTGGTTACGCTGCCTTCAGGGTCTTTGGAATAATTTCGCCAAACCCCAAATGGACTGATGCCAAATTTTACATAAGGCTTTTCTTTTTTAATTTTCTTACTAAGGGATTCAATTAATGTATTCACATTGTTCCTTCGCCAGTCGTCTTTATTTGGGAAGTTTGTTCCATACTTGGCATAAGATTTAAAGTCTGGAAATTCTTGTTTGGCAATTCGATAAGGGTAAAAATAATCATCGAAATGAATGGCATCCACATCATAACGTTTCACAACATCTAAAACAATATTCGTAAAATACTCTCGCACTTCTGGCAGACCTGGATCAAAATATTTTTTGCCGCCATAGTTTAAAAACCAATTGGGATGCGTATTCGTACAATGTGTTGCTGTATTCAAATTTTTGTTCGCATCTACTAGAGCCCTATATGGATTGAACCACGCATGAAACTCAATGCAACGTTTATGACATTCATTTATCATAAATTCTAATGGATCGTAATAGGGTGTAGGAGGTACGCCTTGTTTGCCACTTAAATATTTACTCCAATTTTCAAAAGGGGAATTGTATAATGCATCAGCACAAGGACGAATTTGTACGATGGCCGCATTCAGTCCATTCTCTTTCATTTGATCAATGAGTGCAATAAATTCTTGTTGTTGCATGGTGGCATCTAGTCCTTGTTTGCTGGGCCAATCTATATTTCCGATGGTGGCTATCCATGCACCACGAAATTCACGTTTGGGTGTAGTGGTTTGTCCGTAAACAAGCTGCACCATAAGAAATAAAATAATAGAAAATAAATACTTCATGCGTGTAAAGATATTTCTACAATCGCAATAAATTCATGAAGAGCCATTATTTTTACCCCATGCGAATAATTTTTATCTTCTTCATTTGTATTCCCTTTGCAATATTGGGGCAAACAACAAAACAAGCTAAATCTATTGCATACAATATGCAATATTTTGGCGGGAAGGTATTCATTCATACGCCTAAAATCCATTTGCCTGCACCGCAGTATACACAAGCGTTTGAATGGTCGTATACCAAACAAACCACTGGCACGCATCCATGGCAACAACGATTTGGTTTTCCTGAAACTGGCTTGAATCTATGTTATGTACATTATGGCGATGCACGTTATGGCAATGCGATTGGTTTTTATCCTTCTATACAATTTCGGATTTTGAGTCATCGACAAATCGATTGGTTTTGGAAAATTGGCGGTGGCATTGGATACGCAACAAAGCATTGGGAGCGAACACCAGCCATAGATTCTTTCAATAATATTATTGGCAGTGCGGTCAATAATATTACCATGATGCAAACTGGCTTACGATATTCTTTTGCATCAAAATGGCGAATACAAATTGGAGCAGCTTTTGATCACATGTCGAATGCTGCTGCTCGACAACCTAATTATGGCATTAATACATTTAGTGCATTTGTTGGCTTGCATTATTATCCAAATTCTATTGTGCAGGTTTTTCAAAAGCAAGAGCAAATACAGTCGAAAAATCCATTTAATATCGGGGCTAAAATGTCAATGGCATTTGCAGAAGATAAAACGGTAGACGGTCCAATTTATCCGTATGTGAATGGTTCACTTTTTGTCAGTAAAATGTGGCGACAGAAATTTAGATCTATGCTAGGTGCTGATATCACGTATAGCGAAAAGCTGTATGCCTTCATTAAGAATAATTATTTATATCCCGGTGAAGAGAAGAAGCATTCGTATCGTTATACCGTCTTTGCTGGGCATGAATTTGTTTTTGGGAAAATAGGATTGCCATTGCAATTGGGTTATTATTTAAATCATCCAATTGGTGGTGGTGATAAAATTTATCAGAAGTTGGGAATCAATTATTATTTTTATACAGCAAGGAAAGGTGTGTTAAAAGATATGTTTTTATTTACCCAATTAAAGACACATTTTGCAAGAGCAGAGTATGCCGAGCTGGGATTGGGTTTTTTGTTTTAAATATGGTTGCGGTTGGTGGGAAATGCTGCAGATGACACAGGTTGTAAACCCGCCCCAGCCAATGCGTTGCAAACCCGCGCCAGCCAATATATGTAGAACTTATTTGTATGAATAGCAAGCAGAGTTAGTATTAGGTTTTCTGTTTTAAAAATTTCATGTTTTTTTAATAAAGAAATAAGGCAGGTTCAAGGGTTTGCTTTAGTTTTGGCAAAAAATTAAAATGAAAAAAATATTCCTTCTTTTGTTGGTGGCAATCAGTTTGAAAACCAGCGCTCAGGTCATGTATCCTTATTCTTTTTCTAGTGCTACACAAGTGTATCAAAATTTGGTTGGTGCTACGGATGTTGCAGCTGGCTTTTCTTGGGACGATTCTGTATTTACTGTGCCTTTGGGTTTCAATTTCAAATGGTCTACACAAGGCAATACCATCAATTCTATCCAAGCAGATGCGAATGGAGTTTTATACGCACCATTGGATACCGTACAATTCTTTGGTGAGAACTTATTTACACGAGCTATGATGCCTTATAGCGCTGATTTGTGCGATAAAACATTTAATACCTCACAGACCGGTGTTTCTTCTATTTCCTATTTAACAACAGGAACAGCAGGTAGCAAAATTTGTAAAATAGAATATAGAAACATGGGATTTTATTTTGATTCTGCTGCGGTGGATTCAACTAATTTTCAAATATGGTTGTATGAAGGAAGTAACAAAATTGAATATCACTATGGACCTTGGGCTATTCAAGATTTTACTTTCAATTTTGAAGGGAAGGGAGGACCAACAATTAATTTAGCACATCATCTTACTTATGATTTAGTCAATTTAGATGTGTTTTTAGATACCTGTACTTATGTAACTGGCGATAATGTCACCTTCTCCTCTATCTATTCTACAACACCTATTTCTTACACAACCGGTTCAATATTTTTTGATGGTGTGCCAGATAATGGGCAGGTCTTCATATTTACGCCATATAGCGGTGTAGGGATTTCTGAAATAAATAAGCAATTCCCTGCTGTACATATTTTTTCGAATGTAGCAACGAATGAAATTGCCATACAGGCTAATGAATCATTGACAGGTTGTACGATAAGAGATGCATCTGGAAAGATTATGTATTCTTCATTGGATAAAAATAATCGTTATACTATCCCTACTACTTCTTATGCCAATGGCTTGTATTTTGTAACTGTATTTGCAGGTGAATTGCAGAAGACGGTTAAAGTGATGAAAAGCAACTAGGCGTATTTTAATTTGAAGGTGGAATTGGGTTTCGGTTGGTGGGACAGCAACCGATAGGGAAAAGCAATTAGATAATTGTACATGTTTAATTGTGAATTGTAAATGCTCGTCGGTAAATCCTAGATTTGAATTATAACTTTTGATAAAGAGAGGAATTTTTTTTCCTCTTTTTTTTGTTTATCAACGGATGTGCTACATTCGTCATGAACGGAATAAACTTATAGGCGTGCATTGCGGCAACGATAGTAGTGGAAATCCTTTTTGCGGCGAAGCAAGCAAAAAGATTGGAA
>Ga0209596_1004611_pt1 | contig 10457 bp, 8 predicted proteins | sample M_130807_MF_Meta_FD_187314 | JGI IMG/M metagenome (GOLD analysis project Ga0209596, IMG submission 187314) | Freshwater microbial communities from Lake Montjoie, Canada to study carbon cycling - M_130807_MF_MetaG (SPAdes) (version 2) | ecosystem: Environmental > Aquatic > Freshwater > Lake...
AGACGCTTGTAAAAGTGCAAATACCACAGTCACTGAAGCAACTGCAGATGATTTGATGCAGGAAGAAAAAGACTACTTCGTGAAAGCGAAAGCACTCCCTAATTATTTTGATGAACATGAAATGGCCACCATTACAGTTTTAGGCGATATTATTATGCCTAAGGATGCTGCTAGTGGTTCTGCTTCAGAAGCTAAAGTGCCCGAATTCATTGAGTTTATAGTGAAAGATATGCCAGACCATCAAGTGCCAATGCGTGGTGGTTTAAGATGGCTAGATTTATATACTACCAAAAAACATGGCAAGTCCTTTGTGTCTTTAACCCACGATCAACAAATTGGGATTGTAGATGAAATTGCTTATCCTAAAAAAGCAAAACCTGAAGTAGCGCAAGGGGTTAGCTTTTTTAATAAAATGCGTGATTTAGTCACCACAGGATTTTATACCTCCGAAATTGGTGTGAAGGATTTAGGATATATGGGTAACGTGCCTAATCAATGGGCGGGCGTACCAGCCGATGTATTAAAGCAACATGGATTAGCCTATACCGATAAGGAAATGAAAGAGTGTATTTAGTAATTGGGTTGTCCTTTAGCTAATACTACTTCCTGAAGCAATCACTTCTTGAGGTTGTACAAAATGTAATTTGCCTTGTGCATCTTCGGCTAATAAAATCATTCCTTTGCTTTCAATGCCGCGCATTTTGCGAGGTGCTAAATTAGCAACGACTACTACTTGCTTTCCGACCAATGATTCAGGTGTAAAGTGCATTGCGATACCGGATAAAATAGTTCTTTTTTCAAATCCAAGATCCACATATAGTTCTAATAACTTATCTGCCTTCTCTACTTTCTTAGCTTCTAAAACAGTACCTACGCGTAAATCAATTTTTCCAAAATCGTCAAATACAATTTCTGGTTTTAAGGCTTTTTCTTCCGAAGCGTTCTCCGCTTGTGTTGTAGCAGTATCCATCGTACTATTTTTTGTTGTTAACAGAGATTGAAGTTTTGCTAATTGGGCTTCTATTTCAACATCTTCAATTTTGCGGAATAATAATTCAGGGGCACGTAAAGTATAACCTACTTTTAATAAATTAAATTTACCTGCGTTTTCCCAATCCAACATTTTATCTACCACTTTCATTAAGTGGCACATTCTTTTTGCAGTGAATGGAAGGAATGGATTGATTAAAATAGATAGGTTGGCACATAATTGTAAACAACCGTGCATGCAATTATTAATTTTAGCTTGTGCCGTAGGATCACTCTCTATCAATCTTGCTAAAATCCAAGGCTCCTTCTTTTGCATATATTGATTCCCTATTCTAGCCAAATGAATGACTTCAAATTGAGCTTCTCTAAATTTATATTGCTCTAATAATGCAGTGACTTTATCCTTGGTTTCTTGTACTGTCGTTAATAAAGCTTTGTCTTCGTCATCTAATAAGTCAGGATGAATAGGAGGCACTTTACCATTGCATAATTTATGCATCAACACCCAAGTTCGGTTTACAAAATTCGCGAAGATGCTTACTAGTTCTCCATTTACAGATTCTTGAAAACCTTTCCAGGTAAATTCACTATCCTTAGATTCTGGAGAAATAGAAGTTAGATAAAAACGTAAACTATCTGCAAGACCTGTTCCACCATTTTCTTTTTTAATCCATTGATTGATGTAATCATCCATTTCAATACTCCATCCTCTAGAAGTACTCATTTTATCACCTTCTAAGTTCATGAACTCATTTGCAGGAACACTTTCGGGTAAAATATTACCATGCAATTTTAACATCACTGGGAAAATAATACAATGAAATACAATATTATCTTTTCCAATAAAATGAACCAACTTAGTATCGGCATCTTTCCAATAAGGTTGCCAATCTTTATTATTATTTATAGCCCATTGTTTAGTCGCACTGATATATCCAATAGGGGCATCAAACCAAACGTATAAAACTTTTCCATCACCACCCGCTACGGGCACTTTCACTCCCCAATCCAAATCGCGCGTTACGGCACGTGGCTGCAATCCGCCTTCTATCCAACTTTTACATTGTCCTACCACAGCAGGACGCCAATCATTTTGATGTTGGTTTAAAATCCATTCACGTAAAAATGCTTCGTGTTTATTTAAAGGCAAATACCAATGTGTTGTTTCTTTTTTAATAGGAGCATTGCCACTTAATGTGCTTACTGGATTTATTAATTCTTCTGGGCTCAAACTTTTACCACACTTTTCACACTGATCACCAAATGCTTCACTATGTCCACAGTTAGGACAAGTCCCTTTGATATATCTATCCGCTAAAAAAGTATTTGTGGCTTCGTCAAAATATTGTAAACTAGTTTTAGTTTCTAAATCACCATTGCCTTCTAAAGTTTTAAAAAATTCAGAAGCAGTTTCATGATGTAATTTGTCGCTCGTGCGATGATAAATATCAAATTCAATTCCTAGGTCCTTGAAATTTTGTTCAATGATAGGATGGTATTTATCTATAATGGCTTGGGCGGTGGTTCCTTCCTTCGTGGCTTGAATAGGGATAGCCGTTCCATGCTCGTCACTTCCGCATACAAAAACAACATCTCTCTTTTGTGCTTTTAAATAACGCACATAGATATCCGCAGGCAAATAGGCCCCTGCTAAATGCCCAATATGTTTCAAACCGTTCGCATAAGGCAAGGCGGCAGTAATTAAATATCTTTTTGGTGTGTTCATTCCTGCAAAAGTAGTTAATATTGTGGAATGATTCAACCCGCTTACTTACAACCAGGGGACTGCATTGGAATCCTTTGTCCTGCAGGTTCTATACCACTTGAAAAAGTGGAAATGGCAGTGCAAACCATTGAAAAATGGGGGTATCAAGTAAAATTGGGCAAAACAGTGGGAACACAAGATTTTTCTTTTTCCGCCTCTGATTCCGACCGCGCCAAGGAACTTCAGGAAATGTTGGATGACCCTCAATTAAAGGCTATTTTATGTGCAAGAGGGGGATATGGGGTGAGTAGAATTATTGACAATATTGATTTTACGGGATTTTATAAACATCCCAAATGGGTGATTGGCTTCAGCGATATTACCGTCTTACATGCCGCATTACAAAAGAAAAACATACAAAGTATTCATGGCCCTATGGCTGCCGCTTTTAGTAAAGGTGAAGTAGGATTCCCTTTTATTCAATCCCTCAAAAATGTCTTAGAAGGGGTGCCTCAAATGATGTCAGCAGAAGTCCATCCATTGCAAAAAAATGGAGTGGCTAAGGGGGAGTTGATGGGCGGAAACTTATGTATGATGTCTCATTTAATTGGATCTTCTTTACAAATGGACACCCAAGGTAAAATCGTATTTATAGAAGATATAGGAGAGTACCATTATAATTTAGATCGCATGATGATTCAGTGTGCACGAGCAGGGGTTTGGGAAAATATAGCGGGTTTGGTGGTGGGAGGCTTTACCGATTTAAAAGATACTCCTAAGGATTTTGGCAAAGACGCTTACCAAATCATCCATTCCTATTTAAGTCGTTTTCAATATCCAGTATGCTTCGATTTCCCCATTAGTCATGGGTTAGCTAATTACGCTGTAAAAGAAGGGGGCATCTATACTTTAGAAGTAACTGATCAAGGAGCAACTCTACAAGGGTAATTCAAAACTTTAAACATCCGTTAATATTGTTGCTGAATCCATATTCTAGCTAAATATTGTATTAAATTTGTACTATCAAAATGTATATTTTATGGTAAAGTCATTTTTTAGTTTTTTAATGTTATGCCTATTGGGAACTACTTCATTGAAAGCCCAATCATATACAGTATCCTCTATTGAAAAATCGGACAAGGAGGGCATGCAGTATGAAATTTTAGGAAAAGTAGGGGAGCGCTATTGGGTTTTTAAAAACAATGAAGGGATTTCTACCATTGCACAGTTTAATGCGCAAATGTTGATGGTGAAGCAAAATGATTTGGCTTTTTTACCCAAACAATTAAATGGGCTAGAATTTGTAACTTTTTCTGATAAAGTGTTTGTGGTGTATCAATTTCAAGTGAACACTACGGTATATGCTGCATTGGCACAAATAAATACTGATGGTCAATTAGTGGGAACGCCTAAAATACTAGATACAGCCGAAAAAATTCGTCCAGGATCAGGCACTAAAGTATTTAATCTCTTACAAAGTGATGATCATCAAAAAGTGATTTTATTTAGTGTGAATACCACAAAGGCTAATGCGTTGAAAGTAAGAACTATCACACTCAATAATTATTTTGAAGTCACTGGAGGATCAGAATTTAGTGTGCAATCCTCTAACAAAAAAAGTGCTTTATCCGATTTTGCTTTAGACAATGCTGGTAATTTATTTTGTCTACGTAATGTGACACAAACTAATGCAGCTCCTGCTGTGAGTTTGATATTCTTGTCTGCAAATGGAACAGAAGTGGTGGAATCTCCCGTCATCAATAATAGTTTGTTATTGGACAATATTCGATTAACCGTAGATAATGGTAAAAACAGAATTTTATTAAATTCATTTTACGCGACAGAGAAAAAAGGGCATGTGGAAGGATTATATTCTTACGTATGGGAAGTGAGTACACGTAAGGAATTGTTTACGAATGCGAATCGATTTACAGATGCAGTTCGCACTGCAGTTGCTCAAAAAAGAAATATTAAAGATGCTTTTGATGCTTGTTATGTAGATAAAATAAGCAGTCAAGCCGATGGAAGTTATGTAGTTGTAGCAGAGCAAGCAGAGTCTTATGTGAATCATAATTCGTTTTCTAGATGGGATTATTTTTATGGTGGTGCTTTTTATAATCCCTTTATGTTTAATTACTGGAATCGTCCTTTTGGCTTTTATCCATGGGCTCGCATGGGATGGGGAATGGGATGGGGAATGAGTCCATGGATGATGCGTCCATGGGGAAATCCATTTGCTTCTTATGGCTATCCTTCAGTGACCTACAATGCAGATAAAATTGCATTATTATCATTTGACAAAAATGGTAGCTTACAATGGGCTAAGACGATTGACAAATCTCAATCTGATCAAAATGTAGATCAATTCATTGGGTATGGCACTATACAAAATAAAGAGGGAGTTCAATTTTTATTTCATGATAAACAAAAAGGGGTTCATTTTTTAGCGATCAATACATTAAGCCAACAAGGTGAATTAATGAAAGGGGCTTCTATCATGACAAGTGAAAAAAATTATGAGTGGATGCCAAGAATGCTCAAACAAGTGGGAGATCATGAAGCTATTTTACCTTATCAATATAAAAGTAAAATTGGATTTGCGAAAGTTCAATTTAAATAACACCAATGGTTTTTTTATTTAGAGACAAGTCCGATATTAATTTAATTTTTTTACTAGTCTTAAGTGTATTAGTTCATTTTCATGTATGGTATCACCCTCCTTTGGTGATTGCTACTGAATCAGATGGCTTGTTGGCCTATATATTAATTCACTATATTAAACCACTATCACCTTTAGCGTTAGTTATTTTATTTCATATTATAATTTTAAGTCAGGCTATACGGATTAATATGATATTAAGTCAGTTTAAAATGTTTCAGCAAATAAGCTATTTGCCCGCCTTTACTTACATCATATTAACTGCTTTATTCCCTTATTGGGATGTGATTAGTGTAGGACTTATTGCGAATAGTTTAGTCATATGGATTTTAGTAAAACTATTTAAGTTATATGATCAATCTCAACCTAAAACACTCGAATTTAATATTGGGCTTATTGTTGGCGCTTCTATTTTATTATATGAACCTATTGCCATTTTAATTCCGGTGGCTTTATTTGCTGTAGCAATTATACGTCCCTTTAAATTACCAGAATGGATGGTGTTATTAATGGGAATTTTACTGCCTTATTATTTCATGTTCACTTTTTTGTTTTTAACCAATCAAACAGAATCAGTAAGACATTTTTTACCCAAATTAAATTGGAAAAATCCACTGGTCCAGCCCGAATTAAATGTGATTTTAGCATTAGTAGTGATTGGACTCCAATTATTAGCCGGATTTTATCATTGGCAACAACAACAATTGCGTTTCATTATACAGGTTCGAAAATACTGGGGGGTAATTTTTTTAGTGCTTATTTTGGCTTTTTTACAACCCATTATATTTTCAGAACAAGCATTGTATGCATCTGCCATCCTAATTACGCCTTTAGCCTGTTTTATTAGTTTTGCATTCACCACCCCCAAGAGGTTATTGATGCCTAATTTGTTATTTTGGACCGCAGTGGCTGTTATTGTGTATAACCACCTTAGTTAAGTGAGAAATTTCCTTCCTTTGGGCGAGCAGTTTTTGTTAACTTTGAGCCTTCAAATAGTACCCTAATACCTTAATATTTAAGACTATGAAATTTGGTGTTTTAGTATTTCCAGGATCTAACTGCGATAGAGATATGCAAGATGCTTTAGAAAAAGATCTTGGGCATCCCGTTGAAATGTTATGGCATAAGGATAGTGATTTATCCCATTTCACTACAGAAGATTGTATTGTATTGCCTGGAGGTTTTTCCTATGGCGATTATTTACGTTGTGGTGCCATTGCAAAATTTAGTCCCATGATGCAATCAGTGATTGAATTTGCAAATAAAGGAGGCAAAGTATTGGGTGTTTGTAATGGGTTTCAAATTTTGTGTGAGAGTGGTTTATTGCCTGGCGCACTATTGCAAAATGCGAATCAGCAATTTATTTGCAAAAATGTTTTTATTAAAACAGATAAAAGTGCTGCTTTACAAATACCAATAGCACATGGAGAAGGAAGATATTTTGCAGATGATGCTACACTAAATCATCTTGAAAAAAATAATCAAATTTTATTTCGCTATTGTGATGAACAAGGTGCAGTAGGAGGTAATTCTAATCCCAATGGATCCACTTGGGATATTGCAGGAATATGCAATGACCAACGTAATGTATTTGGCATGATGCCACATCCTGAAAGAGCTACCTCAAGCGTTTTAGGAAATATAGATGGAAAAGAGGTATTTAAAATATTAGGCTTACTTAATTAGTTGAAACACTTCATTAAGTGATCTATCAAATGGGTCAATTGAAAAAAAAGAAGTATGAAAAAAATAATTTTATTATTCATTGTAGGATGCAGTGTATTGTCAGTACAAGCGCAAAGATTAAATCCAGTAAAGTGGTCTTTTGAAGCCGTTAAAAAAGCTGACAAACAATACGATATTATTTTAACAGCCAATGTAGAAGCGCCTTGGCATATCTATTCTCAATTTGTAAAAAACGGGCCTATTCCAACCGATGTTCAGTTTAAGCCTAACCCTCTTATACAAATCAAAGGAAAACCAAAAGAGGTTGGTAAAATTGAAAAGATGTATGATAAAAACTTTGATACGGAATTAATGTTCTTTAGCGGCAAGGTTCAATTTATTCAAGCCATTACATTAAAAGTATCTAGTAAAACAAAACTGTCAGGAAGCATAGAATATCAAGTATGTAATGATGAAAAATGTTTGCCTTCTATCAAATTGCCTTTTGAAGTAGCTATTCAGTAATACTTCTTTATTTTATTCATTAAATGAATCTACGTTGAAAAGAATTTTAACTACATCGGCAATTTTAGTACTTTATTTATTTATTCAGATAAATGGTGCCGCTCAATCGGATAGTCTAGTTAAAATTTTAGTGAAAGCAGAGGCTTTAAATGATAGTGCTTATTCTCTTCAATATAATATTAAAGTAAAAGATGGCTGGCATGTATATGGCCAAACACCTTCTAGTGACAAAAGTGGCGAAGCGCTTACTACAGCTCCCTTTGATCATTTTTCGTTAGAGACCGTAAAACATACAGGAGAACCATTTACTTCTATAAAATCGGCATTACAAAAAGATGTTTTATTTGATAAGGCATTTATATATCCTGGCTCTTTTGAATGGATGTCCACTATTACCATTACAGGTTTTCAGCCAGACACATTACAGGGTACGATTAATTTACAAGTGGCTAAAGGCGATGAATTTTATGCCCTTGAAATACCTACGGCTATTTATTTATCCAATGGCAAAAAAGCGGCCGGATTTCAAATTCAATTACCGGCATCTGCTTTGACAGCGCCGGATAATGCTTGTGGAGAAGCCGCACAAGACAGCAAAAAGTCAAGTGCTTTGGCTGTATTTATATTAGGATTTTTAGGTGGTTTGATTGCTTTAATTACACCTTGTGTATTTCCAATGATACCTGTGACGGTGTCTTTTTTTACGAAAAGATCAAAGTCTAAAAAGCAAGGTATCCAAAATGGATTACTTTATGGGTTGAGTATTTTTTTAATTTATGTTTTAGCGAGTATTCCTTTTCATGTGATGGGAAATGTGCAACCCGAAATTTTTAATAGTATTTCTACCAGCCCTACTTTAAATATTATTTTCTTTATCATTTTTATCTTTTTTGCTATTTCATTTTTTGGCTTTTTTGAAATTACATTACCTAGTGGCATTGCCAATAAGGCCGATGCCAAAAGTGGATTAGGAAGTTTTGGAGGCATCTTTTTTATGGCTATTACTTTAGCCATTGTTTCTTTTTCTTGTACAGGTCCTATATTAGGAACCTTATTAGTCGGTTCTTTACAAGGTGGCGCTTGGGCATTAACCCAGGGCATGGCTGGTTTTGGATTTGCATTAGCATTACCTTTTACTTTATTCGCCATCTTCCCTCAATGGTTGCAAAGTTTACCAAAATCGGGTGGTTGGTTAGATACCGTTAAAAAAGTATTAGCTTTTTTAGAATTAGCCCTGGCCTTCAAGTTTTTATCTAATGCCGATTTAGTGCAACATTGGGGTTTATTAAAAAGAGAAGTATTCTTAGCCATTTGGGCAATTATTAGCATTGGGTTAGCCTTATATTTAAGTGGTTACTTATTATTACCACATGATGTGAAAGGGGCTACTATTGCGCGCGCGCGAAAAGTTTTCGCCTTGGTTGCTTTTGGTTTCGCCATCTTATTATTTGCAGGCATGACTCCCAAAAATGCGCATCTACTTAAATTTTTAAGTGGGTTTCCGCCTCCCACCCATTATAGTTATTTAGGAAATAAAAATAATCAAGATGCTTTACAAGCCAATGTTGTGAATGATTATGACCAAGCTTTGGCGATGTCTAAAGCACAAAATAAACCCATTTTAATTGATTTTACAGGATGGGCTTGCGTGAACTGTCGCAAGATGGAAGAAAATGTATGGAGTGATCCTGCAGTGAGTAATTACATTAAAGAGCATTATATTTTATTGTCATTATATGTGGATGATAAAGCCATGTTGCCAATCGAAAAAAGATTTACCTATCAAAATAAACTAGGGCAATCAAAAGCTATTAATTCAGTGGGTGATTTATGGGCTACTTTTCAGGCAGAAAATTTTAATCAAGTTACACAGCCGCTCTATGTAGTATTAAGTCCTAGCCAACAATTATTATCACATCCTGTGGGATATACCCCTAATGTTAGTGACTATTTAGGTTGGTTGCAATGTAGTGGTGGGAAATAATTATTCATCCAATAATTATTTCACCTAAGAATTATTGGATTCCCGAATTACATCAATCCGCGTTCGTTCATCATCTTTCTTAAGTTAATCAAACCATAACGCATTCTTCCCAAAGCGGTATTGATACTGCAGTTGGTCATTGTGGCGATTTCTTTAAAACTTAAGTTGGCATAATGACGAAGTACAATGATTTCTCTTTGCTCTTCGGGTAGTAAATCCACCAATGCTTGAATATTTTGGTGCGTTTGAGAACGTGTCATTTTATAATCAGCGGAGTGCTCTGTGTTTTTAATGACTTCGAAAATATCTTGATCATCACTCGTTTTAATAGTTGGAGTGCGTTTTACTTTTCTAAAATGGTCAATGCAGTAGTTATGAGAAATGCGTAAAGCCCAAGGTAAAAATTTACCTTCTTCAGCATATTTTTTTTGCTTAATGTTATCAATAATTTTAATAAAAATTTCTTGGATCAAATCTTCTGCTAAGTAGCTATCCTTTACCATAAACAAAATGGTCGTGTAAATTTTTTCTTGATAGCGATCAATTAAAGTATCAAAAGCGCGGGTATTACCGGCCTGAAAAGATTCAATTAATTCATTGTCAGATAAGAGTACGGCTTTGTTCATTTTTTGTTTTTTAGGAGTCGTTCAACGGGTTAGTAGTACCAAATTAGTTGCTAAATGGACGGTATGAGCACTTGTGGAAAACAAGAAATTTATGTAAACGCTATCCACATTTTTGAGGTGAAAATAAATTGTCCTTTTCCGGCAACCAATTGACTTGGAATGTGTTAATTTGCTATATGGCTGTCACTAAAAAATCCAAAGCATCCACTAGCTCCAAACCTCAGACTAGTTCCGAAAACACTATTCAAGTGGTGGGTGCTAGGGTACATAATTTGAAAAATGTGACGGTTTCTTTCCCGCGCA
>Ga0209596_1004612_pt1 | contig 10454 bp, 8 predicted proteins | sample M_130807_MF_Meta_FD_187314 | JGI IMG/M metagenome (GOLD analysis project Ga0209596, IMG submission 187314) | Freshwater microbial communities from Lake Montjoie, Canada to study carbon cycling - M_130807_MF_MetaG (SPAdes) (version 2) | ecosystem: Environmental > Aquatic > Freshwater > Lake...
ACCGGACCAGCCGAAATCACATTGCAGCGAATGTTTTTCTCGCCCAGTTCCATGGCTAAATATCGATTTGTGGCTTCAAGAGCAGCCTTTGCAACGCCCATGACGTTGTAGCCGGGCACAGCTTTTTCCGCGCCGTAATAACTTAATGCGATCATGGATCCACCGCTGGTCATCATGGGCGCCGCACGATGCGCCATGGCTTGATAGGTGTACGCCGATAAATCCATGGCTTGCGTAAACACTTCGCGCGGAGTCGCCGCGAAAGCGCCCACTTTCAACCAGTCCTTGTTGGCATACGCGATGGAATGCACCAGAAAATCCAACTGGCCAAACTCGCTTTGAATCTTGGCAAACACTTGGTCCATTTGCTCGTCGCTGCCCGCATCCATGGGCATGACCCAGGGATCTTTCACGCCCAATTCTTCCAACGACATGCGAATACGCCGCTCCATTTTGTCGCCAGGCAAGTGTGTGAACAAACATTGACCACCTTGGGCCAAAATACTTTCGGTGATGCCCGATGCTATTGAGCGATCATTTGCGATTCCAACGATCAGTCCACGTTTGCCTTCAAGTATTCCCATTGATGTTCCTTTGAGTTTGAATCATGTGAGTTTGAATCTCTCACAAATAAGAGAGTAACCACGCCGCAAAAAATGTGCGCTGGTTCAACACATTCTCAAAGCGTGAGAACGCAATCCACAACAATATTGCTGGCAAATTATTTGCCTGGTTGCGCAACCAATGGTGGCTCCGCGGATGGAATAATTGGCGCAATTGCCTGGGATTTCCCTGGCATAGCCGCGGTTTCCTGAATCATGCCATAGGCCCACAACTTTTGAGTTTGCACACCGGTCTTTAACTCCAACATGAATTGCACAAGTCCAGTGGCATATGGTTTTGGACTCACACGACAACGAACCTGAATGTCTTTGCCCGATCTTTCTTGCGCCAACATTTGCACCGAAAATAAATCCGACAAACTGGACACGCTGATCACTGGTTCCGTCCAATCAACCATGTCAAACGTGAAATCTTTGAAACCGTTTACTGGAATCACTCCCAGGTTCAAGTTGTATTCCTTCATGCGAACCACTGGCACAATATTCATTTTCTCATTTCGAACTTTCAATGCCAACACAGGAGAATCTGTTCGATCCGTTTGAATCAAGCACCACGCTGGCAACGCATCACGCACATATTGCGTCAAGTCGTAGCGCAAGAGATAGGTATTTTTCTCGCCGTCCTTCGCGGGATCAAATCCAATAAAAGTTGGCGCATTGTTGTCAACTGAAAGAATGCGAAAGGGTTTGCGATCAACGCTTTCAATGACCACTCGCCCGGCCACTGGCACGTTGGGCAACACATTGATAGCGGGCGGAACGGCACGCAACGCAACCACAACTTCAGCGCGAACATCAACCTCAACGGGCTGACTGAAGCCTTCAACAATCACTTTCACCGTGGACTTGCGCGGACCAGTGGCCATTGCGGCGGCCAAACTTGCGTCAAACTGAATAGATTGACCGGGCCCAATGACCCGCCCTGCGAGATCGGTGGTTGAAGTGCATGTACATGTTGGTTGAAGAGCAACAATGGTCATCGGCGTGCTTGAAGGGTTCTTCAGCGTAAATATGCCGGTCTTCGCTTCCCCGGGCGCAATGAAACCAAAATCAAGCGCAGGCGGGTCAATGGTCAGCGGCGGAGGTCCAATAATGATCGGCCCAGTTCGGGCCACAGTCTCGGGAGGTGGATCAAATTCAGCTGCGCAAATTGCAGGCTGAAGCGCGGCTATAAAAGCAGCAATCACTATGAAATTACGCCAAAAAACCATTGAATTCATTGCAAATAGACTCATGTTTAGTGCTGGATCATACGAAATGTACTCCACAATTGACGCACTAAATGTGTTCGGCTTGCAATCTGTGAACCCTCTAAAAATTTTGCCTTTTTCTATTTTTTTTCACTTCTTGATTTGCATCCTCACAAATTGGGGTTAATTTGAATTGTCTAAGAGGTTTGGAAACGGATCTCAAAGATAAACTGACGAAGGTGCTGGAAACCCAGTATTTTCGTGTGTTTCGGTTGCGAAAGCAGCCACTTAATTTGCCCTTTTCCCTCCCTCCGCCCCCGGATCTAGTATCCGGGGGTTTTTTTTTGTCGATTTAATTTTCTGGCGCCTGAAATTGCCTTATTTGTTGGGTTTGCTTGCCAATCCACCTGCCTTCATGACGCCAGTCGCTAAACTCGCCTTTCTTTTCTACTCAATTCGCCATACGACTGGCCAGACTGGATACACCCATGAAGAGCACAGAATTACGCCCCGGTATTGCAATTAAAATGGACGGCCGCCTGTACCTGATCATGCACTACGCGCATGTCACCCCTGGCAACTTGCGCGCCTTTGTTCAAGTGAAAATGCGCGACCTGAAAGCGGGTTCAATTATTGACAAGCGCCTTCGCAGCGGCGAGGAAGTGGAGCAGGTCGAGTTGGATCGTCGACCCATGGAATATCTTTACAAAGACGGACCGAAGTTTGTGTTCATGGACAATGAAAATTTTGAGCAAGCGGAAATGACGCAAGACTTTGTGGGCGACATGCCTTTGTACATGCTTCCCAACACCAATGTGGTTGTGAATTGGTGCGATGGCAATCCGATCGCGATTGAATTGCCCAACATGGTTGAACTTGTCGTCAAGGACACCGCCCCTGGCATCAAAGGTGCAACCGCAACAAATCAGTTGAAGGAAGCCGAAATGGAAACTGGCTTGAAGACGCGCGTTCCGCCGTTCATTGGCATTGGCGAGAAGCTGCGCATTTCAACTGAAGATGGCTCGTATCAAAGCCGCGCCTAAGTTGGGCGTAGGTAATGGATGCGTTGTGCGCTGCTGGGTTTAAATTTCAAGCAGCATTAAACTGACGTCGCCTGAATCGACTTCGCCGCTGTGATCAAGATCGGCTAGACAATTTGTCACAACCTCACAGCGTCCAAAATCAAGCAACATCAAACTGAGATCCGCGCTGTCGACAACTCCGCTGCCATCCAAATCCGCTGGATTTCCGCAGGGATTTGTGGCGGTGATATTGAACGATGTGGGCTTGTTCAACGGAGCGTGCGTAATGATGAACTTTGTCTCGGCCTCCACAAACCACGAAAGTTGCGAACCACAACTGATGGCGGGAAGCGACGCGCGATATTTGTTGCTGCCGATACTTGCCATGACCGCGCTCTGAGTTGTGCCGCCATCCAAGTTCCACTTCAAACGCACACCGTTGGTGATCAGCGTGCTGACCACGGGGACAGTTTGCACTTCAACGGTGGAAGCCGTGTTGTCCGCAACCAAACTGCCCGGCGCAAGTGTGATGGTGATTGGACTTGATGCCAACAATTTTTCCATCATGGTTATGGCGGCGGCAAAATTTTCTTTGGCGTTGGGAAGAATTTCGCTGGTTGGCATGACAAATCCATAGGTGCCCGTGTCGCGCACTTCAATGGTGCCGGACATCAAGCCTTGGTTTCCGTATGTCCAATCATCAATGCAACCGCCGGTCAAACCGTACGTGCTACCGCTTGGGCCAGCCGTATAGTTCTTGCCATTCACGGCGGCAATGGCCGTCTTCATTGGGTTGCCAACCGCAGCAAGTGCGGTCTGATCAGGAGACAATGTGGTGGTGTATGACCATGGCCACAGCCATAATTGGCTGTAACTATGAAAGTCAATGTGACCAACTAAGTTGGGGTGCGCAATGACAAAGTCGCGCATGCCCACGCTTTCAGGTTCGCTGAACGCCGCCGTGCCGCGATATGTGTCGCTGCTCGTTGTGCCACTGGAACCGGAACCGCCCCAACCCACGCTCCAATTTCGGTTCAAGTCAACTCCGTATGTGGTGCCGCTTATCAGCCGGCGATTCTTGCGCCACAAGCGATTGCCACCAGTGGCCCAGGTGTATTCGTAGCCATCAGGATTTTGCACTGGAAACACAAACACCTCGGCTGAATCTAAAACCGCCGCGATTCGTGGATCAATTGTGTTGTTCTCCACAAATTGATCGGCGATCCACATGGTGGTCATGGTGCTGGCCCACTCGCGCGCATGCAGCGTGCCTGTGAAGATGAATGCTGGCAACACGGTGCCGGCGGGGTAACGCGAAATGCGAATACCGCGAATAACACGGCCTTGAATGGATGTTCCCGCGTTCACAATGCTGACCAGATTTGGATACGCCGCCACCATTTCATCAAGGCGCGCGTTGACCGCGGCTAGATTTTTGAAATCAGAGAACCACGCAAGGCCTTCCATAGGTTGCGCCAAGCGTGTTTGCTCAGCGTCAATTCTGTTTTGTAAATCGGCAATCGTGACTCGATATGGAATGCCGGCTCGATCCAATGTGCCAAGATCCGCTTGCGACATGCGAAAGTCGGCGTCGCCGCCAATGCCAACGTGATGGCTCCACATGTCGTCGCTGAGTTGATTGACCAACATTAAATCTTGCGCGCTGCGAATACTGACTCGCACCACAACATCGCCATCAAAGCGGATCATGTCATTGGGATCAATGGGTAGAGCGGCGGGCGCGGAGGCAAGAACTTTGTCCACGGTTTCTTGCAAGACCACCGCTTGAGAAGCGGGCGCAGACGTGCTTGCTTGAGGCTTTGCCGATGGAGTGGTTAGAGCCAGCAAAGTGACAACCGTGAGAAAGCTGATGTTCATGTGCACAGACTAAACCAAACTGTGGCGAATGCCATTGAAAGACAGGAGATTTCAACAAATTACGTGATTGAGATTGACCTTTGTGAAGTTCTGGCAGACAGTACACACGTGGCATCATTTCTAAACAAAATTCTTGGCGCGACACAGTATGCGCGGTACTTTTTATTGGACGGTCACCGCGCCTGCAACTCACATAGCGTTTTTCTAAGAGCATCAGACAAAAAATTTGCCATGCGTAAAAGCATGTTTGCAAGCCTGGTGCGCGCACTGGGTGTAATAGCGTTGGCATTTCAAATCAATTGCACAGGTTCACTCCAGTTGGCAAAGCCGTGGGCCGCGCCAATGCAATATTCAACGGCCCTTGCAGACACCCCATTTCCACCGCGTGACTTTGCAATGTTTGACGCGGTCAATGGCCGCGTGCTGATGTGGAGCGACGTGATTGATCTCACCGCGTGGGCCGATGTCATTGTGATTTCACATGAGAAAACTTGCCCTGGTGGAGTGTGGATGCAAGACGCGTTGACTGAAGATGTTTTGGCGGCGTTTCCACCAAGTTCGTTTTTTGAATCCACTGGCGACGCGGACACCGTGGTCACCGAGTTGAACAATTCGCCAAAAGACAGTCGCCGCGTGCTGATCCATTACACGGGGGTTGAACCCTTGCACGATATTGCAACCGCGATTCGCAAGGCGCACCCCACCGACAACGTGTTCACACTTGCGCTTGTGTCGAGTCCGGTGCGTTTCTTGCGCAATGAAGATGTGCGCAAAGCCGATGTGGTGGCATATACCGCGCCCACTCGAGTGGTGCCGCCAAGCGATCTGCAAAGCGATCAACCGCGATCCCCGCAAGATTTACAAATTAGAAAATAAAAAATGCGCGCCGTGACTGGAGCGCATGCGAAATGAATTTTTCATTTCTCCGCCAACTTTTTATTTAGAGCAGATCTGTTGCAACTCGGCTTGTGTCTTGATGATGCGGAAAAGTTTCTCAATCTTCATCATGGCCATAAGCGCTTGCAATTCCTTGTTCAAACCAAAGAGCAATGGTGTTGCGCCAACTGCAGCCGCTTGATTGCGACACGCAATGCACATGCCCAAACCCATGCTGGCCATGAAGCTCACGGTGGAAAGATCAAGAACAAGAAACTTCACGGTCTTTCCATATTGCTTGAAGTACGGCGAAAATTCCTCCGTAATGATGGGGCTTTCACGCTGACCAATGTTGGGACCAATTGGGCGGATCATGAGGACCTTTCCATCCCAATTTAAATTGACAAGTGGCGTGGTTTTTTGCGCTGGCAAATTGATTGGTTCTGTGCTCACGTATTGATTCCTTGCAATAGAAGATACCAAGTTCAACGGCGCTTCTTCAAGCGATTCAGCACCGTGCTGGGCGACACCAAAGTTTGCAATGTGCCGCGCAGTGGTTGCATATTTGTGATTTCAACTACGGCCACCGCGCCTTTGGCAAAATCGATCGAGTGCTCACTGGCGCCCATGAGGCGCGAAACAAGTTCCGAAAGCACTGGCTCATGGCCCACAAGCGCCACAGATTTTTCATCCTGGTATTTCCCCAGCAATTGCAGCAACACTTCCACCGCGGCAAAACCACCTTCCGTTTGAAGCTCTTCACAGCGCTTGGCTGCGGGCCATTTGGATTGCGATTGCAGAATGTCGGCGGTATCCCAAGCCCGCGTCCAACCACTGGCTAACACAAGCGACGGCGCCTCTAACCAACGCGGAAGTCGGCGAGCAAACTTCACAAACTCACGGCGACCGTTGGCGCTGAGCGGTCGCAGCGTGTCGTTTGGAATTTTTTTGAGATCACGTTCCTTGGCTTTGGCGTGGCGCACAACGATCAGTTTCATGCCAAGCATGGTACTTCAACGGGCACTACCTTTGCCACAATGGGAACTCTTTCAATCATCAACGCGCGCGTGATCACCATGAATGCGCGCACGCACGGCGACAACACTGTCGCGCAAACCGGCGCGCGTCACGGCGCCTCCATGAGCGATCTTGGCGTGATTGAGAATGGCCATGTTTGCATGCGCGACGGCGTGATCACTTCGGTCGGCGCTGGCCGCCCCACTGCGCTTGTTGGCGAAGTCATTGACGCGGGCGGACGCGTGTGCATGCCCGCGCTGATTGATTGTCATACGCACTTATGTTTTGCGGGCAATCGATGGAGTGAATGGGAGCAACTGCGCGCGGGTGATAGTTATGAATCTATTTTGGCGGCGGGCGGCGGAATTATGTCCACGGTTCGCGCAACCAGGCAAGCCACCATAGATGTGTTGACGCAGGAACTTGGCGAGCGATTGCGCGCGTTGGCACATTTGGGCGTGGGCAGCGTTGAAGTGAAGAGCGGCTACGGACTTGATTGGCAAAGCGAAATTAAAATGCTCAACGCCATTGGCGAAGCCGCGAAAAATACTCCGCAACTTGTGGTGGCAACTTGTTTAGGCGGCCACGCAATTCCAGCGGACAACGCGGCGTGGCCGGAACAATTTGCTACGCATATAGCGGAGTTGGCGCGGCAATTTCCTGGCGTGGCGGTGGACGCATTTTGTGAACGCAGCGCGCTGAGCGTGCAGCAATGCCGCGAGATTTTTGCGCAGGCGAAAAAATATAACGTGCCGCGGCGCTTGCACACCGATCAGTTCAATTCAATCGGTGGCGTTGCCATGGCTATTGAATGCGGCGCAACCACCGTTGATCATTTGGATGCGGCCGATGAGAACTCCATCACGGCGCTGGCACAATCAAAAACAATCGCGGTGCTGTTGCCGTGCTCCGTGTACGCGCTTGGCGGCGCATACGCGCGCGGCCGATCCATGATTGATCAAGGCGCGGCCGTGGCGGTGGCTAGTAATTCAAATCCTGGAAGCGCTCCCACCATTGACATGCGATTTGCAATCCACTTGGCGGTGCGTCACTGTGGCTTAACGACCAGCGAGGCGTTGACGGCCGCGACGTGGAACGCCGCGTGTGCGCTTGGCATTGAAACAAAAGTTGGAAGCCTGCACGTGGGCAAGCGCGCCGACGCCATTGTTCTAGAAGAGCGCGATGAAAGAGCATTGACCCATGGTTTCGCAGGTCCGCCGCCGCGCCATGTTGTGTTGGCGGGCAACCTGATCAGCTATCGTCATTAGGGTGTTGCGATTTGGGTTGTACGCCATGTAATTGAGTTGCTTTGATGGCGAGTTGGCAGCGATATCACCACCCGCATAAACCCTACTTCTACCCCGCAAACAGGTCTGAAACAAAACTTTCGCAATAATTTACAAAATCTTTTGTATTGCGTGACTGTGACCACCTGTTTTTTACGTTTACATCTATGGATAGCGAGTTGAAGCGTTGGGAAGCGCGACAACAACTAATCTTAGATGTGCTGGAAAGCCATGTCGGACCGCAGCGGGAACCTGCACCAGACAAGCCAACCAGATTTGGGAAGTCATGTTTGAACGCGGTCGGGAACACTGCCTCAAACAAGTCAACTCAATTACGAGTCGCCCTTAAACAGGCGACTCGTTTTTTTTGCACCTTGGTTTTTAAGCACATGTTTGCGCACACTTCAATCGTGTCTTCAATAACAATATCTCCAGTGGGTCTCTCGGCGTTGCATTGCAGCTTGCAAACAAGGCATTTCAAATCCCGCTTTGCAAAGTCGGCGTACTTTGTGTCTCTTGCCGCCGCGCATGCAAAATACTTTTCGCAATAGTGGCGGTTACGGTGCGTAAGGGCACGTGCTCAAACTATTTATTAAATCTTTGATGTTGCTTGATCAAGATCAAGTGTTTTTCACGTTTACATATATGGAAGAAGTGTTTTCAAACACGCGTCCAAACTCGCTTTGTTCTTAGAGAGCAACTCGTGGTGTTACAAAGCTGGCAGGCTTTTCTGTCGTTTGGATTGACCGCCATCTTGCGCATACAAGATTCAATGGCGAGTCACTGTCGAGTCGTTACGACTCAGGAGTTTCTTTATGGACAAAATATCGTTTCAGAGCATTTCAACTACAAGCCACATTTCGTTATCGCGCAAGTGCATGACCCGCAGCATTTCATTGGCGGCGGCATCCATTGCGTTGATGTTGACCAGCAACACCTTCGCTGTGATCACTCAGCCACAGCGGATTACCACCACCACGCTTACGGGCACAAACGGAACGTTCAGTAACGCACATTACGGTTATGCAAATGATTTGAGTGTTCAAGCGTCGACCATTGGCGATGTCCAAGCTGAATTCTTTTCATACAAATCGAACTTTCAAAATGTCTCGGCATCGGTCATCGCTGGAGACGCAACGCTCAATTTCTCCACACCAGCGTATGTCTCTGCGGACGGTCTCTATGAATCGCCCTACACGCTGACATTTGGCGGGTCGAATTTGAATTCAACTTGGCGATTTGCCTACGACGGTGGCGCTGTGTCTGGAGCCACGCCTGGAAATGATTCTTTCATTTCACAAACGCAAGTGGTGCGCAATGGTCAATTGCACGCGGCGCTCGTGTTTAACGGCGGCGGAAGTGGTGGCGTTTCTGATCATGGCACCTTCAACAGCACTGTTGTCTTGGCAGGCTTATGGAGCGCAAGTGGCACGGGCAACGCGGGCAGCGTGGAATACTCGTTCAACAGCGCGTATTACAACATTCAAAGCAATTTCTACTTCGACGGAGTGAACACCACGTTCACGGTTGGCACCAATGACTATGTGACCACGCTGGACGGAGAAGGTAATAACCCAACTATTCAAATGTTGTTGATTGGCGATGTTGTGGTACCCGCCCCTGGCGCGGCGGCTTTGATTGGTTTGGCTTGCCTTGTGGTTGGCCGCCGTAGACGGAACTAATTCACGCATTCATAATTGCACTTTTACTTCTTCACTTCACTTGAAATAAAATTGTCTTCCATCGCCGTGTAAAAAGCACGCGGCGGTGAAATTCCTAGCCCCTGAGTTGCAAGACTCGGGGGCTTTTTATTATCTATGCTCGCTTGAAAGTGCGTGGGCGCTAGTATCTTGCGCTTCATGGTCGCATCTTCCCCACGAGATATTTCCGACGCGCGCGCCGCCGCGCAATGTGTTGTTGAAACACATCGACGACTTGCGCAATGGTTGCGCGTTGGCTTGACGCTGGCGGAGGTGGATTCGTTTTGCGTTGATGTGTTCAAGGAGTTGAAATGCGAAAGCGCTTTCAAGGGCTACAAAGTGCGCGGGCACCCGCCGTTTAAAAGCCACACGTGCCTGAGTTTGAATGACATGGTGGTTCACGGCGAGCACGATTCCGTTGTGGAACCGCTGAAAGAAGGCGATTTGTTGGCGCTGGATATTGGCGTGAAGCACCGCGGATTTATTGGCGACGCCGCGTGGACCTACTCCATTGGCTCCGCCACCGAAATGGGTTTGCGATTGCAAAAGTGTGGCCGCGAAAGTTTGCGCCGCGGTATCGCCGCCATTCGACCGGGTCGCCCGTTGATTGAATGGGCCAAAGCCGTGCAGGGATATGTGGAAAAAGAAAGTGGATTTTATTTAGTGCGCGGATTGGGCGGCCACGGTATTGGTCGATCGCTGCATGAATCGCCCTACATTTCAAACACGGCGCCAACGTATCCAGGCGAGTGGAATGAAGCGTGGAAGACATTCGAGCCCGGCATGTTGCTGGCGGTGGAGCCCATGATTTCTCTTGGCACCAATGAAGTTCGCTCCAACGGAAGCGCGTGGCCAATTTATA
>Ga0209596_1004618_pt1 | contig 10449 bp, 8 predicted proteins | sample M_130807_MF_Meta_FD_187314 | JGI IMG/M metagenome (GOLD analysis project Ga0209596, IMG submission 187314) | Freshwater microbial communities from Lake Montjoie, Canada to study carbon cycling - M_130807_MF_MetaG (SPAdes) (version 2) | ecosystem: Environmental > Aquatic > Freshwater > Lake...
AGTTCCATCACCAACTGTTTCTTTGCCAGAGAGTCCTATGAAATCTTTCAAAAGTTCAATCACAGAAATCGCGACTAGAGAACCAATTAGTTTGATTTTTAACCCAGAAAAGTCAATTGTTCCCATCCAATGGGGCTTGTCCTTCGAATCATGTGCCGCATCAATTCGAGAAATAAAGTTTTCATATCCTGCAAAAATCACAATTAAAATTAAATTCCCTAATAGGGTTAAATCAAGCAAAGCCAGCAGATCTAAAGTGAATGTGTGCGGATCTGAAGTACCAATATGTTCCACTAAGTGCACAAATTCGATGCAAAATCTAACTACTAATGCGACGAGGGAAAGCACCAATCCAATATAAAGTGGAGTGAGTATCCAACGTGCCTGGAACAGACCAGTTTCGAGAGCATGCACAAATTTAGACATGGTAGAAGTTTAGCCGAAGATGAAGCAGTTACCTTCTCAAATAATCGGTGGGCGGCCGGCTCTTGTTAGATTCCAAATTGCACTCCAGCTTAATTTTTTCTGCTTGCCTGGGTTGGTTATGAAACCAGAAGTAAATCCTTTCAACCAAGCCAATGCTGAGGAGAAAGAGCGCATCCGCAAAACTGATAAACCAAACCAGTTAATCAAGTAAATCTGACCAATAGGAAAAGGAAGATTTCGTCGCGCCAACCAAACTCGGTTTCGGGCATTTAATCTGTAAAAGTACTCATGCCGAGCCGGACTGACTATTGGATGTTCAACTGACACCTCTGTTATGTACCAAGCGGTATAACCACGGTTGTATACCTGCCAAACTAATTCGATTCCTTCATGACCGTAATAGAAATTAGCTGGCCAGCCGCCTATTTGATCAAATAGTTTTCTACGAATTACCACTGCGCCCTCGGCCAGAGTCGTAGCCAGTGACGGCCTCATTGGATCCCCAATAATTAAACGTGGAATCCATCGACGTGGAGTTTGTCCACCTCCTGCACCAACTATTCGTGGTTGTAACAAGCCGGTTTTCACATGTTTTTGTAAAATTTCAGCAAATCTACTGAGCACATTTTCATTTAATATTTTTACATCATCATCTAAGAAGAAAAGAAATTCACCTCTCACTTCTACTGCCCCAGCGTTTCTACCGGCTGGAATACCTACATTCTCAGGCAAGAAAACAGTTTTCACTCCTGTTACTTCAGGTGCCGGATCCCAACCATTTCCAACAACGACGATATCTAAATCAACTTCAGTTTGACTCTTCAAAGATTCAAGGGCTGCGGCAAACTCTTTAGGGCGTTTCCCCATCGTAAGAATTACACATCCAAAAGTGGGGGTCATGAAACAATCAATTTGCGTGACGAAAGAATCGCAATCAAGTGGCCAATCAAGATAAATACTGAGATTGGTAAAATCCAGTTTATTAAAAGTTGTAATGAATTCTCTTGGTTCGTTAAATATCCAATTGCACTAACTAATGAAATAACTATTGTCATCTCAACGGAGTGAAACATTTTATGCAAAGGAAAAAATCTTGCTACTGACCTAATATTTGATAGAAGTGAACTTTTTGGTTTTCCAATTTCGCGATCATCATTGTTTCGAGTTCCACCAGTAAAAAATCTAGCGACATGTACTGCATCATTTAAAACTTTATTTAAGATAACAATGATTGCTAGTAAGGCCCCAAAGAAAGGATAATTACTTGCATTTAAAGGATCTGCTGGCCAATCTGCTGCACGTAATCCCAGCATCAAAACAATCGTCGCCTCAGTACTGTAATGCCCGATCGTGTCTAAAAAAATTCCAGCAGGTGAAAACTTTTTTTTCCATCTTGCTAATTCGCCGTCGCAACAATCCCAAAGCATTTGCAGTTGCGAAAGGAAAAGCGCTAATAAAATCCCTTTATACCCCGGAAGTAAAAGTGCTAACCCAGTAGATATGCCAGTAACAATCATCAACCAAGTTACCCCGTTTGGTGAGATCCGTGTGGAAATGAGAATTCGAGTTAAATAAGGTGAGATCTTGCGCAGATAAAGATCGGCAGTCCAATGCTCAGCATTAGTCCTGCCAGTGATTGATGCGGGCTGGCTAATCTCACGTATTTCAGAGATCGAAATCCTTTGCACTAATTCCCCCTTGCGCCAAGCCTACGCCCACCACGCCAGATGATTATTAAACCAAGGTATGTGGAGAGCCAAAATATTGCAGAAGTTTGAGCTCCCAGCGCTTTCACGAAGATCAAAATTAGCAACACTCTGCCTGGTAAATACAATCCCAAAAATCTCTGAGTAGGCGAAATTTTGTTGAGGGAATCATAGAGATTCACATAGTGATAAATTGCAATCATAAAAATAAGTAAAAATAAGTTTGCACTGAAATTAAAATCAAAGATGGCAATTATTAAAACAAATTCCATTAATCTAAAGAGAGAAGATAGCCCCCAACCAAATCTAAAGTTTGAAAATTTAATATTGAACCCGAGATCCCCTTGCTGATCAATAAAATTGCAATCTTGAATATTATCGCCCCATTTATAGGATCGTAAAACTCGACCCAATTTCACATACGTCAAAGATAAAAATCCTAATCCAATCAATGTAACCAGAGTTACCTGAGCGCCAAATAAAGCAGCTCCAATTGAGATTAATAGCCAACGCTCACCTATTGGGAAATAGATAACTTTTTTTGCCCAGTAAATTGCACCATTCTTTTTGCGTAATTTTCTTGGTGGCAGGCCATCTGCTTTCTGCGTTAACGGAATAGATTTAACTTTTACCTCAAGAGATTCCCGCACAGCAGTGAAGTCGTAATCAGATAAATGTTTAACGGTTTGCAATATCAAAGCTAGAGTTGCAAGTAGCCAGATATTTTTTACTGAACCTTGTACTGAGTAGGCCAGCCCACCAATAGCCATAAACTCTTTTACTCGATCAGAAAGTGCATCAAGCCATGCTCCAAAACGACTAAATTGTTTTGTATAACGGGCAACTTCTCCATCTACACAATCCAATATAAGCGAGAATTGCAAAAAAATTGCACCGGATATGTAATTGCTGCGGGAAAATTCAATAGCTGCAAAAACACCAACTAAAAATGAAACAACGGTTATAAAGTTTGGCTTCAGTTTTAAATTGAGTGCAACGCGTGTGAAAACTTTAGAAATTTTTCTAAGCACAAAAGTAGAAAAGAAACCATCATTACTGCGATTAGCTAGTTGCAATCGTAATTTGTTAGGGTTCGAATCTGCTGGTGGTAACGAATCAATTTCCAAAACTCGAATCTGTTCACCACGTCTAACCAGCCCAAGTATCAAATATTGAATCGGGTCTATTTGCGAATTTGGAAATTGCTGTAGCTCTGAAATCAAACTTCTTGCTGCGGGTAATTTGGCACTTGGAATATAAATTGCTGGGATTAATTGATGTGTGGCAGCTGTGATCTGATGATCTAAAGTTTGAACAGCGAGTAGCCGTTGGTGAGCAACAGTTGCATCGCCAGCAGCACTTTCTTCGATAGCTAATACAGTGAAATATTCACGTTCGAAATCTGTCAAAAGTGCACGCACGGGCTCAGCGATCTTTAATGCTGGTTCAAAAACAACTAGCGCTTCTTCGGTTCCATTTAAAAGGTCGTTCAGTGATGCCAAATTATCTGGGAATGCGCTTGCCACCTGCCTTATTACTCTGACCACGGTGGGTACTCTATAACTCCTCTCACTATTTGAATCGAGGTTGTGATGGCAGTTCGTCAGCGCACTCGCAACCCCTTATCAAGGCTTTTTCGGGTTCTTTGGCGTAAAGCTCGCACCCTAAAACTCTTGGTCTTTCCACCAACGTACGACCCATTCACCACCGAATCAGCCAACAGTGCTCAGGTTGCATACTTCTTTGCAGATTCGCCATCAAGAATTTATCAAATTGCTCAATGGTTACCGGTAATCGAAAAATCTCCTGCAGATTTGAAAGCTGTAATCATCACACGAAGTATGGCAACGACAGAAGAACTTAAAAAGTTGACCAACGTCCAAGTAATTCATGCACAGACTTTTGACTTATTAATGTCATTACTGGAACTTTCAAAATTTAAGGCAATAATTTATGTCAATAATTCATATCAAAATTTTCAAGCTCTCTCCTACCAATCGGCTGTGCATATTCACGTGAACCACGGCGAGAGTGACAAAATCTCGATGGTTAGCAATCAAGCAAAAGCGTATGACCGAGTGTTCGTTGCTGGACTAGCCGCTAAAGATCGGTATTTGAAAGCAGTCGCCTGGATTGACGCAAATAAATTAATAACAGTGGGTAGACCGCAATTAGATTTAGGTCAGAAACCACTTCTAGCACACCCAAAACTAAAAACGATTACTTATGCTCCGACTTGGGAAGGCGAAGATGAAGCAAATAATTACACTTCCCTTGATTTATATGGAAAAAAAATTATTGATGCTGCCTTGACGCAAAATAATTGCCGCACTATCTACAAGCCACACCCAAGAATTCTTACTTCTAAAGATCCAAAAGTAGTTGCTGCGAATAAATATATACTTTCTAAATTAAATAAAGCTCCTCATCAAATTTTGCTTGAAGGAGATGTTATTGAAGTTCTCCTCGGAACAGATGTATTGATAAGTGATATATCTAGCGTCACTCTTGATTACTTATATTTGAAGCCAAGCGGAGCAATCTTTCTTTCGGATCGGCGCACAGATTTAGCCTCACTTGAGGCTGAGTCGCCTGTTGCTTCTGCTGCAACAATAATTGACCTAAATAGCGTTGATAACCTTTCTGCGCAACTAGAAAAAACTTTGCAAAAAGATGAATTAGCAGCAAAGCGCGCAGAGGTTTGTCGGTATTATTTCAGCGGAATAGCAGCAGGTGAGAGTTCAAAAACTTACTTTTCCGCAATTTCGAAATCAATAAGCGATCATGAAGTTGCTCTAAATGAATTAACACGTACTCGAAGGTCTATTTAAGGAGAAAAGTGATTCGCCAGGTAATAATTCTTGCTGCTGGAATGGGTACCCGCTTAGGTAAACCATGGCCAAAACCACTTACCCCTTTGAAAGATGGCCGCACCATCATGGAACAGCAAATGGAGAACATCACTAAAACTTTTGGAGTTAATTCTCGAATTGGAGTTGTCGTAGGGTTTAAATTAGAGATGATTATGGAAGCACATCCTCGGGCAACATATATCTACAACGAACTTTATGATCAAACTAATACCAGCAAAAGTCTTTGGCGTGCTTTAGTTGCAAGTCAAGATGGTGGAGTGCTTTGGATGAATGGTGATGTTGTTTTTGATCCAAAAGTTCTGGAAAGAGTTGGGCCTTTCATTGACAAGGATCAATCTTTTATCTGTGTTAATACTTCTAAGACTGCGGAAGAGGAAGTCAAGTACACCGTTGATGCTGAGGGACATATTTTAGATTTATCTAAGAAGGTGCAAAATGCATTAGGTGAAGCAGTTGGAATTAACTTTGTTTCCGCAAAAGATAAAGATGCCCTGATTAAGCGCTTAAATGAAGTCGATGATGGAGATTATTTTGAGCGTGGTATCGAAGTTGCTATTGAAAAAGATAAGGTAACTTTTGTACCTGTAGATATCTCTGATTTATTTGCTGTTGAAGTTGATTTTCCAGAAGATTTAATCAAAGCAAATGAAGGTTTTTAATTATTTCGTAATTTTGCATGGGAAGAATTGATCTCACTTATCTTTGATATTCCCATGAGTGCCATGGTATTAGATATTTCAGATTGCAAAATTTCGACAACTTTTTCCACACCCTTTTGACCATCAGCCATAATTCCGTACAAGTAAGCTCGGCCAATTAAAACTGCCTTAGCGCCGAACGCAATCGCGGCAACTACATCTTGGCCGGTCATAAAACCGCCATCAACATAAATGTCTAGCCTTCCGCCAACTTTCTCGGCAACTTTTGGCAACAACTCAATCATCACTGGGCCTTTATCTAACTGGCGTCCACCATGATTTGAAAGCACAATTCCTTGTACGCCGATATCCGCTAACTTTTCGGCATCTGAAACAGATTGCACTCCTTTAATAATTATTGGTCCATCCCAAACAGTGCGCAGCCAACTTATATCTTCGAAATTAAGAGATGGGTCATAAATCTTTGCTGCTAATTGGGCTAAAGGTTCTTTATAACCCCGAAATGCTGCGAACTCAAGTGGCGCTGTGGTTAATAAATTGATCCACCAGTTTGGTTTAGTTGTCATATCTAAAAATGTTTTTAACCCGATTTTTGGCGGCACTGTTAAGCCATTGCGAATGTCGCGAGCACGAACACCAGAAACCGGCGTATCAACTGTCAACATCAAAACTTCAAAACCAGTGTCTTTCGCACGTTGAATAAAACCAAGGCTGGCTTGACGATCTTTCATTAAATAAAATTGGTACCAGCGGCGAGCGCCTGGAACTGCAGCGGCTAAATCATCTGGTGCTGTCGTGCCCATTGTAGATAAGCAGTAAACAAGATTATTTTTCTCGGCTACTTCAGCAACAGCGGGTTCACCGGTGTGATGCATCATCCGTGTGTAACCAGTTGGGGCAAAAATAACGGGCATTGCGGTTTTCTTGCCAAAAATTTCAATACTTGTATCGACATTTGAAATATCGCGCAAAACATTTGGTTGCAACTCAACTCGCAAAAACGCATTAGCAGTTCGCGCTAGTGATACTTCCTCGTGAGCACCACCTTCAACATAGTCATAGACCGCTTTAGGAACTCGGGTGCGCGCAATCTTTTGCAGATCCCTCACGGTGACAACTTTTGACATCCGCGCTTTATGTCTGCGCAAAGTTGGAACTCCCCAGTTAATAAGCGGGAGTACAAAACGCGGGCTCGGAAGTTGGCGTTTGCTCTTCATGCCACTATCTAACCATCAGCGTTGGTGGTCTAATCAATTTTGGAGAGATTAAAAATTTTACCTAAGAGCTTGTCTCGGTATCCGCATCTTCTTCCGACTCTTGGAACTCTTGGAACTCTTCGAACTCAAATTCAACTGATGGGAACCCTTGCGCTTCCGGTGAATCGTCGAGTGAATTAGCAAATATTCCGGCTTGCCAGAGTTGCGCTCCTTGGCCATTAATATTTCCAGGTTGATAAAAATCATTTACGCTGCCAGATGAGCCGGACGAGCCAGATTCCTCACTGCCATCAATAAACTCTTCAGTAAGATTTTCATCGGTACTGATTGCTACAGCCAATTCCTCCGTTGCGGTTACCCAGGATGCGACCAGCGCCTCAAAATCTGCTGGGATTTCATTAGAGATAGTTCCATCTGGACTAATGCTCTGGAAATTGACTCCATTTTCATCGATGGTCAAAACGGTTTGCTCGCCCGTGGAAGAGGTGGAAGAAACTGAAATTACGCCATCTTCGAAAGACAAAACACTTTCGATCTGGGTCCCATCGCTAAATATGGTGATCATTTCGCCACCGCCGGAGTCATTGGCAACAAATTCACGGGTTGACCCATCTGAGTAATTTGCCCGAATTGCCCCATTATCTGAAAAGCCAATCTTGGTATCACTTGGGATCTCATTTAACTCAAGGCCAGTTGCGGACATGCCAAAGGCTAATTTGACCACCGGGTCAGCAAAAAAATCCGGAGTCTTAGAAGAACTCTGCAAATCGGCCATGTTCATGCCCCTTAAACGCTTGATTAGGCAAAAGGCTAACTCGGCCCCTGCTGGATCGCAACATTCAAGCAGAGCAATAAATCAGCAAAATCGGGTATCTACCGCTTAGTACTGCCCCTTTGTTAACCTTGCGACCATGACTACACCTACCAATCCATCGCGCTCATACGGTTCCTCTTCGGCTGGATCAACTAATGAAACAGCCAAAAAAGCCGGCTTACTAAACAAGTTGCGCTACAAGTTTTACAACACTTTGCAACGCGGACCTTTCGCATTAATTGGTTGGCTCTTCCTTGGTTCTGCCGTTCTGAGTATTCCATTCACCATTTACTTAAATTTTGATCCAGATGGCATTGAAGGTTCCGGTCGCAAGCCAGGACCTGATCGTGCATTCATCGCATTGTGGGGAGTGTTAGGAAAAGGAAACCTTCCAAGCAATTTATGGGAAGGCCGATTGTTCGGACTTGGTTTAACAATTGCAAGCTTGCTAACCGGTGGTGCGATGTTCGCGTTTATCACTGCAAGCACAAGCAAGAAAATCGCTGACCTCCGTAAAGGTAAAGGTCCTGTTGTTGAAAAAGATCACATCATGATTCTTGGTTGGGGACCTCAGGTTTATTCAATTTTGCAGCAACTAGATGTTGCAAATGAAAACAACCCAGGTGTTGCAATAATTGTTGCCCCAGTTCCAATTGACACAATGAATGAAGAACTTGAGTCTCGCGTTGGAAAATTGAAACATACAAAAATTGTTACGCGTTCCCTTGATCCTTCAAATCCTAAAATTTTATCTGACATGAACATAGCTGCAGCACGAAGCGTTATTGTTTTAGCTAGCGCAAAAGGTGGCGTACCAAGTGCGGTTACTGGTGTTCTTGCAGTTCTTGCAAATCTTCCAGTTGATGCAAAAACTGTAGTCGTTGCGGACATCAATGATCTATCTGCATCTGACGCACTAATGCGTTCTACTGCAGGACGAGTTGTCACTGTGCAAACTCAACAATTAATTGCACAAGTAACAGCGCATGCATGTCGTCAACCAGGTCTTGCAGCAATCTATTTAGATCTTCTTGATTTTGAAGGAAATGAGATTTATTACGCTCCTGCAGGGCTTTCAGCCGGTCATATGTTTGGCGAAGCGCTCCTAGGTTTTTCAGGTGCTTCTCTAATTGGTATTCGTCGTGCCGATGGAACTGTGATGCTTGCTCCACCGATGAACACGGTTATCAGTAATGATGATTTTGTAATTGTGATTGCAGAAGATGATGATCGAATTGTTTGGGGTGCTCCTCATCCAGAATTTGATTCGGTAAGTGCAAAAATTGCAGTTGGTGCTGCACCAAAACTTCCACCAATCCAAACATTGGTTCTTGGTTGGAACCCAATGGGCCGCGAAGTCCTAAAAGAAATTAATGATTTTGCAACTGCCGGTTCTGCAACTTTAATTCTTGCGCAGACTTCAAAAGTTACCGCAGATGATTTGAAAGATCTCGGTTCAGAAAATATGCAAGTTGTGACTCGTCCAAGTGATGGTGGATACAACGACATTGCCGAAGCACTTCCAGGTACCCAATTTGATCAAGTAATTATCTTCGGGTACCGTGGAAAGACTTCTTCCTCTGAAGCTGATGCTGCTTCTTTACTTTCACTTCTATCTGTTCACTCACTCAAGCAATCCGGTGCATTTGGCGCAGGACGGGCTCGCATCATCGCTGAAATTCTTGATAGCAATAACGTAGAGCTTGCTCGAGTTGTTGCAGTTGAAGATTTAGTTGTGAGTGATCGCCTTGCAAGTTTGATGATGACTCAACTTTCGCAATCACCACACCTTTCACAAATCTTTAACCAACTATTTGGACCTGGTGGTGTTTATCTAAATGCAAAACCAATTGGATATTACTTACCTGAAGGTCAAGCAACATTTGCGCAATTAGTTGCAGCTGGTCGTGCACGCGGTGAAGTTGTAATTGGTTATCGCGATAATGAAGCAGATGTCGGATTGACCAGTGGTATTTATTTGAATCCTGCAAAGGATTCTTCTTTCATTGCAAAAGCCACTGATCAAGCAATTGTGATCGGGCCAGTCGAGTAGAAATCTGAGAAAAACTCCCCGACCTTTCATAGGGAAATCCCTATTTGGCCCCTACGGGGGCCAGGCCGAAAGAGAGTAACCTTTACCCAAGAAGCTCCACCTTGGAGGAAGTTATGAAGCGTTTTAGAGCCGCCTCATCACTCCTTATTGCGCTCTCAATCATATTTACCGGGCTGATAGCCTTAGAAGCGCCGAGCGCCCAAGCACTCATCCAATGTAATGATGGAACTGGTCAAATCTCTTGCGAGAAAAACGGCGGACCAGCACCTACCGTTGCACCACCCGTTTCAACCCAGACGTGTTGGAATGGTGCGGTAATACCCGTTACTAGCGCCTGCCCTGCCGCTCCTGTAGCCCCCGCAACCCAGACTTGTTGGAATGGTGCTGTTGTTCCAGTAGGTACTTGCCCGGCGGCTCCTGTAGCCCCCGCAACCCAGACTTGTTGGAATGGTTCAATAATTCCGGTTACCAGCGCCTGCCCAGTTGCTCCCACGACCACCACAACCACTACCCCAACAGCTCCAAGCCCTCCGGTTGGTGGCTGTGGGCCAAATACTTATTGGGATGGCAACGCATGCGTCGCTAAAGCCACGGAAACTTGTTGGAATGGAGCCGTTTTACCAATCAACACTTGCCCAGTTGCTCCCACTACAACTACAACTACAACTACAACTACAACTACAAATTGTCCTGTTGCTGGA
>Ga0209596_1004619_pt1 | contig 10449 bp, 7 predicted proteins | sample M_130807_MF_Meta_FD_187314 | JGI IMG/M metagenome (GOLD analysis project Ga0209596, IMG submission 187314) | Freshwater microbial communities from Lake Montjoie, Canada to study carbon cycling - M_130807_MF_MetaG (SPAdes) (version 2) | ecosystem: Environmental > Aquatic > Freshwater > Lake...
CAGTTATAAGTAAAGGTTACACATACAAACTGATATTTATATACAGTATTTATCTATGAGACTATTATGGCAATTACCGTATTAACAGGCACAATTCTTCGAAGTGGCAGTATCCCAACCACCGCACTAGGTGGCGGGGTAATATCCAGTTCTATCCAAATTGCTGCGTCAGTACCATCGGGTACAGTATCCAGTAGTGCCCAACTCCCAGCAGGTACGGTGTCGAGTTCGGCACAAGTTGATTATAACTCGATCATCAACAAATTAAGTGGTGTTGTTTCCTCATCGGCTCAAGTATCTCCATTACTTCCAGCAGGAACTGTATCTAGTTCGGGTCAAGTCGATTATAACTCCATCACCAATAAATTAAGTGGCGTTGTATCGTCATCCGCACAAGTAGCTCCATTACTTCCTGGTGGTACGGTATCTAGTTCTACACAAACACTTGCCAATTTACCAACAGGCACAATATCATCGTCAACACAATTTAAGACCTTAACGGATCCATTCTCTGGGTCGTTTAGTGGGTCACTTACGGGAACATTCCCTTACGGAAGTTTAACCAGTATTCCATCAGGTATTTTTAGTAGTTCTGTTCAATTACCATCGGGTACCGTATCATCGTCTGGTCAAGTAGATTACAACTCTATCACCAATAAGTTAAGCGGGGTTGTCTCGGCATCAGCCCAAGTTACCCCATTACTCCCAGCAGGTACCGTATCCAGTTCGGGTCAAGTTGCGTTAGCATCTATTACGGGTACTACGTTTGCCAATGCTGCGTTTACGTTTCCTAGTGACTTGACTGTCTCAGGCAACCTAACAGCAAAACAAGTGTATACGGTAAATGTTTCATCATCCGTGATTTACCAATCTGGGTCTACCAAGTTTGGTGATACGACTGACGATGTAATGAGTGTTACAGGGTCGATTGCAGTATTAGGTGGTACGATTAGTGGTTCTATGGTAGGAATGTTTAGTGGATCATCACAAGTCGATTATAATTCTATTACGAATAAGTTAAGTGGTACCGTATCCAGTTCAGCCCAAGTTACCCCATTACTTCCTGGTGGTACCGTATCATCATCGGTTCAAGTCGATTACAACTCCATTACCAATAAGTTAAGTGGGGTTGTCTCGTCATCCGCACAGGTGGCTCCATTACTTCCTGGTGGTACAGTTTCCTCATCAACACAATTTAAGACTTTAACGGATCCATTCTCTGGGTCGTTTAGTGGATCACACACGGGAACATTCCCGTATGCAAGTTTAACCAGTATTCCATCGGGCATATTCAGTAGCTCTGCCCAACTCCCAGCAGGAACGGTGTCGAGTTCGGCACAAGTCGATTATAACTCCATAACTAATAAGTTAAGTGGAGTGGTCTCAAGTTCAGCACAGGTTGCACCATTACTTCCTGCAAGTACGGTGTCGAGTTCCGCACAAGTAGTTGCGGGTGTTGCTGCACAAACTATTGCGCCATCTGTTATTAATGCAACAAGCACAATCTCGGGGTCCAGTATCCAAACTTCTGGAAATGGTACCATTGGCGGCACGTTTAGCGTAACAGGAAACCTTACTGCAACAGCAACCGCATCTATTTCTGCTTCAATTATGTCTGGCAAATTATCAGGTAGTGGTCTTGCCTATAGATTAGTGGTTCCTGTGGGCACCAATTTATACGCAACGTAATATATTAATAATGGGTTAATTGTGCAAAAGACACTCACAAAATGGGTGTTTTTTTGCTATCTTCCTATAAAAATTGATATTTATACGAGGGGCTATACACTTTATTTGGATACGCTATGAGTATACTAAAAGTAAATGATATTCAACGAGCAACAACGGGAAGCAGCGCAGTTATATTTGACGATCCTGTTATTATTACTACAGGTAGTATTTCCGCTAGTGTTATTACAGCGGGTCAATTTTCGTCTTCCCGATTAATTAATTATGATGTGCCAAAAGAAAAATTAACAGATGACGCTCGTAGTTGGGTCAATATCCTTAATAAACCCACGGGATTGCTCAGTAGCTCTGCCCAACTACCAGCCGCAATTTCAGGATCCATTATTACACCATCTAGTGTCACCGCCAGTGGTACTATTTTTACCACCGGATATTTTAGTGGAAGTGGTGTGGGAATAACAGGACTAAACAATTCCTCATTAGCATATAGTAGTATCACCATCAACGGAACCTCGGTATCCCTTGGTGGTACGCGAGATATTACCACGGCACAAATCACGGAAAGTACTAATCTGTATTATACGGATGCCCGTGTAAAATCCAAGTTAAGTGCGGAAGGAGTAGTAAGTGCCTCTGGACAAATTAATTATCAATCGGTCACTGGACAACCGTCAGTCAACACCTTGGGCAGTGATGGAAATAAATCATTTACCCTTGGGTCCGGTATGTTCATTACTGCCTCTGGTGGTGCGGACGGCATTGTCGTTACCAATGATGCAGCAAATTATACATTACGATTTAAAACTGTAACGGGTACGGTATCATCCTCGGCACAAGTCCAATCTGCATTGCCAGCAGGTATAGTATCTAGTTCTACGCAGATTAATACGGGATCATTTAGTGGCAGTATTACATCAGCATCATACGTATCACCAAGTGGATTACCATCGGGTACCGTATCATCGTCAACGCAAGTAAAAACATTACTCCCAGCAGATACAGTATCCAGCAGTGCCCAATATCCAGGCTGGGTCACTGCTTCTAGCCAAATTAATTATAATAGTATCACCAATAAGTTAAGTGGTACCGTATCCAGTTCCGCACAGGTGCAACCATTACTTCCTGCCGGTACAGTATCCAGTTCGGATCAAGTTGCGTTGGGATCTATTACAGGTACTACCTTTGCTAATGCTACGTTTACATTTCCTAGTGATTTGACTGTCTCGGGTAACCTAACAGCAAAACAATTTTATACGGTAAATGTCTCGTCATCCGTGATTTACCAATCTGGGTCTACCAAGTTTGGGGATACCAGTGACGATATTATGAGTGTGACCGGTTCTATACGGGTCTTGGGAGGAACCATCAGTGGTTCTATGGTAGGAATGTTTAGTGGATCATCACAAGTCGATTACAACTCAATCACCAATAAGTTAAGTGGTGTTGTTTCCTCATCAGCACAGGTTGCACCATTACTTCCGGGTGGAACGGTATCCAGTTCTACACAAACACTTGCCAATTTACCAACAGGGACAGTTAGTAGTTCCGCACAATATGCAGGATGGGTTACTGCCTCATCACAAATTGATTACAATTCTATTACTAATAAGTTAAGTGGCGTAGTATCTGCATCCGCACAAGTAGCCCCACTACTCCCCGCAGGAACTGTATCATCGTCTGGGCAAGTGTCCGCAGGAAATACTGCAAACTTTGCAACCGCAGTGGCGGCACAACTTAGTACAGTGCATTCGGGAAGTTACTTGGGCACTGCCACCACGAATAATCTTGGTGAAGGTGTTACTAATTTCTATTATACCGATGCGCGTGTAAAAACAAAAATAAGTACTGATAATGTCCATTCGGGTAGTTATCTGGGTACGGCAACAACAGTAAACTTATCAGAAGATCCCAGTGGTAGTAATTTGTACTTTACTACTGCCCGAGTAATTGGTGCGTTGCCACCAAATACGGTATCCAGTTCCAATCAAGTTATTACATTCTTACCAGCAGGAACGGTATCTGGTTCTGGACAAATTTCCCCAGTACTAGTGAATAGTGCAAGTACCGCAGTTACTGCAAGTTATGCATTACTGTCACAAGGTACAACTGCAAACAACACGGATGGATTACCAGAAGGGACTACAAATTTATATTATCTAGATTCACGAGTAAAGACCAAGTTAAGTGCTGAGAATGTTCATTCGGGCAGTTATCTTGGTACCGCAACCACCACAGGGCTAACAGAAGGTACCAATCTATACTTTACTAATATCCGTGCTGTGGCTGCATTACCTATTGGTACCGTATCATCCTCTGGACAAGTTTCCTATACGGGATTGAGCAACATTCCATCGGGCATATTCAGTAGCTCTGCCCAACTGCCAGCAGGTACGGTATCACAATCAGCGGGTACTATTACTGTAGACGGTACTAATAGTATTATTGGTATCAACACTACATCACCATCTACTTTAACAAAGTTACATGTAAATGGTGCATTAATGGTGGAAAATGGTGTAACATCAACAACTGCATTTAAGGATGGTATCATCTTTGCATATACTGGTGGGTCATCACAATATCGTCATAAGATTGCAACACGACATGATGCCATCGCAGGATACAACTTAATTGAATTCTTAGTCGCAACAGGGGCATCAACATCCGCAAGTATTTTGACATTGAACGGAACTAATCCAAGCAGTTTCTATAAGGGATTAAACGTCACAGGGTCATTTGCAGTACAAGGAAGTATCAGTGGTGGACTGGTATTACCAGTGGATACGGTATCTAGTTCTACCCAAGTCAAGACATTCTTACCTGGTGGAACAGTATCTAGTTCCACACAAACACTTGTTAATTTACCAACAGGAACCGTATCGTCATCTATTCAAATTAACACGGGGTCGTTCTCTGGGTCATTTACTGGAGCATTCCCGTATGCAAGCTTAACCAGTATTCCATCAGGTATCTTTAGTAGTTCTGTTCAACTCCCAGCAGGTACGGTATCGTCCTCGGTGCAAATTAATACCGGGTCATTCTCTGGGTCCTTTGCAGGAAATATTACAAGTACGCAAACGTCATCACTCGCTGCCGTAAATATGTCAGGAGTCATATCTGGGTCTGGAAATTATCGTATGGTAGTTCCAGTCGGCACAAACTTATATGCAACTTAATAAAGGTTTATAATATGGGGTTAAAAGAACAATTAAATGCTGGGTCTAGCGCATTAGTACGAGATAATGTTATTGTATCGGTTACCGGAAATACACCACAATATACAGGGTCTGTTGATTTAGGGGGGACATTTACCTTAATTTCTACCATATCCAGTATTCCTTGTAGAATTCGTTTATATGGAAATTCTGGCAGTAGAAATGATGGAACAGAGTTAATTAGACCGTTTACTTCACAAAGTACTATTGGATCAACTATTGCATTAATCGCGGATATGATGTTAACTGATACAAATAAATTTAATTTATATCCACCGGTATTTGGTACAGCCCTTGACATTGCGAATACCAATAGTGTATATTATACTGTTGATACCGGTAGTGCTAATCCGTTTTCGGGCAGCACAACTACAATAATTTTTAATAGATTTTTGTTAGAAGATACAAAATTTAGTAATCTGGCAGGGGTCAATACACGAGAAATATTATACACTCCGACAACATCATTGGTGCCGTCTGCCAGTGTTACGGGAAGTTTCGTATCGCCACGTACCTATTTATTATATACAGTAGAACCAAACTTTAGTACGGCGCGACTACGCTTATACGCCACAGCAGAATTACGAGATAATACTACAGAAGTATCTCGTTCATTTATGACAGAACCAAATTCAGGAAGTGGATTGATTGCAGATTTATGGTTAGATGCAACACAAGCATTTCCTATTAATCCGTTATTAATTGGGCGTAATGATACTGACCAAGGATTGTTTGGGTCAGTACCCGCAACACAAGAAACATATTATACATTAACAAATTTATCAGCAGGAACTGTTCCTGCTGCTGTTACAATGTCCATATTTTCACTTGAAGACTAATGAGGTTATTATGAGTGTTGATTTATTGCCAGAGTTAAAAGAAGTTATTGACAGTGCACAACATCCTATTGTAGTCGTTGTAGTTGCAGAAGGCTGTGACAAATTCAAAGGGAAATTCGTGACCGATATGGAAGACCGGTTGCGGAGTCAATCCGTATCGGTGCATCTACATACGGTATGTTATAATGAAGATGATATGGTATTTCCTCGCCCGATGACACAAGCCGTGTATTATTTTGCTCCACGAAATTATGCACCATTGTTTTTCCGTCAAGGAGGCAGAGCACTTGCAGTTGAAGCAGATTTAGCTACTGCACAAAAAATGATTCAGGGCATGGGGTATACAAACGCCGCATATCCAGACGATGTATCTGCTCAATATGAAAAGACAGAAGCAATGGTTAAACATGAAGATATGACACAGTTTCCATCAGCATTTCAACAAGCGCGTAATTTTGCAAAAGAAATGTGGCATGCAGGAAAGAATGCCGCACAAGGATTACCTGTATTAGTAGAGGCCGATATTGCGTTTCAACGGTTCTCTACATGTCAAGGCTGTGAATTTTTTAAGAATGATAGTCGGTGTGAAAAATGTGGATGTTTTATGAAAACAAAAACACATCTTGCATCGGCATCATGTCCTATTGAAAAATGGCATGCGACACTGCCCGTAAAACAACTAGCGTAAGTTTCTCACTGCTATTTATATTATATGCTTAAATTTTTCCCGTTTAAAACATTCAGTGCATCGTTTGCATTAACAGGCTCATCCGCATTAGGGACAGCTTCGTATGCGATTTATGGTGCAACTGCCTCGTTTACATTAACGGGCGGTGGCGCAACTGGACCAACAGGAGCCACTGGTATTATCACGGGACCCCAAGGACCCACAGGACCCACAGGTATTGGACCGACAGGACCAATTGGACCAACAGGTCCAACAGGCTCGTCAGGACCGTCAGGACCAACGGGCGGGATAGGACCAACCGGTGGAGCAGGACCCACTGGCGCAACAGGACCAGCCCCCATAGGCGCAACGGGGATAACGGGATCACTGGGGTTGACAGGATATACAGGTATCCAAGGAATTACTGGAATTGTCGGCGCATCAGGACCTACAGGACCTACAGGACCCACAGGAGTACGAGGTGCAACAGGTCCAACAGGACCAGTAGGTTCAACAGGAGTAATCGGACAAACAGGACCCATTGGTGCTACAGGTGTTGCAATCACTGGTCCCTCTGGACCAACAGGAGCAACAGGATTGGCAGGACCAACAGGACCTGCAGGAGTACAAGGTATCATCGGTATTACAGGACCAACGGGTCCATCGGGACCAGCAGGAACCGCACAAACAGGGGCAACAGGTGCGACAGGTGCTACAGGCGCTACAGGACCCGTGGGCGCGACAGGTGCTACAGGACCAACAGGAGCAACATAATAAATGTCATTTAGATTTTTTCCATTTGGTACGCCATTTACAAGTTCATTTGCGTCTACAATTGTAGGTAATACTCTTACTGCATCGGTAGTAACTATTACGAAAACATTTGTAACGGCTTCATATGCCCTTGGTGGACCTACTGGCTATATTGGCGCAACAGGTCTAACCGGAGCAACAGGGTTGTTGGGTCCATCAGGTCCAACAAATGTATCGGGGTCCAAAGGACCTACAGGACCTACAGGACCTACGGGATCATCAGCCACCGGGTCTACGGGACCATCAGGACCACTAGGAACAACTGGTCCAACAGGCGCATCGGGACCAGTGGGTGTTACGGGTGTTGTCGGAGTCACAGGTATTACAGGGTCTACTGGACCTCAAGGGTCTACAGGTCCCACTGGAGCTACTGGTGTAATAGGATCAATTGGATTACTTGGTGTTACCGGCGTTACGTCTGTTGTATCGGGGGTAGCAGGAATAACTGGCGATAACGGTCCAACAGGAGTTATCGGCATCACAGGACCCCAAGGTGTAGGACCAGTTGGTTCAACAGGACCACAAGGTATACAAGGATTGACAGGACCAACAGGACCAGTTGGTGCAACAGGTCCAACCGGCGTTAGTGGTGTCACTGGTAGTACGGGACCTAACACATTCGGTGTTGTGGGTATTACGGGCGTTACAGGAGCCACTGGTGCTATCGGTCCAACCGCAGCGCAAGGCACGGCGGGGCGTACGGTATATTATGTAACGGGTGTGTGTACACAAACCCACTCCGACATTACCGTATCCCATAGTGATATTTCACTATCGCATAGCGACAATACCACACCAGCAGCCCACACAGATACTCCCCATACTAATATTACAGCAATTAGTAGTACTACACCAACAGCCCATACAGATACTCCCCATAGTAATATTGCCTTTAGTAATAGCACCATATCACCAGCCCATACAGATACTCCCCATAGTAATATTGCCTTTAGTAATAGCACCATATCACCAGCCCATACAGATATCGCCCACACCAATATTGCAGCAGCGTCTTCACACACAGATATTGCGCATACCGACAATACCACACCAGGAGCACATAGTGATACTGCGTTGTCAGGAGTATATTGTCTAGATGGTGATGGTGGGGCTGGATGTTTATTTTATTCGGGTTACATATCGTGTGGTGGTATAGGTGGAATTCCATGCGAGCCTTATAATGATCATACTGATACGTATACACCAGGAGCACATACGGATGATGCAGCATCATCTGCCCACACGGATATCGCACACACTAATATTGCAGCAGTTAGTAGCACCACACCAGCAGCACATACGGATATCGCACACACTAATATTGCAGCAGTTAGTAGTACTACACCAGGAGCACATACGGATATTGGACACACCGATATTGCACAAGTTAGTAGTACCACACCAGCAACCCACACGGATATTGGACACACTAATATTGCCTTTAGTAATAGTACCATATCACCAGCACACACAGATAGTACCATTCCACATTCTAATGTTCTTGCATCACATAGTGATGCTATCACATAATCATGTCACAATTTTTTCCACTCGGTACACCAACCACCGCAAGTATAGCACTTACTGGTAGTTTTGCCTTTAGTGCAAGTTATGCGTCAGCTACCGCAAATGTATTAACCGCATCATTTGCCTCGGGCGCGACAGGAGTAATTGGTGATAAAGGACCAACAGGTCCATCAGGACCAATTGGTAGTGCAGGGTCAGGATCTACGGGTCCACTTGGACCCAGTGGACCAACAGGCGTAATTACGTATGGTGCAACAGGTCCAACAGGTGTAACTGGTGTTACTGGTGTCAGTGGCGTAACAGGTCCTTCAGGCTCTACAGGTGCAACAGGTCCAACGGGACCCGTAGGAATAACAGGAGTAATCGGTATCACAGGTCCTACAGGACCAACAGGTATTGGTGGACTTCTTTCGGGGTCTACAGGTCCAACAGGTGCGACAGGTGCAACAGGTGCAACAGGTATACAAGGTGCTACGGGTGTGTTGGCAGGAGCAACAGGACCTACCGGCGCTACAGGACTAACAAATATTGTTGGCCCCACAGGACCACAAGGACCCATTGGACCACAGACTACAGGACCAACAGGACCTACAGGACCCAATGGAGCAACAGGACCAGTTGGACCAACAGGAGCATCTGCAGGTGCAGCCGCCTCTGGTGTCGCGGGTGTTGGTGGTATTGGGGGAGTTACTGGCCCCGCAGGATCACAAGGAGTTCGTGGTGTTGATGCGGCATGTCCCGGGGGCACGGTAACATGCACAAGTTATACGAATCCAAATTCTAGTATTTATTCAGTAGTATGTGCCCAACGTCCCTCTGGATGTGTTGGATCATTTATATGCCCGTAAGATAAAAATAGAATAAGTTACTATCAATACGATACTTATATGAGTATTATGTGGAGAATATTAATATATGGCAAAAGCAGCGGGTAGCATTTGGGTAGACGGAACAGATTTTCATTTTATAGATAGTACTGGCAACGAGTACTATTATACAGGCACATCTGTTGGTACCCCTGTCGGGGCTGTAAAAGGCTCGGTATGGGTCGATACAAATGATTTTCATTATATTGATGCCAGTGGTGCTGACCGCTATATTGCAAGCACGGACTTGGGCAATGTGGCAGGTTCCGCACCAGGCTCTGTATGGGTACAAACCACTTTCTGGAAATGGATTGCAACGAGTAGTAATGCTCGGCAAGGACATACCGATGTGGTCGCTGCACATACTGATAATACAACAATCGCAGCACATAGTGATATTGCCACAACCCATACGGACAACACGACAATCGCAGCACATACCGACAATACCACGATTGCGGCACATAGTGATATTGCAACAGCACATACGAATACCACCATTGCTCATACGAATACCACGATTCCTCATAGTAATATAGCCACAGCACATACCGACAATACCACGATAGCGGCACATACCGATATTGCCACATCACATACCGATATTGCAACAACCCATACGGACAACACCACACCGCATACGAATACCACGATTGCAGCAGCACACACGGATAATACCACGATTGCTGCACACACCGATAATACGACGATTGCTGCCCACACCGATAATACGACGATTGCCGCCCATACCGATATTGCAACATCACATACGGATAACACAACACCGCATACGAATACCAGTATTGCAGCAGCACATACTGACACGACAATTC
>Ga0209596_1004622_pt1 | contig 10445 bp, 8 predicted proteins | sample M_130807_MF_Meta_FD_187314 | JGI IMG/M metagenome (GOLD analysis project Ga0209596, IMG submission 187314) | Freshwater microbial communities from Lake Montjoie, Canada to study carbon cycling - M_130807_MF_MetaG (SPAdes) (version 2) | ecosystem: Environmental > Aquatic > Freshwater > Lake...
CAGATCCACAGCCACGAGACCTACCGCACCGGCGTGAAACTGATCCACGGTGGCGTGATCGGAAAAATCAAGGCGGTGCATTCGTGGCAGCCGAATCCGGGCAACAAATATTCGGGCCTCTCGAAGCGCCCCGAGCCGTCGGGCGCTGAAGTGCCGGCGTCGCTGAACTGGGACTTATGGATCGGCCCCGCGCCGATGCGCCCCTACGAGCCGAATCTCTATCACCCGTTCAAGTGGCGCGACTGGCAGGACTTTGGCGGCGGGACGATGGGCGACTTCGGCTGCCACATCCTCGATCCGATTTTCACCGCGCTGGAACTCACCGCGCCGATCAGCATCCGCGCGGAGAACACCGGCCTGAACGAGGAAACATGGCCCGCGGCCGAGACGGTGAGCTACATCTTTCCCGGCACAAAATGGACAGCGGAGAAGACGCTGCCGGTCACTTGGTATGACGGCGGACGGATGCCGGATCGCGCGCTCGCGCAGATGCCCGAGGATGCGAAATTCCCCGGGGGCGGCTCGCTGTTCATCGGCGAGGGCGGGACGATGATTCTGCCGCACGTCGCGCCGCCGAAGCTGTATCCCGTGGAGAAATTCGGGGAGTTCGAGATCGAAAAGGTCGCGGGCGCGAGCCACTACCACGCGTGGGTGGACGGTGCGATCGCGAGCACGAAGACGACGGACGGATTCCACTACGCCGCGCCGCTTGCCGAGGCCGTGCTGCTCGGCAACGTCGCGACACGCGTGCCGGGTGAGACGCTGATGTGGGACGCGGAAAACCTGCGCGTCACGAATTCCGAAGCGGCGACGAAGCTGCTGACGAAGGCGTATCGCGAAGGGTGGAAGCTCGACGCAGCGAGCTGATTCCTCTCACCACGAATCCGACGCACAAGAGAACCGGGCGGCGTGCCTCGACAGGCGTTGAAATCCGCCGTTTGAATTGCGCATGGCGAAAAAGCGCGGTGACGCGCCCACTCCAGATCCGATTCCCCACGAGGCAGCGCGGAAATCACGCGGCGCTGCGTTTGCGATTGTCATCGTGGCGCTGCTGTTCATCGGCACGTTCGGATGGTGGAAAATTGCGCATCACGACAACTCGCCAGCCGCATCGCCGATCCAAGGCGCAGCGCAATCTTCACCGGCACCCGCATCCACGTCGAAACCGACGCCTGCGCCGTCGCTGCCGCCATTGATCGAGCCCGAGGCGCAGGTCTTCGCGCGGTATGCGGGATCTCAGGGCTGCCGTGAATGCCATGCGGCGCAGTTTGAATCGTGGGCGAAGTCGAATCACGGCAACGCGGAGCGGCTGCCGGACAAGGTGATGGACGCCGCGGCATTTTCGCCGGAGCGCACTTTTCACCACGGCACGCAGGACTCGGTGGCGACGCTGAAGGAAGGGAAGCCTGTGGTGAAGACGCTCGGCTTTGGCGGGGCGCACGAGACATACCCGATCACGCGGGTCATCGGGCACGATCCTCTGCGGCAGTATCTCGTCGAGCGTCCGGGCGGACGGGTGCAGACGCTGGAGGTCGCATTCGATCCGAAGCGCAACCAGTGGTTCGACGTGTACGGCGACGAGGATCGCAAGCCAGGCGAGTGGGGGCACTGGACCGGGCGCGGGATGGGCTGGAATGCGATGTGTGCGGGCTGCCACAACACGCGGCTGCGGAAAAACTATGACGCAGCGAGCGACACGTATCGCACGACGATGGCGGAGATGAGCGTCGGCTGCGAGTCGTGCCACGGGCCGATGAAGGCGCACGCCGAATGGCGGAAGCAGTATCCGGCCAGCAAGGAGGCGGACCCGACTGTTAAGAAATTAACACGCGACCAGACCTTCGACACCTGCGGCTCGTGCCATGCACGGCGGCGCGAACTCACGGGCGACTTTGTGCCGGGCGATTCGTTTGCGCAGCATTTCCAGCTCACGACCGTGGATGAAAGTGATCTCTATTTTCCCGACGGGCAGATCCGCGATGAGCTGTACGAATACGGCTCGTTTCACGGGAGCAAGATGCACACGGCAGGCGTGCGCTGCGCGGACTGTCACGACCCGCACGCGGCCAAGCCGCGCGTGATGGGCAATGCGCTGTGCCTGCGCTGCCACACCGGTGCGCCGGGGCAGATTCCCGACAGCACGGTGATCGCGCCGATCATCGATCCGGTCGCGCACAGCTTCCACAAGGCCGACAGCACGGGCGCGCAGTGCGTGGCCTGCCACATGCCGGTGACAACCTACATGCAGCGGCATCCGCGGCACGACCATGGGTTCACGATTCCCGATCCGCTGCTCACGAAGGAGCACCGCGTGCCGAACGCATGCAATAAATGCCACACCGACAAGGACACCGACTGGGCGCTTGCCGCGACGGAGAAATGGTGGGGCGAGAAAATGAAGCGTCCTTCGCGCGAGCGCGCGCAGACGGTCGCCGCCGCGCGCGCAGGCACGCTGACCTCGGGGGTGCCGCTGCTCACGCTTCTGCGCAATGAGCCGAATGGATATTGGAAGGCTTCGCTGATCCGTCTGCTCGGAGCATGGAGCGCGGATGCCGAAGTGGCGCGCGCCTTTCTCGAATACGCGCAGCATCCCGATCCGCTCGTGCGCACGGCAGCGGTGCAGGCGCTGGAATCCGTCGGCGGGCAGCTTGGCGATGCCGCGCAAAAAGTCCTCGCTCGCCGCACCGAGGACAACGAGCGCGCGGTGCGCGTCGCTGCGGTGTCGGCGTTGCGTGCCGTGCCGGATGCGACGAGCCGCGCATTCCGTGAACTCATGCACGCGCTCGACCTCGCGGCGGATCAGCCGATGGGCCAGCTCCAGAAAGGCGCTTGGGCGCAGGCGCACGGCGATGCCGCGGGTGCACTCGCACATTTTGAGAAGGCCGTGGCGTGGGATCCGAATTCCGGCGGCATCCGCAACGAATTCGCGCGGCTGCTCAGCGGGATGGGGCGCGCGGAGGACACGCTCGTGCAGATGCAGGAGGCGGTGCGTCTGGAGCCAAAGCAGGCGGAATTCCGGTTCAATCTCGCGCTCGCGTGGAATGAAGCAGGGAACATGCGGAATGCCGTGCGGGAATTTGAGGAGGCCGTGAAGATTGATCCGAGGCACGCGCGGGCGTGGTACAATCTCGGCCTTGCACACAGCGCCCTCGGCAAGGCTGCCGAGGCCGTCACCGCGCTGCGCAAAGGCGAGGACGCGGAGCCACGCGATGCGCGCATCCCGTATGCGCGCGCGACGATCCATGCGCGGCTCGGGCAGCGCGCCGATGCTCGCGAGGCGGCGCAGCGTGCGCTGACGATCCAGCCGGAGTATCAGGATGCGCAGCAGTTGCTGCGGCAGCTCGGGCAATAGCGTGGAACAGCCGTCCCGGCTGTGCGGCCAGCGGGCATCCTGCCCGCAGATCCGCACACAAACAGGCGGGACGCCCGCTGGCCACACAGGCAGGATGCCTGTGATCCAAATCAGTTCGTCTTCAGCACCTCGATGAACGCTTCCTGCGGGATGTTCACGTTGCCGATCGCCTTCATGCGCTTTTTGCCCTCTTTCTGTTTTTCGAGGAGCTTGCGCTTGCGGCTGATGTCGCCGCCGTAGCACTTGGCCGTCACGTTTTTGCGCATCGCGCTCACGCTCTCGCGGGCGATGATTTTTCCGCCGATGGCGGCCTGGATGGCGATTTGGAAGAGCTGCGTAGGGATGACTTCCTTGAGCTTTGCGGCGAGGGCGCGGCCGCGGCTGTCAGCCTTGTCGCGATGTACGATGCTGGAAAATGCGTCCACGATTTCGCCGTTCACGAGCATGTCGAGCTTCACGAGCTTGTCCGCGCGGTAGCCGGCGTGCTCGTAGTCCATCGAGCCGTAGCCGCGCGTGATGCTCTTCATCTTGTCCACGAAATCCACGAGGATTTCATTCAGCGGCAGATCCACGCTGAGCATGACGCGGCGCGGGTCAAGCGTCTCGGTGTGATCTACGAGGCCGCGCTTGTCCATGATGAGCTGGAGCATGGCCGAAATGTATTCGTTCGGGATCATGATGAAGCACCGCACGATGGGCTCGCGCGTCTCGGCGATGACGGACGGGTCGGGGAGGTTTTCGGGATTGTCCACGCGCAGCACTTCGCCGTTCGTCTTCACGATTTCGTAAATGACGGAGGGATACGTGGCGATGATGTCCATGCCATACTCGCGCCGCAGCCGCTCGATGATGATCTCCATGTGCAGCAGGCCGAGGAATCCGCAGCGGAAACCGAAGCCGAGCGCGACGGACGATTCCGCCATGAAGTGAAACGCGGCGTCGTTGAGCTGGAGCTTGCCCATCGCAGCCTTGAGGTGCTCGAAGTCCGCCGTGTTGATCGGGTAGATGCCGCTGAAGACCATCGGCTGGAGTTCCTGGAATCCCTCGAGCGGCTCGGTCGCCGGCAGGCGCGTGCCCGTGAGCGTGTCGCCGACTTTCACCTCGGTGACGGTCTTCATGTTCGCGATGACGTAGCCGACATCGCCGGGCCCGAGTTCATCCTGCGGCACAAATTTGGGAGTCTGCGGGCGGAAGATGCCGACCTCTTTCACCTCGTAGGAACTGTTCGTCGCCATGAGGCGCACCATGTCGCCAGCCTTGATCGCGCCGTCCACGACGCGCACGTACACGACCACGCCGCGATACGTGTCGAAGGTCGAATCGAACACGAGTGCGCGCAGGCGTTGGTTGCGGTTATTCGGCGGCGCTGGGATGCGTGCGATGACGGCCTCGAGGATGTCCTCGATGCCGATGCCCTGCTTCGCGCTCGCGAGGATCGCCTCCTCGGCGGGGATGGCCAGAATTTCCTCAAGCTGCCGCATCACGGACGGGAGATCGGAGTTTGGAAGGTCAATTTTGTTGATCACCGGGATGAGCTTGAGCTTCTGCTTCTCGGCGAGGTGGACATTCGCGACGGTCTGCGCCTCGACGCCCTGCGCGGCGTCCACGATGAGGAGCGCGCCCTCGCACGCGGCGAGCGAGCGCGAGACTTCATACGCGAAGTCCACGTGGCCCGGCGTGTCCATGAGGTTGAGCTTGTACTCTTTTCCGTCGCGCGCCTTGTACATCATGCGCACGGGGTGCGCCTTGATCGTGATGCCGCGCTCGCGTTCGAGATCCATCGCGTCGAGGAGCTGCTCCTGCGATTCACGCTTCTGAATCGTCCCGGTGAATTCGAGCAGACGATCCGACAGCGTCGTCTTGCCGTGGTCAATGTGGGCGATGATGCAGAAATTGCGTGTGTTGCTCGGCATGGAGTGTCTTTCGGAAAAAAAGGGGGCGGAATATGCGCGGCCTTGCGGGTTGCGTCAACGACTCGCGGGCGGGTCATTTTTTCCGGATTCTGCGACGATCACAAATTTGCTCCTGTGCCTCGCGCCGCCCACGCGCGGAGATCGGATTGCGAGCGGGGAAAATTTGGGCGCAAGCCACGCAGCCGCAAGCCCGCGCGTTCGGAAGGCAGCGGGCCTAGCGGATTGCCTCCGCAGGCTGCATCACGGCTGCGCGGGCGGGCTTGCGGCTCCAGCGGATGCACGCGAGGAAGATCGCGGTGAAGAGCAGGTCGCTCACGAGCGTGTTGCGGTAGAAGGTCCAGGTGGGCGCGTAGCCGGGGAGGCCCGTGGTGAGCGCCTGGAGCCAGCCAGCCGCGGTCTTTGCGTAGCCGGGCTCGTAGAGCCAGGAGGCGGTGTTCGTCGTGAGGTAAAAGAAGAACGAGCCACCGATCACTGCGGGCAGAATGACGGACGGGCGTGCATTTTTGCGGAGCATCCAGCCGAGGCCGGCGACTGCGGCGAAGGCGATGGTCTTGCCGAGGAATTCCACGGTGAAGAGCGGGAAGCCGAAGTAGGAATTCAAGATGATGTCGGTGCCGAACAGCGTGACCAGCGGCAGCGCGATGGCGAGACGGCGGGGCAGGAACGCGGCGCCGCAGAGGCAGAGCGCGGCCATCGGGGAAAAATTCGGGAGCCACTCGGGCTGCTGCTGCTTCACATGGAGCAGCACAGGCAGGAGGCGATACACGACGGCAGCAAAGAAGAGGACGAGTCCGGCAATCATTTCGCGCACGGTGTAGCGGGGCTTCGCGGATCACGCAACCGGGAAACACCGCGCACTGATTTTTTCAAGAATGTGCGCGCTCTGGATCACGGGCGGTGACATGCGCGCGGCGCGGCGATACAAGGTGAAGATGACGAAAAAAGCGAAAACTCAAGGACCGACCCACACGACGCGCGTTCTTGTGCTGGTGGATGAATCGAATGTCGTCAGTTCCGCATGGGCTGTGAAGCGGAGTATGGACTGGGTGAAGCTGCGCGATTTCCTGTGCGACGCGGATCGCGGGCGCACGCTGATCGAGATGGTCGTGTATGTCGGCCTCCCGCCGGTGATGCCGGTGTGGCAGACGGAGCGGGAAAAGAAGAGCAAGTTCGTCCACTGGCTGCGCTCGAACGGTTTTCTCGTCGTGACGAAGGACGGCTCTCCAGCGGACGAGGGCCACTACAAGTCGAATGTGGACGTGATGATGGCCATTGATGCGATCGAGCTTTCCACGGCGATGCAGCCGGATGTGGTGACGCTCGTGACGGGGGACGCGGACTTCGCCTACCTCGCGCTTCAGCTCAGGCGGCGGGGCATCCGGGTGGAAGTGGCTTCCGTCGCGGCAAACCTCGGAAGCGGGCTGAAATCATCGGCAAACGAAGTGACCGATCTGGCCCCGCTGCTGGGAACCTTCGAGACGATGAAGGCCTAGGAATGGCGACCTTTGCAGCCGCTCCGGACTGCTTTTCAGACTACGGGTTGGTCTGAGGATTGATGACGTTCTTCCCGTCTGCTCTGCGGACAGGATTGTCCGCATTAACGGCTTACGGGCTGACCAAAGGATTGATCACATTGCTGGAGCCCGAGAGTGAGACGGACTTCGCAATGACTTCGCCGTAGATCTTTGAGTCGCCGGTTTCCTTCACGGCGCGGGTCGTGGCGAGGATGATGCCACGCGCTTCAGATCCACCGCTCAACGTCACATCGTACTGGACGCCGTTGATCGAATTTTGATTGACGTTATAGAGGACGTTTTGCGCCGTGAGCCCTCCATCGAGGTTAATCTTTGCGCCGCCGGCCAAAGACATGTAACGATCAATATTGATGACGTAGTTGGTCGTGGCTGTTCCGTGCAATGTGAGAATGGCGCTCGCTCCCTGAAGGATGAGGTCGGTGAGGTTCAGGACGTAGGTATTGCCAGCCAATGAGCCGGTGATTCCAAGATCTGCCTCGCTCTTTGCAGACGTGATGACCGCGGTTGTCGCGCTGCCTAAAAATACCGTGGGATTTGCCTCCAGACCGGCAGGAGTTCCTAAATATTTCGCAGCAGCAGATGCGGCAATGGCATCATTGTAGCCCTGCTGGAGGTAGGCAGTATTGTGCCCGATAGAGCTGAGAAAATATGGATTTCCTCCGTTCCCAGCGCCAACATTCGCGGGGGAAGAAGACTCGTCCACGAAGCCATTGATGTAAGAATTCGTCATGCTCAACCTTCCTGAGCCGTAGATTCCGACGTTGCCGTACACATCGGCACTGCCTGGCGCAGAGTAGTTGGACGTGGGCGTTCCAGACGGGATGATTCCGGTGGTTGTGGTGTAAGATTGGGGATCCGTGATGGTCACGTTGCCGCCGAGTGTGAAGATGGCCCAGTGGCGGTGGCCACCAGTGGTGCCACCACTCGCGTTACCGAGATCGACGCCGGAAACCGAACCGTCGAAAAAGTTTCCGGGAGCAGCCTTTACTGAGGCGGTGCTCACGAGTGCGAGTGCGGCGGCGAGGAGTGCGCGGGAGAGGCGGGACATTTTGGAGATGATGTCAGTTTTCATGGTGGGGTTGGTTCGTTTTGCGAAGGTCGGTTTGAGAGGTGTTTTGCGGAAAATGGTGGAATCGGAACGGGTTGTCAATATGCATTTTTCGGTGGGACGAGCAATTGCCAAGCCGTCCGCGCGATGATCGAGAGATCGAGCGCGAGCCGCCAGTTTTCGAGGTAGGAGATGTCGCTTTCCAGACGCTTGGCGATCTCGGCCTCGGAGCGGGCTTCGCCGCGGAAGCCGCGCACTTGGGCGAGGCCGGTGATGCCGGGCTTCACGAAGGTGCGGATGTGGTAGTTCGCCATCTGCTGGGCGAACTGCGCATTGTGCTTGATCATGTGGGGTCGCGGCCCGGTCACGCTCATGTCGCCCTTGAGCACGTTGATGAACTGCGGCAGCTCGTCAATGCTGAGCCTCCGCATCCAGCGCCCGAAGCGGAAGACCCGCACGTCGCCCTGCACCGCCTGACGGGCCTCGTCGGGGTTGTTTTCACCCATCGTGCGGAACTTGATGATCTTGAATTCGCGGTTCTGGATTCCCGCGCGCTTCTGCAGGAAGAAGAGCGAACCGGGCGACTGGAATCGCTGCACGATCCAGATCACGAGCATGAGCGGCGGGAGGATGAAAAGGACGACGGGCAGTGCGACCGCGAGATCCAGCGCGCGCTTGGCGAAGCGGTTCACGGGGTTTTCCAGCGGCTCCTCGCGCAGCGTGATGAAGCGCATCCCCTCGTCCTCGATATGCACGACGGGGTGATCCAGCAGCTCCTCAAGATTGCTCAGGATGAGCAGGCGGATTCCCATTTTCTCGAGCACCCGGACGATATCCCGGTGCATCTCGCGCTCCTGCGGAAGCTCGAGGATGATGACCTGTGTGATTTCTTCGCGCCGGATGACGGCCTCCAAATCGGCGACCCTGCCGAGGCACGGCAGGCCGTTGAATTCCGGGCCGGCCGGGTCATCGGTGCGCAAAATGCCGACGGCGCGCAGGCCGTATGCCTCCTTGTTGCGCAGCCATCCGCGGATGCGCCCGGCGTGTTCGGCCTTGCCGACGAGGAGGGTGCGCTCGACCCATTTTCCGTGAAAAATCCGCCGCGCAAGGACGCCCGGCAGCCAGTAGTTCGCCAAGAGCAGCCCGCCATAAAGGCTCACGGCGAAAATCGCGAGGAACCAGCGCGAGATGGCCTGGTCCTTGGTCGCGGCAAGATAGACGAGCAGCGTTCCGAGCGCGAAGACGACCTGCCGCACGGTGACGCGGTGCTGGGTGAGAAAACTGTGCTGCCAGAGGTTCATCCGGACACGCGCGCGGTCACGGCTCATGGACTCGAGGAGCATGCCGATCATCACGGCGAGCGCGTACATCGGATAATGTGCGATGAGCGAGCCCTCAATGCTGGTGACCGAGGTGAACACCATCAGCCCCGACAGGAACAGGATCAACGGCACCAGCAAGAGCTGGCACAAGAGCAGGGTGCTTTGTAAACCGCGTGTGCGTTGACCGATCATTGCGGGACTGCACTGTTCGGTATCTTGCTCCAAAATGCAAGGTCAGTTTTGTCTTTTTATCATCAGTTCCGCTTTTATCAGACGGAGGCCGGTGAAGCGGCGGCGCTCCCGGTAGCCGATGAGGGCCGTGGTTGCGCGCTCCGGCACGGGGACCATCTCGAATCCTGTTCCAAACGCCACTTCCGTTGCGCCCGCACCGAAGCCGTCGAAGCTGATATTGGGGATGTAGCTGCCGACACCGAACACGTCGCTGCCAAAGATCAGGCGGTTGGTGTTGTCGCGGAAGTTCCCAGAATCCGTTGCCGAGGCATTCCCGAGTGAGTTCGCGTAGTCCAATCCGGATCCGTTATCCATTTGCTGAGCGTGGCCGCCGTTTGTCCGCACGCATCTGGGCGATGCGCCGGTAGCCGTCCTGCCCTTCCATGGCCAAGCGGATGCCTTGCAGCCGCTGAAGCTTCCAAGGAATTTTCTCCAAGCTTTCTGTTTCGATCACTTCGGCGGCTTGGCCGTGGACATCGATCGGACGGCGGCGGGCTGGCATGAGTCAGACCTCGTCATATGATGTTGTAATTGCAATAAGGAGCTGGTCTGACACGTCCTACTCATCGTCCACCGCGCCCGGAATCTCCTCGTGGACTTGGAATCGAAACTCGCGCAGCGCCGTGCGAGGGATGCTCATTCGACCGAAATTCTCGCTGGTGCCGATGAGGTTTTTTTCGTCGATCGCCTCCAGGTCCAGGGTCACTTGGGTGCCATCATGGCAAGTCACAAAGACATCGCCCGCCATCCGCCGGGCGCGACCACGGGAACCCTCGGCGAGATCCATCTGGGCGACACGGGCGATGGGAAGCTCCAGGTCCGTTCCAAATGCAAACACGGAGACCTTGCCGGCCTCCAGTTTCTTGATCCGGCCTGCGGTGCTGTCGAGATTGGCAAGCCGGAGCACATCCTCCTCGGGACTGTCGGCCGCGGGCGCGTCGTCCGCGTCACTGACCATGTTGTATTTGGCGATCCGGATCTTGCCGAGCACCATCCCGGGGCACCGCGAATCAAACGCAACCGTGTATTTTGCCGGCTCGAAAT
>Ga0209596_1004624_pt1 | contig 10442 bp, 17 predicted proteins | sample M_130807_MF_Meta_FD_187314 | JGI IMG/M metagenome (GOLD analysis project Ga0209596, IMG submission 187314) | Freshwater microbial communities from Lake Montjoie, Canada to study carbon cycling - M_130807_MF_MetaG (SPAdes) (version 2) | ecosystem: Environmental > Aquatic > Freshwater > Lake...
GTCATGATTTTTTCTTTTTTCAAAAAAACTTCTTGATTGTTTTGTTTTGTTTTTGGTTTTTGCGTTGGGTCTAGTCCGAGGTGTTCTGCTCTTGAATGGGCTTGTGCGCTTCTTTGGCCGTTAATGAATTCAGCCCCGCGCCTACTATTGCAACTCTTGCAACTTGGAACTAACTCTGTGTCGTCTCCAACGATTGCAAAGGGGATGAGGTGGTCTGCTTCGGTGGCAGGTGCTTTGTTGCACCAGTGGCAGAGGGGGTTGCCTTGGAGTAGTTCTGCGCGTCTGCGTCTGAACTCTGGACTACTGGTTCTCTTGCTCATGGTTGCCCCCTGCTAACGCGTCCCCCCGAGGGGACTTGTTCTCTTTCGTTGTGGTCGAGTGTTGTGTAATGCTCGCCCCCCGCAATTCCAGTATGTCTCTGAGGTTGCCGGATGTTTGACATCGTTGGACGGTCACCATTCACATTTATGACGTTTGGACGCTGCACAGTAGCCCGAAGGCAGACTGCTCGACCCACGTCACCGTGTATTCCACCTACCATCTGCAACTGATGATGAGGCCATGCGTCTCTAGATTGTGTTGGCATATTAGTCCTTGCGGATGCCTTGGAGGATTGCTATGCCGATACTTAACAGAAGGATGTACCACGCGACGACAATCATCCGATTGTTCCTAATCGTTTAACGGGGGGTTTGAACATCTCGACGCCGTCTGGTAGGAGCTGCGGAAACTCTGGCAGGTCAGTAATTGGGTAAAGGCGGTAATTCTTTATCGTGAAACAGTCAGGGAATATCTCGTCGTTGTACTCAATGACTTCTCGTCCTGTGATCCATCCTTCGACAAGGACTCGGTTGTCTCTGACTTTGGCGAAGATGAAGTTGTGGTCGGGATTGTCGCGTCGGCGGACTTTTAATGTGGTGTCGGGATTCTCTGTTGAACGCACCTGGTAACTAAGTACGTCGAAGCCGTTTTTGTCTTCGGTGAGGTCTTCCCATTCCAGGCCGAACAGTTTTGACACGGCGAACTCGGCGATGGCTCCTGAGATGTCTGATTGGAACCAGTTCTGTTCGTGGTATTTGCGTTCGGGTTGGTTGGGTCTGCGGTCGAGCCTGATTGCCCTGAGACGGCGTTCTACGCCTGCGTGACACGCGACGCGCATCTCTGCCTCACTTAGCCTCACTCTGACTTGTTGCCTCATTTGATGCGTCCTACTCTGCCGAGTCGGTCTGCGATTGCGTCGAGGTCTCGTGGTCGCCAGAGGTGGTATTCGATTCCTGCGTTGATTAGGCAGCGTGCGTACTTTTCCTGTTCGGCTGAGAGTTTGCCTTCGGCGGTTTTGAGTTCGCAGAAGATGACTCCTCGAGAAGGGATTGAGGTCGAGACTAGGACTAGGTCGGGGAATCCGTTGCCGTCTGACCGCCAGACGCCTGGACGGGGCGATGAGGGCGAGGCATGGAAGACCAGCCATTGTTGCATCCGCGCAAGTTTGATGACTTGATCTTGGAATATCTTTTCTGAGACCGTCATTGTTCTTTTCCCAGGAGGAATCCGCACATAAACAAACTGACGCACATGATGACAAGAGTGATGAGGTCAACCATTGTCATTCCTATGGATGAAAGAGTGAATTTCATAACAAAGTTTTGAAAGGTCATCGTTGACCCTGTCAAGTACTGGGGTTTCTGTTTGTTGATGCCATTGCCATTCACGAAGTACGACTGATGCTTTTGCGAGTAGGTAATTAGCCTCGTGCGGGTTCATTAGAACGCCTCTTCGGGTTCTTGTTCCGGTGCAGGTGCGCTCTTGATTGTGTCGATGTACTGCGACGCTTCTCGTTTTGTCCAACCCTGTATTCCTGCCGGAACTGTGCGACCGAGGTTTTTACATACGGCGCGGATCATGTTTAACTGCTTGTCTGAGGCAAGGTTTGACGGCTCTGTGACGCTTCCGCCTTCGGTAGGTCGTGAGGTCATGCGCTCAACCTTCTGCATTTCTTCCCTTGAGGGGCGCTTCGTCCAGTCGGTGCTTGAAGCAAAATCGCAGTCAGCAAGGGCGCGTCCGATTGCGGATGTGGCTGCGTTCTCGATGTGGCTTGTCTTATTGACATTATTTGAGCCGCGTATTTCTTCTGCAAAGTCTGTCGCAACGGGACGGTCGTCTTCGCGGTCAACATAGATGTCGGCCTGGACAATGACGCGGTCACCTTCAAATGTCAGAAGTTTTGTGATGACTCGACCTTCGGGATGTTTCTCCCAGAAGCGAGCAAGACGCGAGGCGACTGGTTCGTAATCTTCAATGCTCATTTCTGGTCAACAATCCACTCAATGACTGCTTTAAGTTCGTCGTTGTTGTTGCTCATGCTTGGATGGCGTAGGCGTTCTGCCGAGTTGCGCATTGTCATAATCAGAGCAATTGCCTGACTGACCGTTGAGCCTTCTTCAAAGCGCATCTCCCCGTCAAGTTTGACTGACAGATTCATAAGACGCGCAATGATTTCGTCGGTTGTTAATTCCATGATGTTTCCCTCATCTTTCGTTACGACCCTGAAGTCGCTTTCCAATGCCCGAGACCACCATTGTCGAAGAGGTATCGAGCGACCCTGACATTACACGACGGATCCTGTAATGCACGGATGACGTCTTGTTTCTTACAGACTGCCCGTGTCACGGTTGCCCAGGAGCCTTGAATCTGCATGAGTCCGACATCGGGTCGTCCGGTGCTTTGGCGGACTGGCGACACGGCTTGAGCGGTGCAGCGCGACTCGCGGTACATGATCCTCGAGAGGGTTGGCACGACCTTTGCGGGGAAGTGTTTGCGCAGGAGCGGTTCCCATTGTGGGCATGATTGTGCAGCTGCGCTTGCGGGAGCGGGGATGGATATTGCGGTGATGAGGGCTATTGCCATGATTCTCTTAATCAACCTTTTCAACTTCTGTAATCGAAGCAAACGTCATCCAGGGAGCCGCTCTTTTGGCGACTGTGACTTTGACGATCTCTTCTGTTGCCGAATCCGTGAAGATTTGGACGAGGGTTAGTTTGTCCTTAGACCATAACGGCATATAGCCCCACGAGGGAAGCATCACCTGTTGGCCATCATTTTCATGAAGAGCCAGCAACTGACCCATCCCATTATGAAGGCATAGATGAATTGTGTATCGGTCATGGCGTTTCCCTTCGCTCGACGTGTCCAGATGTTGTAACACAGACGCGGGTCTAGGTGGCGGATTCGACCTCGGAACCAATGAGGGAAACACAGTCAGTCCCGAGGTCTAGCCTGAAGAGGATGATTTCTTCGGGCGATTTAAGGCTTGGGCAATGCCCGCCAAGCGGCTTCGAAGGCTTCTGCGGATTGCTTTGCCATTTCAAAGTGGAGCCAATTTGGGTTGCCTTGATAGGAGCCTGCGTTGTTTTCGGAGGTGTAAATGAGGACGCCTTTTTTGCCCTCACCGCGACTACACCTGTAACCGGCACCGAAGTCGCCGTAAGCGTACCAATGCAATTCGCATAGTCCGAGGGCTTTTGAGTTGGCAAGGAACCAGTCCCACATCTCGCGGGCTTGTGCTTCGTCTTTGTATTGAATATCAGCTGCGTATCCGGTGGCGTGGACTGAGAGTCCTGCGTTGTTGCGCATTGGTCGATTGACGTATGTCCCGAGAGATTTAGTTCCCCAACGCTTTTCGCATAGTTCAACCAGTTTTGCCGTTACGGGTTGAGTGGCTTTGCCATCCCAAGATGGGTAATACGGGTAGACGCGGTTGCTCATATTGGTGGGTCTTTCGGTTTATCTTTGAGTCCGTTGCCAGCAAGAAGGCCAATAAGACCGCCAGCGAGGGTCATGAGCATCGGGGAAAGGATTGCCCAAGCCTCAGAATCGTTGGGGGCTTGCTCGGTTGGTTGCACCACAAACAAAAGCCCATAAAGCAATGCGACGATGGAGAATAGAAACGCGCTTGAAAGGCATACGCCGACAACAAGAATAAGTCGTGCTTTAATTTCTTCGTTGGTAAGTCTGTTTTCTAGTTTCATTTGCATTTGCTTTCCATGAATGATTTGTCAAGTGTGTCGGTAGTTTCGCAATTGTGACGTACACGATCCGCGCAGCCTGTAAGTGACCCCAAAAAAACCAATATAATCAGGGCTTTTAGGGGGTTTGCTATGGTCATTAGGCAATTCCAATATCTTCAATTAGCAAAATGCTTGGCGTGTTGGCATCTGATGTGAATGTTGCTGCACTGTTTGTTCCGTTGTTTTCAACAGTCATTAGTAGGTAGGTCGATGACGTTGTGCCTAGTTGTGCTGTCGTCACGTAACTGGTTTTGGCTGGTGAACCCCAGTAACCAGTTGGAACTGCTGAATAGATTGAGTGGTCAATGATTGTTCCGCTGGTTCCGCCAACTCTGATGTAGATGTCTTGGTTGTTGCCTGAACTGTTTTTAATGAATGAACCAATGGCCCAGGTGACGCGGTAAATGCGATTGGTAACTGGTGTGAAGTTTGGTGTTTGTAAAAACGAAACTGCTGCTGTGGTTGCTGGCGTACTGCTAGCGCTGGTTGAGCGGATGCCTGCCACAATGCCAAAAGGCAGGTTATTCATTGCAGCTGCTGTGAGGGTATCCCCAGAAGTGAAGGTGGTGTTAGGTGTGGCCATATTTTCCTTTAGTAAGTAACGCCTAAGCGGTTTTGATCGAGAACGCCAAAAGTGGCGGAGTTAAGAACAAATTGTGTGTAGTAATCATTAGGGGAACAATACACAGTGAATGTCGTTTGGTCAGGTGTTGCCGAATATGAGATGCCTTCAATAGAAACTTGCTCTGATGTTTCAACTCCTGAACCTGGCACGACGTATTTAATTTTGGCAAAAGACGATGAAAAGTAGTTGCTCAACATATTTTCAATGCCAAAGTTTTTTTGTGTTACATCGGTAAAAGTTATTTCGTATCTAAGGTCGTAGGGGTTTGATTGACAGTTTGCGTTCCACTGTGCGACGTTGCCTGCTTCGGTGGTGTTTTTGTTTTGTGTTGATATGCCATTGAAGCGTGTTCCATAAGTTGCGACGCTTGACGCATTGGTGCGTGTTTGTGCAGCCACTGTTGGTGGCGTAGCAGTCACAGTGTTGACAAAGTTTTGACCCGCTGTAATGCGTTTGAAGTCTTTATAGACAATGAAAAGGTTGCCAGTAGATGCGCCGACAGATGGCTGAAAAGTGACTGCGTTTGTAATGGGGCTGCCTGATGACTGACCATAAAAAAACAATGTTGCGCTAAATTGGTATAACTGCGGTGGTGGGGCGTTAGTAGCCATGTTGAGGTTTATGCGTTGAGAAAGAGTGCCGGTGTAGTTGCCACCTACTGCGTCTGCTGAACCAAAAAATGTGTTACCCCAAGCCATGTTGCTAGGCAAAACACCTGAAGCAACAGTGACCTGATTAATTAATTGTTTGATACATAGGTCTTGTGTGAAAGCAAAGTCGGTCATTTGGATACGGCCAGCGCGTGTCATCCAGTCATCCATAACAATAGTTGCAGTAGATGCAGAGCCTGTGCCTGAAGTTGTTGTTGTACCTACTTGATCGTTGTACTGCACCTCTGAAACCCAAAAATATTGAGAATCAACACCTGCACCAATGTTTATTGCATTACCAATATCCCAATTTGCAGACTGATTAGTGTTGTTTCTAATGGTGACAGTCATTTGCTGACCCGAGTATTGGTCAAGGAATGAACGCCTTCCGCGCATACGCGAAAAGGACATAACATCCGCAGTCAAGTCTGTTGATGTACTAAAATTGTAAAAGTTCCAAGCAATTTTCGCCATTACGCAGCTCTTGTTGTTATGGGTACTGGGCCATTAGTGCGCACATAGTCTTGAAGTGCCTGCACAACTGCGTTTGGGTCGCCACCACTGACGTTGATAGTGAGGTTGGCGAATGGCCCGATACCGCCAATTCCTGCGGTCTCGAAGCCTCCTGCGTTGCCTGAGGTGTTGTCGAACTCTGGTGCGCTGAGGTAAATAGTTCCGCCGTCGCGGACGCCTCCAGAACTTGACACTCCGCTTGACGCGATGGGTCGTGGTGCAGCTGCGGAAACTGATTCGCCTCCGCCTGTGCTACCCCCGCCGAACATTGCTGCCTCGGCTTGTGCCGTTGAAGTGAAACTTCCTCCAGACTTAGCGTCTGGCCCAATTTTGCCAAAAGAAACACTTCCTAATTTGGGGATGTCTTTGAATGGGCTGATGAGGTTGATCGCGCTGATCAGGACGTTTGTTGCTTTGATCCAGTTGTTTGCCATGAATTCAAAATAATCTGATAGTCCGTTGACCACGTTTTTGACGAGGCTGCGGAATCCTTCAAATTTGGTGTAAGCAATGCCGATGCCGGTGACTAGAAGTCCGATGCCGACTGCGATGAGTCCGAATGGGTTGAGTGCCATTGCTGTGTTGACGGCAAGGATTGAGACGGCTATTGCGCCGATGGTGCCTGCGATGACTGTGAAGACTCCTGGGTTGTCTTGTGCCCATTGCGCCATGTTTTGAAGGTAAGGCAAGACGGCTTCAACGACTGGCAAGAGCGACGCGCCGATTGACTCTTTTGTCTCGTCGAGGGAGATTTTCATGAGTTTGAATTTGCCTGCGGTGGTGTCCGCTGCTTCTGATGCTGCCCCGCCGAAAGTCTTGGACAGTACCCCCATGACTTCGTCAAGGCTCATGCCTGACTTGATCATGTCTTTCAACTCGGGCGACAACTTGGCGAGGGCTTTCTCGTTGCCTCCGTACGCCTTCTCTAAGGCGGTTGTAACGGTCTCTAAGGGCTTTCCAGTCGCTGTTGCGATGTCCATAGCCAGCGCCACGCCCTTTTGGGCTTCTGTGAGGTCGTGGGTCTGGGTCGCGAGTTTTGACAGTGCCGGACGAAGTTGGTCGTCGGTGTATCCGAGGAGTTTGCCTTGGGTACTGATCCAGTCCTCGTTGGCTTTGATTTGGGCGTCTGTGGCTCCTGTGGTGCGGGCGAGTTGACCAGCAAGTTTTTCCTGTGCAGCGGTGTCGTCAATTGCTGCCTTGACTGCATCTCCAAGCGCAACGGTCAAAGCACCGACGGCTGCAGCTGCGGGGATGGCTGCTTTTTTAATGGCGAACTGTGCCTTTTCGGAATTGGTCTCGAGTTGCTTGAATGACTTAATTGCTTTTGAGACTCCGTCTCCGTCGTAGGACGAGATGATTGGGATTGAAAGTGCCATTATTTGAGTTCCTTTTCGACGCGGTTAATTACTGCTTGAGATGCTGATTGCATTTCACGTTCAATTGCTCCGCGCTTGCGAAAGACTGAAGGCCCGAGAACTCGAGTTGTGCCTGGGCGTAATTGCCCGAGGGAGTCACCAAGGCGGTTTGCGTTGGCGCGTCCCGCTGCTTCAAATACTGCAGCTGCAACATTGGTCTGAGTTATGTAGATCAGGGACACGGCTTCTCGAGATGCGTCAACTTTCAATTTGACTCCAGAGACTGCTCGAGCGACAGAGAACGGAAATATCTTCTTACCGTTTTGTGTCCATTTGCGAGCCATGCCTGAAAGATACTCGCGTTGGTAGCCCTGCTGCGCCTCTTGGATTGCGGGTTGGGCGATGCGCGTCGCTTGAGCGGTGAACTCTTTGCGTAGTCCAGGCTCAATTTTATTGAGGGAACGAATTGCCTCTTTGAGTCCTGTCATTTCTATTGAAGTGTTGACTGTCATTTTCTACGCCTGGAGGCTTTCTCTTTTTCGTTCAACACGTCGACAACTGTAAAGAGGTCGTCCACGTCGAACTCTGGCAATGCCCAATATCCTGTCGCGACAAGTACTTCGGCTATTGAGCGTCTGTACGTGCCGCGTCGGTAGGGTTTGGGGCGTCAGAACTGACAACGTCAACGGCTTGAATCTTTTTGATGTAATCGTCAAAGATTGCCGGAACAACGACCCCTGATTGTTTGGCGGATTCGTATGCGAAGAAGGCAAGGTCTTCTGCTCCGATGCCGTTGGCAAGTGACGATGCTTGGCGTTTGGTTCGGCGTTCCCATGCGACGACAACGAATAGGTTCGTTGTGACTTCATAGGGTTCGCCTTCGTTCGGTGTGACTTTGAGTGTGATTTTCATGTTTCCCTCTGTTGTTATTTAGATTATGTCGCGTACCCAGGTGCCACCTGTGAATTGTGCGGTCACAGTTGAAAGTGCGCCAACGGTTGAGTTAATTGGCGTGAAACTGGCAAGCATCGCGTTTGTGATGACGTACTCAGGGTTGGTTGCTGATTCGGTTGTTCCAGATGGTGAGATGGTCAATATTGTTGTGCCGGTGCCTAAGCATGATGCCAAAATTGCCTCGACCTCGGCTGCGCCATAGGAAAGGAAGAAGTCAATTGAGACGTCTACTGTTTGCAGGCCTTGAGTGAAGCGGTGACCTGTGTCGCCAAACGCGGTTGACTCGAGGGAGTCAAAGCCGACTGTGATTGTGCAAGCGTTGCCCTGATCCGACAAGTCGGTTGTGGTTGCGCCCTGTGTGATGTTGATGGTGGCATTCGAGAGGAATGTTGATGTTGCCATTGTGGCTCCTTAGTTTCTACGCACCGCGATTGCCACGGTGAGGTCGTATGTTGGTATATCTTGCCCGCCGTAGTTCGCATTGCCTGGACGGGCGTCTACGACTGCGATGGACGAGTTCATAATGGTGTCTACCGTTGTCATTAGGTAGTCGCCAGAATCTTGGTTGCCTGGAGGAGCTGCTAAGACGCGGACGGGAATGCGAAAGTCTCCGACGTTATATGTCCATGAGGTCATTGACGGGAGTTCAATCATTACGGACATTGGTCGCGCGTTTCGGGGATCTGTGACGGGTTTGAGACCGAGAGCGGTAAGAGCGGTTTTGATTGCGTTGACTGCGTCGACGAGGATTCCTGTTGCAGCCATTATGCGACCTGTGGTCTTCCGCAGCCGATGAGAGCCATGATGCGTCCCATTGTTGACGGGATCGGGATTGAAGACATTGAGTCGAAGGAGGCAAATGAGTCTGCCGATCCGCGTTCGCGGTAGAGCGTTGCTGCGTACATGATTGTGCCGAGTTTGACGTCGGCACCTGGCACTGTGGATTGCGAATCGGTGTATCCGGCTTCGCGACGCTTGCGGAAGATGTAGTTGTTTGCAGCGTTGACGCAGACCGTGATGAAGGCGGTGTCGTTAGCGGTTGCAACGTCGATGCCGAGCCATGAGGTGACATCGGCTGCGTTGATCCATGAAACGGATGGAGTGAAGGTGACGGTTCCGGTGGCGGTGTCTCGAGGAAAGTCGACGCCTGCATTGACATAGAGAAACTGATAGAGACGAATTACATCGGAATCAAAGAGAAGGTCGCCCTCTTCTGAGACCCCGATGAATTCGAAGTCTTGTGTTGAGACAATGGTTGCCGTGGCAGAGAATCCGTGGCCTGCGCCTGCGATTACCACGGAGTCCCCGACTTGGATGCCTGTCTCAACGAAGGTCTGGAGAACGGCGTACCCATCGAGGCGCGTATGAAACGCGAGATCGTAAGTAGCCATTATTCCAGTTCCTTTAAGAGTTCGTCTGAATCAGACGAACGCAGCCTTGACGAACTTGGTTGAGTCAATCATCAGCGTTGCAAGGTAACCGCGGAATGCGATTGTGCGGCTTAGGGTTGACGGAACGTCGATGCTGATTGCGCCCTTCTGCTGTTCAAAGATTTCGTAGCCAGATGGGTCACCGACGATGACTGTGCTTGCTGCGAAGTTGCGGTCAACAACAACCTTCAAGCCGAAAGCCATCATGTCTGTTGAGTTTGCATTTGAACCACCGAATGCGTTCATTGGGCCCACGTTCGGGAACAACGGACGGTCTGCGGTGTCGCTCAATGACGAGAGACTTGCCCATACGTTTGGTGCAAGGAAGAGGTGCGTTGGCAGGTTGCCGTTGCTTGAGGACAAGATTGTCGACGCTGCACCATAGATCCATTCAACCCAATACGCAGGATCAGCACCTGATGCGCTTGCAAAGTTGCGAGTGACTGTTGCGCCTGAAGCCAAGTTGTCTGCTGCGACGTTGTCGGTTTCGTTGGCGTAGATGCGAGCCATGTCGTCAAGAAGAAGACCAATGATTTCAGGCTGTGACCAGTCAATTGACTGTTCCGACAGAGTGACGTATCCGCCGTATGTTGCCTTTGTAACTTGGTTGTCTGTGATGACAAAAGTTCCCTGAGTGAGTGCGGTGTTTTCAGTTGCCTGATTGCCGATTGAAGTATGTGTTGTTACTTCTGGACGGATAAATACTTTTCCGCCTTGTGGCATTGCCTTTGCACCGATTGCGTCAATGACTGGACGACGACCGATGAAGTTGTTGTAGACAGGCTGAACGATTGGAAGTGGAAGAACACCTGGGATGTCTGAGGTGAGGACGTTTGGTGCAGCTGCACGGA
>Ga0209596_1004628_pt1 | contig 10439 bp, 22 predicted proteins | sample M_130807_MF_Meta_FD_187314 | JGI IMG/M metagenome (GOLD analysis project Ga0209596, IMG submission 187314) | Freshwater microbial communities from Lake Montjoie, Canada to study carbon cycling - M_130807_MF_MetaG (SPAdes) (version 2) | ecosystem: Environmental > Aquatic > Freshwater > Lake...
GTACTTGTGACCCCCAAGTTCTCAAGTTTGACCCCACCCCCCCATGATGCCGAGGGGGGTTCATCGAGTTGCATTTCCGCGTGATGAATTGCAGGAACGATGTGCCGCCAAGAGCAGACTGTCACTCTCGCCAGGATAAATATGATCAGCCGTCCAAGGGTCAGTTGATCCTCGTTCTCCTTCGCCACAGATGTGACAGATAGTTGCGTTTGCTCTGACCCAAGCCGATCGTGCTTTGTAATCGCCTTGATAGTGGGTTCGCACCTTGTTGCGCTTTGACTGGTATCGAGCCTCGCATAGATCACAGCGCATCGCTTGGGTTGTGAGTTGGCGACAGCTCAGGCAGGGTCGGGTGATGGGTGGCATGGGTTTGGGGTGGGTTCTGGTGTTACCAGAAGTTGTCTTGATTGAGTAGTTCTTCGGGTTCGGACTGGGCTGGTACCACCCCGTACCTATCGGTACGGTGTGTGGTACCCAATGCCACGCTAGGTTCCACAGGGGGGTTCCCGAGGGTGGTACCCGTTTCTAGGGGGTCTGGTGTGGGTAGGAGTCTGCATTGTTGTGCTCGTATGACTGTGGATCGTCTGGCGAGTTTGTGGCCGTTGGCTTTGGCTTGGCGCATGAGTTCGTTGGTGGAGATGGTGGTTGGGTAGCCAAGTTCGTCTAGGCGTTTGGCTAGTTCTATTTCGTCGACTGTCCAGCCTTTGTGTTCTCGGGTGCGGAGTCGGATGGTGGTGAGGTCGTCTAGGTCTTCAACTATGAGTTCTACTTTGGCTGGTACCCAACTGATGCGTGTGTGGGTGCGTTCTAGGGTTAGCCCGTCATCGGTCTTGTCTAGCCGGTAGACGATGTCTACGTCGTCGTTCTTGGCACTGGAACCTCGTTGACCATGCTTTTTGCCTCCGTCTTTGCCTGCGTGATCGGTTCGTACACATGCGATACCTGCACGCTTGAGGGCGAGTCCGGTGGTGCGTGCGAATTCACGATATGAGTCTGCAGAGTTCTCTTCGCCTTCTATGGCTCGTCCTGTTGTGTCTATCACTACAACTTCTGCTTTGGTGAGTTCGCAGAGGCGCATGATTGCTGAGGCACCTTCAGCAGTGTTGAGTGGGGGTAGGGATGGGATGAGGGCGTAGTGGAGGTGGGAGAGGTCGTCATCTTCTGTGTAGCCGAATTGTTCTAACCGTTCGTAGAGGTCGGCTTCTACCATTTCGTAGTCGAGGTAAAGGCAGTGGACTTGGCTGACGGATGGTTGTCCTAAGATTTGTTTACCTGATGCCAATGCTGCGACGACGTTGAGTGTGAGCCATGACTTGCCTGTCTTTGCACCGGCGAAGAGTGCTGTTTGTCTTGCGCGTGCGATGAGTGGTTTGGCGATCCAGTCTTCAACGATGTGGTCTTGCGTCCAGAATGTTTTCCAGTCGACAAGCATGTCTAGCATTTCGTCTGGTGTGATGTGGCTGGGTTCGGTTTGAGTGGTGTTCTGGGCTAAGTATTGTTTTGCTGCGATCTTCCAGTCGCCGTGATGGTCTCGTGCAGCCATATAACCAAACCTGTTATATCCACCTTCTGGGAGCCAAGGGATGGTGGAGGTGAACACGATGAGTGCATCGTTGCCGTTATGCCCAATCGTTGCCGAGATGCCATCACGACTGTCTTTACCTGGTCGAGTCCAATGCTGTTCACCGTGACGATCAGTTTTGGCTAATGTCCAGCCGTCAGGGAGGAGTAGCTGCTCCCAGGTGGTTTGGGCGCAGTATCGGGCTGAAGGGGTGGTCGGGTCGGCTAGGAACAGGTCGCTGGCACCTTGGGGCTTGATCATGGCAGGTTGGGTGGTTAGTAGCGTTAGGAGCCACTGTGGGGCGTCTGAAGGCTTCCTGTCGAGGGGTGATAGCCCGTCAACCCACTGATATTGCTTGCCGTTTGGATGAATCGATGGGTGTGCCAAAACCTGCCCACCCTCACCCCTGATGTCCAAACCAATTCCTAATCTTGAACCTGCATCGTTTCTAACCTCGACAGGTGAATAGAAGTACAGGTGCTGACCACCTGTGCCGGTGATCGCCGTTACCGTTTCAGGTAACACCCCATACCTTTGCTCCAAGTCGTGCAGTGTGTCTGAGCCTTGATACTCCTCACGGTCATCAACATCAACTACAAAGATTTGTCCATACTTTGTGCGACCTGTGGCGATCCCGATGCCATAGCTCTTGTAGTCACCAGTGAACCATGATGTGACCACATCGGTGTCATCGGTGGCTTTGGTTTGCCAAGCATCGATGCCAGGATATTTGTGTCCAGGACGAATCGGTATCACCCTGATACCTAATCGTGTATATGCAAGTGCTGTCTCTAATGTGTTCATTGCGCAGGGTTTCGTTTCTATTTTGGTTCGTATAAACGAACGATATGAATGCAAAGTTCTTCTAAAGGATCATCGTCGGGAATCCCATCATGAATTGAACACGCAACTTTTGAACAATAACCTTCTGCAATACCAAACTTGATCCATTCGCTGAATGTCATACTCTTGCCCTCTCTGGATTGATGTCGATACCAAATACGCTTCGCCCTAATTCATTAGCTACTTTGCCTGTTGTCCCACTTCCCCAGAATGGATCAAATACAAGACCCTCACATGGACTGAAACAGTTGACGATGACGTTTATTAGTTCTCGAGGTTTAGACGGTATGGCACCTGTATTTGGTTTGTTGAATTGATAATGGTCACGAATCCACGTTCCCTTTTCAGATTTCATAAATTGTTTGCCCTCACCAACCCAACCCCCAAATTGTTTTGTTGATCGTTTGAATGATTTGGTTCCTTCTGGATATTCAAGACCAGTTCTGACATTGATGTAAAAATCTTTGGACTTTGCTAACCAATAAATCTTTTGGTGGCTCACCAAAGGCATCTTGTTTGATACCCAAGCACCACCATTGGTGAATGACCAAATGATTTCGCGTCTGAACCAAGGTTCTACTTTATTGCGTAACAATAAGTCAAACGGCTGTTTGGTAAAGCAGATCACATTGCCCGTCGGCTTTGCCACTCGTATTGCTTCTTCAATAAATCCCTGAGCGCACAGATGTTCCCAATCTTGATAGTCGGGATCAAGGATTACCAAATCATAAGTGTCACATTGCAAACTCTTGATGGCCTCCCGTGAGTCAGCGCAAACGACTTCGCAGCTCATGCGATGCTCATTGCGTCGTCTAGCCAGTTGTGCCATATCTCTGCTGGATGGAATCCCAGTTTGACCGCATACGTGTCTGCTTGATATTCGTAGAGTGTTTTGCCTACGGTGCGCCATCTGACAACGCATGATCGGCTGATGCCAAGCATGTCTGCTATCTCCCGATCATTGGTGCCTGGTGTGAATGTGTTCAGCAAGTTGATTGCTGGATATCTGTGCTGCTTCGGTTGTGTTGCCATATCGCCTCCTTAAGGCTTGGTCTAGCTTCCTTCTGTTAATGATTTCGCTATTCGGTACTGCTCGGCTGAGGTGGCTGACACAAGTAGTCCGAGCGTAGTGGATGAGGTCTGCCTGTTTAGGGTTGTTATCCAAAACGACTGTGAGCCATCGATCCGTTCAACTGTTGCCACCACGACATAGGCGGTGCATAGTCCGTCTGCTGCTGCTTCGATGAACTCTGCAACAGGGTCTTCAATCATCATCTTCAACCCCCCTCTCGCCACACACTGGTTGTGCCGGTATGGGTTGTCGGCATGGGCAGGGGTTGAGTCGGCTGAGTCCAGGCAAGGTCATGGTGCTTTGCCTTCAATGATGGTGAGGTCTGCTTGTGAGTAGTGGATCAGTTTGCCTTGACGATCTAACGCCACCCATGTCGGACTGTCCGAGTCGCACAAGCATCCTGTGACACGCTGGGTGTCGAGTTTGACTACGCCTTTGCAAGCGTTGCATCGTACTTGGATGATCATTGTTCGTCTGCTTGCCAAGGTTCGATGTCTCCTTCTGGTACGTCGGTTGCAATCATCATGTCCATAGATGTGTAGCGCACGTCGTAGGTTGTTTCTTTGCCGTCAACCATGACGATTGATTCAATGACACCTGATATGTCGTCAATGATTACTTTGTCACCGATGTTGAACCGTCTCATTGTGTGTCCATTCGTAGTGCGTGTAGTTCACCTGACATTGCAGCCAAGGTGGTTTCTAGGACTTGGATGTGGGAGTTGAGTCGAGCGATTTCAATGCCGAACTCCGCTATCTGAATCTGTGCTTTACGTGCAGCCAACTGTTCTTGTGCTGCTTCGTACATCAGCTCTGCGATTCGGAACTGGTGGTTCTTGATTGTCATGTCGTAGTCGCTGATGCCCATTACAGTTCTGCGCCTTGGGCTAGGTAGACGCGGAGGCGTGAGATGTCTGAGTGGGCTTGGGTGAGTGTTGCTCGGCATAGGTCGAGTTCGTGCATGAGGCTGTTGCCTGCGTCTCGTAGGTTGTCTCGGTCTTCGGTGACCAATTCAAGTGCGACTGAGAGTTCGCTGACGCGTTGTTCTAGTTCGGTGATGAGGTTCACGGTGTCTGGTGTCATTTTGGTTTGCTCCTTTTGTTGAGTTCTGTTTTGAGTGCTTCTAAGGTTGCGAAGAATCTGTCTTGGTCTGCTACCCCGATGACCATCTTCTCTAAGAATTGGATTGCGTTCTGTAGGTCTTGCTTTGTCATAATTGTCTCCGATTGGATACTGATACTGAATTGCTGGATGGGGTTCAACGGTTTGGGGGAGCGACTCCCCACCCAGCAAACTTGTGTCATCGACTGTGGGTTACCACATCGCTGCTGATTCGTCAGGCTCAACTTTGGCCTTGTACAACTTCGGTGCGTTATATGCTTTGGTCTTCTGCTCGCCGTCGCCTGTGTACTTCACAGTCAAGTTGGTACCAACCATTGCGGTGACTCCAGCAGCTGTGGCTGCCTCCCGAATGGTTTTGACCATTGCACCACGCGCCCAAAGGTTGCCAATCTCTGTGCCGGTGTTGATAGTAAACACGAACACGTATCGCACGTCTCCGTTGTCCCAAGTTTTCGTGTTGCCCGATGGGTCACGATCTTCCAACTTCTTGACCTCAAGCACTTTGCCCGAATGGGTGTCGCCTGGTGTCTCAAACTTGAGCGCAGGATATTTTGATCCTCCGTCTTGTAGGAATATGTCTGTCATTGCCTAACCTCCTGAACTCTGAACGAGTTCTGTTCTGGGATGTATTGGATTGTCACTTGATCAACTGTGATGCCGTAGCAGATTTGAGCGAACAGCTCAGCCTGTGCAGCATTCAGATGACCCAGTGCTTCGCCTGCCTTTGTGTATTCTTGCTTGGTGATGTGGGAGCAGATGCCCTTCACCAAGTCTCGGTCAAACTGTCCGTCTTGCATGAGAAGCAAAATGCCCCGTGCAATTTCGTATCGTCTGTGAGATTTGTTTGCGCTCAGATTGATGTTCCGTTTAGCTGACTGGGCATCAATGAGTAAGGTTGAGTATTGATCGCGTCGTTCGTGATCAAGCGATTGAATTTGTGTCTTAATGTGGTTCAAGGCTTGGATGTCTTCTTTGAGTAGGTCGTATGCACGACCTTCGATTGGGTCAATCATCCTGGGTACGCATCGTCTGGGTTGTCGAAGCCTGCGATCTTGCGTTTCTTCGGCTTCGGTTTCGTGGGGTCAGGTGCAAAGAACGGTGCCGAATGCTCAGCCTCCACCAACTCAATGACACGGAGCAGCGCATCAAAGTGGTCGTTGGTGCATTGGTCAAAGTGTGGCACCCCTTGAGGCCATGACAGGATCAGCATCTTTTGGGCTTCGCCAGTTAGGGCTTGGATTCGTGCCTTCATCCATCCTGCACGTGCAGTCAAGGACTTGGGTGTCTCCACGACTTTGGTGGGTTGGTCAGCTTTGTAGGGTTTGAATAGGTTTTTGCGTTTGCGCCATTCACGTGTGGTGAATGATTGTTTCGCTGCTTCCCATCCTGCAACAATGTCTACCTCGTAGAAGTTGACGGTTGCGTCGCCTGCTGGTAAGTGGCAGATGATGCCAACAGTTTTGTCTAGATCGGGCATCGGCTTGCGTTCACCTGTTTTCCAGTTGTACATCCAGTCCGCGTTCGCATACATCGCAAGTTGTACAGCAATATTGCCGTAGGAGTAAGACAGGTCTGTGCCAGTCTTTAAGTCAAAGATGACTAGTCGGCCATCGATAAGTGTGACGATGCGGTCTGCTGTTCCAGCGTATTCCAACTCGTCGTTGATCAACAACACTTCAATGAACTCGTCGTGCATCTTGATTCCTGATTTAGCTATACCTGCAACATACGCATCAATGTCCGCTTGTAATCCTGGCAGGATTGAAGGCTTCAAGCCAAGGTCTATCTGTTCGGTTATGGAGTGCAAAGCTGTGCCTAAGTTTGCTCGGCTAAATCCGCCGCTTGCTTCTACACAGTCGTTTGCAATTTTGTTAAGTCGAGTGCGATCTTCTATCGAGGTTGATGCTTGTGCAAGCAGGTCTGGTCGTTGCACCAAACCTGTGATTGCCATGCGTACTTTCCAATCAGCAAGTGATGCTGTGTCATCAAGTGTTTTTGCAATCGTTGTTACACGGGTGTAGCCCCGTGCTTTGCCTTCAGGTTGCTGGACGAGATAACGTCCCCAACGATCCTTTGGTGCTTCTTCAGTTAGGAATTGATCGGACATTGCAGGGTCTCCTTGATGTTTGGGAATTAGTAGAACTGTGAATGTAGCACCTGTTATCGGTGCCTGTGAGGATACTGCTCTAGGGGTGTATCAGGGTTATTTGGCTGGTCTAATTTCAGCAGTAATTCAGCCCACTTCTGTGCAGGCATGACCGCATACCAGTCGGCAGGATTGGCTGATCCACGCCGTTTCACTATGACGGCACCAGCCCAAGCCTTAGCGTTCTTCATCTCCACTTCTAGCTCACGCAGGTATCCAGGCAGGTCAATTCGCTTCTCATTCTTGACCTCAATGCAAACACCTGGGATGCCGTCGATGTCGCCTCGATCATCCGTCCATCCGGCACGGGAGCGTTCAGCACCAGTCCAGCCGAGACGGTTGAGCCACTTGGCCACCGCTAACTCTGCTGATGATCCTTTGCGTTTCTGTGGTGATGTCATGATGTCAAGACTCTAATGTTCTTCCTGAGCGCACGTCGTATGCGTTCACGTTCGTTGGTTGATGTACCTGCCCAGATGCCTTGGTCATCGTTCTTCATTGCGAACGCTAAACATTCGCGTCGCACAGGGCAGGTGCCACAAATAACTTTTGCTGCACGAACGAAGATGCTGTTCCCTTCGTTGAAGAACAGATCGGTTTGACCTTTGCATTTCGCTTCGGTCATCCATAAAGGTTGAGTTGGTCTGAAGGTGTGCGCACCCTCAGACCAACTTTCAACAACGTGTGCTTCAGTCATGTCTGCGTGTTGGGTGCATTTGCCGTGCGAGTTCAACACGTTTCATTGTTTTGATGCCGCGTTTCATCGCACGATGTTCTTTGCTGATCAGCAAGTGAACGCAGATCAGTAAAACAAAGTTGATGATGATCCAAGTCACCCATGCTTGATTTGATATTGGTGTTGGATGTCCTTCTGGTATTTCTTCACCGGTCATTGGTAACAGGAAGAACATCCATCCAATCATTGTGAATGCGATGATCCAACCTGCCTTGTTTCTGTCTGTTAGTGGTTCCATTGTTTGCCCTCCTATGGGTCACATTCGACTGTAGGGGATTCAAGGCGCATCGTGGTGGATACCTACCAGCCACCTTCAGGTACCGTCCAAGGCGACCAATCAGAACCTGTTGCCCTGTATAGCAGCAGTCCCGCCTTCAAATTGGTCAACGCATCAAGCAACGGTTCCTGCGTGCATATCTTCATCTGTGTACAGATAGGCGCATACTTGTTTCTCTTCGGGTTGTAGTTAACACCGTTGATTTGAAGCAACCCAGAATCGGATGCATGATTTGAACCATCGTGACCGATGACTTCACAGTTCTTGTTTACGATGTCTCCTCCACGTCGAGCAGGGCAAGCCCCTGACTCTCGTAGGACGATCATGCTTAATTTGCCCCAAGTCTTTTGTGGCCATCCTGCTTGTGCAGCTAGTTCTGGCAGCCAACTGATGTCACCGTGCCGGAACACAATATTGGTTCGGCGTTCTTTTGGTATCACTTCCATTCGGGTTGTGGAAGGGCTGTGGTCGGGTTTAGGGGCTTGGACTGCGTGTGCGGTACCGATGCCGATGATGAGGGTGAGTGTGGTGACGATGGTTGCTGTGATGCGTCTCATGGTCTGTCCGATCTTCGCAGGTGAGTGGATATATGACCTCACCCCAAGGAGGAAGGGTGAGGGGCTGTTACAGCGACCATTGGGTGCGAACGAGCCAACAACCACCCTAGTCGCTGGGTGACTATCTTGTCTTGTGGAACTCTTCCAAGACGTATTCTTCTCCGAAGGTTGGTCTGTCGCCCCAGTGTTCTCTGACTTCGGCTTCGGAGTTGCCTTCCAGAATAAAACCGTTCCAGCAGAGTTGACGGTTCTCGTAGTCTCCGTAACCGTCCTGCCAATCGTTTGTGCGTAAGTTTCTCCACACCAGTACCTTGTAGCGATTGAGCCGTTTAGTTTTCATTGCTTGGCTTGCTTCAAACTGTCTATGAGCACTTTCAACTGGTTGTCGTTGACAACTGTTGTGAGTCTTGCAGCCAAATACTCCACCGCATTGTCGCCCCATACTTCTCTAGCAAGTTCAGCAAGTTTGCTGGCTGTATATTCAAGTTCAATCGTTTTCATTTTCCGCTCCTGCAAGTCTCGCAAATGGTGTGATCCAAACCTGCAAGTTCAGACATCTCGGTGGCTTCCTTCTCGGTCATTTTCAACCACTGCGTCAGCGAAGTAGTAATAATATTTCTTGAAGGTTTATTTGCTAACCGATAAGACGCTTCCGAACCAATGTGTTTATTGCATGCGATCCGACCGTTCAGGTCAAACCAAAATGTCTCGGTGACTGTTTTCATTGTGTGCCTCCTTAGGGCTTGGTAGGTGGTTCCTTCCAATGACATCAATTTAGGGGATTGATGGGATGATTACAAGCAATGAAATAAGGCTATAAAAACCCTATTTCATTAGGGTTTCAGGGGTACAAATGGCAATCTGGCGCACCATTGCGCACGGGATATGCAAAACGTGGTCAACATCGTCCTCAGTCGTTCTGGACTGATAAATCGTAACATGATCTGGTTTACCGCCGTCGCAGGTAGCCAATAGAAACCCACACGTCGTCACGATCATCTCATCCTTGTCGAGCGAATCTATTGGTGTCCAAGTTGCAACACCCGAATGAGCATCAGCCCACGTGACTAGCACCATCGGATTGCTCATGGCTGTGATGCGAGGTAGTCCACACCGCGCCACCTAGCCCAACCGTTACGGATTGCAACCTGTTCATACACGAACGCTCCGTCACCAGGTTCATACTCGACTACTGCGATTCCTGTTTGCCAATCTTCTGATCGGTACAACGGACGACCATCAGTGTCTGTGGCTCCGCGAGTTGATGGCACCGCACCATCGGTTCGGGCTAAGCATCCTGGTGATGCAGCCATAATTGTTTGCGCCCCGTCGTGATAATCCCTAGTGCGTTCAGCCCATTCGCGCCGATGAATATGACCGAAGATGACCGACACCTTTTCCGATGCCAAGTATTTATGAGCTGTGCTGGAGCCAGATGCGACTTTATCGCCGTGAACAATTTTCAAATTGTTGTTGATCCAATGCGCTCCCGTTGGGTATCCACTCAGATACTCCACTTCAAACTCATCCAACCGGCACAGATACGGCACCGACATCACAGGCCACTCGGAGGGAACCTTGCCGCGTCGTAGCCCGAACGCAGCAGCAGCCGAGTCCAGAACATAGTTGCCTAGGCGTTCTTCGTGGTTGCCTGCAATCCATGTGATCGTGGCTTGGGGTGCGAGTTTGCGTAACTGTGCGCACAACTCTGTTGCTCGATCTATCGCAGTTTGTGTTGTTCTCGCGAACGCTGGGGTGTACCTATATTTACCGAACTCGCATAGGTCTAGGTTGTCGCCAACCATGACGATCTGTGCAGGCTTGGATGCTTTGATGATGCGCAACGCAACCTCAATCGCTTGCTCATCGTGGATTGCTTCCAAACCTGATGCACTGTGGAAGTATCCGATCTGCATGTCTGGCAGGATCACAGCCGTCTGGTACTCGCCGTGCTTGATGGGTTGGGGGTTGAGGGTGGGGACTGTGTATCGTTTGCCAGGTTGGATGACTGGCCATGCTGGTTGACCTGCTTCGCGTAAGTCGTCAGCGAGTGACATTGTTGTCTCGATGTCGGGTGATTACCGATGGAGACATCTTGAATCCACGCTTCTTCAAGGCATGCACTA
>Ga0209596_1004634_pt1 | contig 10434 bp, 17 predicted proteins | sample M_130807_MF_Meta_FD_187314 | JGI IMG/M metagenome (GOLD analysis project Ga0209596, IMG submission 187314) | Freshwater microbial communities from Lake Montjoie, Canada to study carbon cycling - M_130807_MF_MetaG (SPAdes) (version 2) | ecosystem: Environmental > Aquatic > Freshwater > Lake...
AGGTTGCGCTTACGCGGCATTTCGGGGGCGAGCCGCGCCAGCACATGGGTCATGGTATCAAACAAAGTAATTCTCCCAACGGCTATCGACATAAACGGATGCAATCTTGAATAAAAATCCACCGCCAATACCGCGCAATGAAAAGTGTTCGTACTCAATTGCGATTTCAAAGTCATGTGCGTCATTCTGTCGGCGCCAACGGTCGCAAGCCAGGCGAATACCTTTAAGGCTCTTGTACCTCGACTGAGTCACAACCTTGGTAATGTTGTTTCCATCCTGACGGAAACGGATGTGGATATTGCCAGTCTTGCGAGCGCAGTCAATGTATCTAGGTACTTCCATTTGCTTTCCTTGCGTATAAAATACCCAACGACTCTTGGAACTTGCTCCAGTCGTTGGTGTCACGCGCAAGAATAGCGTGACGGATGACCTGATCTTTTAAGTCGCTGACTGTTTGCTTGCGGTCAGGGAACAGCGTGTCAAATGTGTCGGACACACGCCAGACAATCGCCTTGCGCCCTGATCGCGTCACACGCCGCTGGCCGCTGTCGTAGATCTGTCCATCTTTTGACAACCAAGTGAAGCATGGGCTGCACGACTGGTGTGTCATGCCAAGTAGGGACTGCGCCTCATCGCATGTGGCGCCCTGCAATCTTTTAAGCATTGCCAACACCTTGCCACGCAAATGCGTGACATCAACTGACTGGTATGCATCGCGTGATGTGGTGCGATGGATCATTTCAGCACCTTTGATACTTTTTCCCAGTAAAGACATGTTGCCCATTTCTTGTGTCCGCGTGGGCCACCATTGTGGATGCGCGCCATGTCTTTCATGGTTGCATCCTTTGGCGCGTAACGCTTCATGTATGCGCGCACTATGCGCTCCGCGTACGCCTCATTAAAGCAGTCGTTCCATTCACCGCCAATAGTTTTGTCGTACTCGACTGCGTCAACCCAGTACACATAGTGAATTTGGTAGCAACCGATTGCGGTTGGTTGCCCATATTCCCAATCTCCCACTGCGGCACAATCCCCACCCGACTCGACTTGCTTAATCGCCTTGAGCAGTTGCACGGTTTGCGACTCGGTCAGCGAATATGCAGTCGGCGCAAACGCCAACGCAAAGATAAATGGAATGTATTTCAATGGCGACCCGCTTTTTCATTGGCGTCCCAAGCAAGGTCTTCATACAACTTATGCGCTTCGTCGTAGGTTTCGCACAGTTTAAACTCAGGCTCAAGCATTGTGTCAGTATCCCAAATGACTAGACCGCCATCGCAGTTCCGCAATTTCAACTGATCGTCTGCGTTGAGAAGGCCGTAATGCTGGATCATCAGGGTTGCCATTGGCTCTGGGTACGACAGCGGATGGTGACCAACTTCATGTTCTAAGTCAGCAGGGATTAACACGATTTTGGTTCCGCGCTCGTTGTCCACAGTTTGCTCGTCCGTGTCCCACAATTTAAGCAGGATTTCCATGTACTTGTCCAGGTTCATTTGCCACCTCCCATTTGATTAAGTACATCTTTAGCCGCTTGCAAATCTTCGATCAAACGATTGCGTTGCGATGGCAACATTGCAGCATAATCTTTGCCAAGAGTAAAGCATTTCATAAATAATTTGCGTAGCAATTTGCCTTCGACATGCTTGTCAAAGTAATACTCGCCAATCAATTCATTTAATTCTTTGTCGTTCACTTTGGGCCTCCTTCTTTTTGACTAATTTCCATTAACTTAATTGCACTGCGCGTTGCTGCTATTTCTGTTGAATGTGATTTCAAACCGTAATTACCATCATTTTTTATGTATTGACTTTCGTGTCTAAACACAAGCCCATTTATAATTTGATGAGGCTTATCTGAATTGTGAACTTTTGCACTGCAACTGAAATATCGACTTTCAATATCTCGCGCAACCATTGCCAAAACAATGTAATTACAATTTGGAATTTCAACTTGCTTTTTAACTGATATAGAAACTAAGAAATTATTTGGAGTGTCGTTGATCTCGCCAATGTAACCCTGGCGCGACCCATCAAGAATCTTTACTACAGTGCCAGTTTTAAGCCAAACTGTTTTTAAATCAGTTGTAGAACCACTTTGAATTTGATTTGATAATTTAATGTACTTCCACTGTTGACCATCAATTACATCTGTATAGCAAACTTCCTGCACTTCTTGCTCAGTGGCGTAAGCCGAATGCGGCAACCAATTTCCCCATATTCCATTGTCATGCTTAGTGCGTACTTGTAATAAAAACATTTAATGTCTCCTAGTAGTGCCAGAACCCGCTGGCGCGGTTCAGGTCGCCCGACCTGATGGATCAAACATAGTTCATGTATCGGCATGTGTCAACTTAAACTTTACATATTTCAATAAATATTTCAAATAATTCAAGATAAGGCTTGCATTGGTCGATATACCTGCTATCAATGTAGTTCTGTCAGGGGCGTTCTTTGACGGAAAAACAAACTCTACTAGGAGATTGAAATGTCTGATTTAGCACTGAAACACAATGAGATTGATATGGCGCTCGTAGCGCGGACAGTCGCAAAGGGCTGTTCATCGGATGAATTGAGTCTGTTTGCGGCGATTTGCAAGCGCACTGGGCTAGACCCATTCGCCAGGCAGATTTACGCAATCAAGCGCGGCGGCGTCATGACCACACAGGTCAGCATTGACGGCGCTCGTCTAGTTGCACAGCGCAGCGGCGAGTATGCAGGGCAAGTTGGCCCATTCTGGTGCGGCGCAGATGGAGTTTGGGTCGATGTGTGGTTGGCTAAGACGCCACCGCTAGCGGCTAAGGTTGGCGTACATCGCCGTGGCTTTGAGCAAACATTGTTTGCAGTTGCCATATGGAGCGAGTACGCGCAGACGCAAGGCAACATGTGGGCGAAGTTTCCAAGCGTGATGTTGGCAAAGTGCGCTGAAATGATTGCACTGCGTCGAGCATTTCCAGCCGAACTGTCAGGCTTGTACTCGACTGAAGAGATGAGTCAGGCAGACGATCATGTTGCCGTGTCCGTAGTGCAAGCACCAGTTGTTGCCACTCGAAAGGTGGAGCGCGCCCAGGCTCAAATCCCTGCGGCCGCTGGAATCAGCAATGAAGTGATCCATGCGGACACGGCGACTTATGTCGAGTCTGAAGTTGTAGAGGCGCCAAAGGCGAAGCCAGCGCCGAAGGCGAAGACAGCAGCGCCAGCGCCTGTAAGCGGTGGGCTGCATCACCGCGCTAGTCGTGTCCCTGGCGATGCGACTATTCAAGTTGAGCCTGTGTATATCCGCAAGGTAGGCGAATCAAAGCCAACTAAGGTTGGCACTTCGCGCACTGGCATTCTTGTGCAGGACAGCATCAAAGAGTATTGGGTGTCATGTTTTGACGATAAAATAGTTGACTGTTGCCGCAATGCAATTGACGCGGAATGCAGAATGCAATTACTTGCCGTGAATAATGACAAGGGAATTACGCTCTACGGTGTGCGCGAATACCTGAACGACGAGGTGACTGTGCCAGCGGAAGTAGAAATTCCTCAACCGAAGCCGATTGACATTGACGAGATCCCATTCTAAAAACTTAGGGGCTGGCGGTTCTCGACGGAGCCGTCAGCCTCGCTCTTACAAGGAAATTAAATGAACAGCATTACACAACGAGTATTTACAGCGTCCGCAGCAGCGGTGGCATTGGAAGAACTAATTGCGGCAAGCGAAGCCAACGGCGGTGACATCAGTGCCGTCGAAGGCCAGGTCGATTGGCTTGCATCACAGTCCACAGACTTGGCGCCAGCCATAGATGATTTGTTGGCTATTGCAAGCGAGATCGAACACCGTGCAACAGGACGCAAGCAGGAAGCCAAACGCATTGCCGATCTAGCCAAGCGCGACCAAGCAATTGCGGATTGGATGAAGGGGCAGATCACCCGCGTGTTAGAAGCAAGTGGTGCCACAAGTATTCAGACGCCACGGCACAAGGTCACGCTTGCCACGCCTGGCGGTGTCCGAGCGCTGGAGATCATTGGCGATGTGCCTGAAGCGTTCAGCACCACCGTGACTACGGTTGTTCCCAACAAGGAACTGATCCGCGCCACGCTTGAGGCTGGTCAGCCGCTAGCATTCGCAATGTTGCATTCCAAACAGAAAGTATTAAAGGTGTCTTAATGGGCGGTCTGTATTCAATCGAAAAAGTAAACGCGGCAGTTCAGATTGCGCTTGCGCGCCGTGGTTTTTTGTATCCATCGTCGTCGCAAGAGCGATCAAGAGATGCGATCACGGCGCGCACACTGATCTTTGACGCTATGCGTTCGCTGACAGGCAACAGTGTCACAGGCACGGCCGTATCGCTTGGCGCCAGCACAGCCAGCGGTAAAGCATTGCAAGAGCGGTGCGAGACATACGCTTCGCCTGACGAGCGGTTGCTGTGGATTGCGGAAGTACGCAGTCTGATTGAGGAATCGATGAAGGTGAAGAAGTGACATTGCCGCACGAAGAAGTCAACTCACTCAAGATGACACGCGAATTTTTATACAAGTTGCTGGTCGTCAAGGGAACGCCTAAGTGGATTAAAGATGAGGCGCGGTGCTGTCTTAGGCATTATCCAATAATGATTGACAATACTTATTGCAGTGGGAAGGCGAGCAAGTTAGACTAGGGGCATGTTCAAGGCCTCTTTCAAATTCAATGCGTTTAATCCTTCAGGTTGGTGCTTGGCCTTGAACATCCTGCATCAGCCTGTTGGACTAAACGCATTTAGGAAACAATATGAAAGAATCAAATACATCACCGTGGATGGCGTTCTGGGGCGAAGACTTTAATAGATCAACCATTGGTTGGTCACTTGAGGAGCGTGGCGCGTACCACTTCCTGCTGTGGCATTCATGGTCGTGCGATGGATTGCCACCCGAACTAGACAGGATCTTTAGACTTGACCCAGACCTAAAGAAGGTGTGGCCGTGCCTTGAATCTAAGTTTCCAATATCCAAAGATGGTCGCCGCAGAAACCCACGCCAGGAGCGCGGTCGATTGGAAATGCTTGACATGTGTTCTAAAAAGAGTAGGGCTGGCAAGTTGGGTGCGGATAAAACACATGGCACATGCCATGCGTCTGCCACACCTCGTGCCACACCTCGTGCCATACCTCCTGCCATCAGTTTGCCAATGGCAGAACCTGTGGCAAACGCTTGGCAGAACACATGGCAAACCGTTGGCTATTCACCTTCACCTTCACCTCTACCTTCACTTTCACTTTCATCTCCAATTTCAAGTGCTATAAAACATACGCTCAACGGCGTTGCCGTCGAGCCTGAGTTTGAGAAGAAAAAGTTAGCAAAGAGCATCCCAGCATCCGAGATTGAGCGAGTCTGGGAATGCTTTCCACGCAAGGTAGGCAAGTTGAAGTCGCTTGCTCTGATTCGCAAAGCATGTGATCTTGTCGCTGTCGAACACGACTTGCTTGACGCTGGTGACGCGGTCGAGTACATGATCGAAAAAGTGAATCTGTTTGCTGAGGATTGTCGAAAGAAAGCAACTGAGCCACAGTTTATTGCACACCCACAAACTTGGTTGAACGGTGGACGGTATCTTGATCCTGTGGTCACAGAATCGCATTAGATGACAGCCACGGCGTTCGTGGCGATAATTGGTCTGTAGGTATTACTTAAAGCAAAGAATCGTTTAAATCGCATTTAACAGAATAGAGCACGACATGGATGCATTGCTGATCGGACAGGCTTGGGAGTTGAAATTGATTGACAATGTCGCTGACTCGATCCGCAGATCAAAGTGGCTTGACGGTGACCAGAAGATTGGCATCCTGCAATTGAGTTACGAGTACTCAGGACTGTTCGCTCAGGTGCTGGCGCATCGATTGACCTTGACAGGCGAGCCAATGCCGATTGAACCTGTTGACATCCCATACAAAAACGAGTTTGAGGTGGTGTTGCATCCAGACAAACTTGATCGCTACCACAAGTTGATCGTCTTAGACTCAGGGTGCCTGACAGGAGGCAACTTCACGCGGATCAGGTCGCAACTTTACAATTACGGCTATCGACCACAAGACTTAATCTTTGTTTGCCTGGCTTGCAGCACGGAATCGTTCTTCACGCCCGACCATTGTCCGTTGTACTTTGACGGCCGCGCTTCAATAGTTCATTTCTGGTGGGAGTGCAAGACAAACAAGTTTGATTGATATGTACAGAAACGGCAAAAATGTATACAGGTTCAAAGTATTTGAATGTGTATTGGGGAGTTAGTCTCCCGACACTTATCCCGACAAAGTGTCGGGACTTAGCAATACTTAGTTGCATAACTATTGACAATATGTAATAAAAATATGTAACATCTCCTTACATGAGCAGAATCAAAGTGGCACTAAACGAGCATGGATACCGCATTGGTGCAACGCACCAGCGCGCTCGACACTCAGAGCAAACAGTGGATAAAATCAGAATTATGCATGAAACACACGGATACGGATACCGCAAGATTAGCGCAATGCTTGGAATTGGGCGGTCTACAGTGCAGAAAGTGTGCAAATACCTCATACGCGGTCAGGCGCCGCATGAATATAGGGTGATTGATGGCTAAAGTAACCAGACCTTCGCGGCTTCTTGATTCTGTAAGACCTGGCCCTATCTGCAAGTACACAGTTGAATTGGCAGATGAGATTTGCCATAGGTTGTCTTTAGGGGAATCTTTACGGACTATCTGTAAAGATAAGGCAATGCCAAGCATGGCAACTATTATGCGATGGTTGAATGAAATCGAGGATTTCGAGAGCAAGTATATGCGCGCAAGGGCATTCCAAGCACATGTTTGGATAGATGAAATGCGGGATTTATCCACTTCTGAGCCTGAGCGAAACCCTGTGACTGGTGCGCTCGACTCTGCCAGCGTAAACCACATCCGTAATCAGGTGTCTACCCTGCAATGGCTAGCAATGAAACTGAACCCAAAGCGTTACGGAGACAAGACGGCCATCGAGCATCAGGGTGGAATCAGCCTGACGGTGGTCACAGGTGTTCCTAGACCTGACGATTCAATCACAGGACGGAAGACCGATGCCAAACAGATCACATGACCAGCACACATTTGACAGTCAATTACACTCCGCGAGCGTGGCAACGCAAGTGCCACATGTCGATGAAACGATTTACGGTGTTGGTATTGCACCGCCGCGCTGGCAAGACGGAACTAGCAATCATGGAGTTGCTAGATCACGCAATGAAATTCGAATCAGAAATGGGCTTATTCTTTTATTTGGCGCCATTCTTAAAGCAGGCCAAGGCAATTGCCTGGAGTCGGATCAAAAGCAAGTTGCAACCGATGATCGGAACTGGCGCCGTAACGATTAACGAGTCTGAATTGAGCGTGACATTTGGACACAACGGTGCTGTGATCCGTATCTTTGGAGCAGACAATCCCGATGCCATGCGAGGCGTCAGATTAGACGGCATTGTGGTTGACGAAGTTTCACAAATTCGTCCGACAGTGTGGGAGGATATTTTGCAACCGTGTTTGTCAGATCGCAACGGCTGGGCGATATTCACAGGCACACCGAACGGCGTGAATCTGTTTAGCGAGATTTATTATAAGGGTCAGAAGTTGCCTGATTGGCACACTGAGATTTACACGGTCTACGACACGGACGCTGTGATCGCATCTGAAGTCGAGCGCTTGCGCCGCGACATGACTGAAACATCGTTCAGCCGTGAATACCTATGCGACTTTAACGCCAGCGCGGAAGATCAGTTGATTAGCCTGTCGGATGCGAACACAGCAGCGAACCGTGAGTATGCGGACAAGGACTTTGAGAGCGCGCCCAAGATTGTGGGCGTTGATCCAGCACGGTTTGGTGATGATCGCAGCGTAATCATCAGGCGCCAAGGTCTAAGGGCGTCAGACATAATGGTGTTTCGTGGGCTGGACAATATGCAACTAGCAGCCAGGGTGGCAATGGTGATGGATCTGTGGGAGCCTGACGCTGTGTTTATCGACGCAGGTGGCGGCGCTGGTGTATTAGATCGCCTACGCCAACTTGACTACGACCCCATCGAAGTCCACTTTGGAGGCAAGGCGAATCTGGAACAGCAGTTTGTCAATCGTCGTACTGAGATGTGGTGGAACATGAAAGAGTGGATTGAAAACGGTGGAGCCATTCCAAGCGATCCAATGCTTCGCCAGGAACTATCGACGCCGACTTATTGGTTTGACTCGCAAGGCCGCAAGATGCTGGAATCTAAAGACGAGATCAAGAAGCGTTTGCAAGGCGGAGCATCGCCAGACATCGCTGACGCGCTTGCATTGACATTCGCATATCCAGTTGGCAAGCGACTGCCGCTTGAAGTGCGAAACAAACTGCGACTTGGCAAGGCGAAAGACTACGACCCATACAGCAGGAACGACTGACGGTACCCATATCGAATTTGGAATGCGTAGATTGATGAGGCAACACAATATGCAAGACATTGCAACAACCAACACCGACAGCATCGCAAAGATGAGCCAATCGGCAATTGAAAAGGTATGCATGTTTGAGCAGTTCTTGTTGACTTTGCCGCAAGTTGTGATGCCTGTGACGCACACACTACACGGTGGAGTTTACTCGCGGACACTTACTATTCCAGCAGGAGTAGTCATTACTGGTGGTTTCATTCAAGTTCCAACGACTCTAATAATTAATGGTCGTGGAACTATTCACGCAAATGACGAGACGATGGAAGTCAATGGATACAAGGTGATTGTTGCAAGCGCTGGACGCAAACAAATATATTCAGCGCACGAAGACACGACTGGAACAATGTTCTTTGCAACAAACGCAAAGACGGTTGAAGAGGCTGAAAATGAATTTACTTTGGAATCTCACATGCTCTTATCCCGAACGCACGAACACTTAAACACTGAAATTATCACAGGAGAATGATATGACTTACATGTTTGCATTTGGAGTATTTAGCGCAGCGTTTGGTGTTAGCGCATTGGCTGGTCTTGTTGCAACAATTGGAGTTGGATCAATGGCTGCTGGTCTTGGCTACACAATTGCTTCAGGCGAAGACGCCAAGAAGAAACAAGCATCGGCATTGTCTAAGCAAGAATCAGCGCAAGCGCAAGCAGTCAAAGCCGCTGAAGGGCAACGAATGACAAGCGAGATGGCAATTAACCAGGCGAATCGAAAGAAGCCTGATGTCAGTTCAATCATGCAAGCGGCTGGCGAATCGGCATCAGGTGGAGCAGCAGGAACCATGCTGACTGGCCCGACTGGCGTCAATCCAAATTCATTATCACTTGGTAAGTCAACACTCTTAGGAAGTTAATAAACATAATACGCAAAGCAACAATTGATGATTTGGATCAAATAGTTGAGATGGCAGATAGATTTATTGCGTTTGCCCCGCATGGATCACTGATAAAGCACACTACGGAAGACATAGTCAACACCGTGCGTATGTTCTTGGAGTCTGGAATTGGATTTGTTATTGATGTTAATGGCAAAGCAGTTGGAATATTGGCTGCAATGATGACAAGCGTTTGGTATTCACCTTCAACAAAGGTGGCGCAAGAAATGATGTGGTGGGTCAACGAAGAGTATAGAGGCACAATTGCCTCCATCAAGTTGATCAAGGCTTACGAGAATTGGGCGCGTGAACAAGGCGCTCAAATCATTGCGATGTGTGACTTAGTAATTGAAGGACACGAACCAGTTGGAACAACATTGAACAAATTAGGATACGAAATGAGTGAACGAACATACATCAAAGGAGCAAGGTAATGGGACTATTTAAGGGACAACAAACCGCAAACCTTGCTGAAGTTGTTAGTTTGGCTATTGGTCGTAACAAGGATGGATCTCCAATAGAAGCATCACCATCCGCAGCATCTAATAAAAGTCCTGATGTTAGCAACATTAAGAAAAAGAATGCTGAAACAGCATCAGGTAACACCCCAAGCAATATGTTGACTGGGCCAGTTGGTATTGATCCTAATGCACTATTGCTCGGCAAATCTTCAGTTCTAGGAAGTTGATGAGTCAATACCCATCCAACAACGAGAGTTACAAAGGCGCTCCACAGCGCGAGAAGTTGTTAACTCGTTGGGGTCAACTCCAATCTGAGCGAGCGTCATGGTGGGCGCATTGGCAAGAGATAACTTCATATGTATTGCCGCGCAATGGTCGATACTTTAGGCAGGATCGCGACAAGGGATGGCGCCGACACAACTCGATCTACGACAACACTGGTACTCGCGCACTGCGAACGCTAGGCGCTGGCATGATGGCTGGCGCTACAAGCCCTGCGCGGCAGTGGTTCCGACTTGGAACTGGCGATCCCGAACTAAACTCGTACGCGCCAGTAAAAGTATGGCTTGACGATGTCACAAAACGAATGCAGTTGGTATTCCAGAAGTCGAATACTTACCGCGCATTACATTCGATGTATGAAGAAC
>Ga0209596_1004637_pt1 | contig 10430 bp, 10 predicted proteins | sample M_130807_MF_Meta_FD_187314 | JGI IMG/M metagenome (GOLD analysis project Ga0209596, IMG submission 187314) | Freshwater microbial communities from Lake Montjoie, Canada to study carbon cycling - M_130807_MF_MetaG (SPAdes) (version 2) | ecosystem: Environmental > Aquatic > Freshwater > Lake...
CGCAAGAAACACTTGAACGTCTTACTCGCTAACAAAGATGTTCGCAGGCTGTTTGTAGCCGACAACATCTCGATTATTGGCGACTACTTCAGCTATGTCGCGCTTGCTGGCATGGTCAAGGAAGTAACAGATTCCAATTTTCTCGTTGCACTCGTCTACGTCGCGTTTACTCTCCCATCATTTTTTACAACACCGTTTGGAGGACCAACAGTTGACAAGTTCGATCGAAAAAAAATCATCGTGTTTGTCTCCCTCCTGCAAGCGATGTGTGCGGTCGGTTTCTTGTTTGCTTCAAACTCTGCTATCTGGATTGCCTTCGTTGCTCAAGTCGGCATTACTTGTCTTTCGTCATTTGTTACCCCAGCATTCGGCGCGGCACTCCCAAACCTGACTCGAGACGATGAAGAACTGCGCCAGGCAAATGCACTGTTTGGTTCGAGCTGGGGAGCAATGGTGTTTATCGGTGCGGCCGCTGGCGGATTTTTTTCACAAGCCTTCGGTCGCACTGCAACATTCACTGCCGACATCGCCACATTTCTCATCTGTGCTGGCCTAGTGGCACTGATTAAAACCCCGATGCAACAACAACGCTCAAGCGAACACAAGACCCGAATGAAACCCTTTGCCGACATGAAAGAAGCGATCCACTACGCAAAAAGTGACCACACAATTCTTGCCCTTCTTTCATCAAAAACCATGTTTGCGTTTGGTGCAGGAACAGTAAGTCAACTTTCTGTGCTCGCTATCGACGTATTTAATAAGGGCGACGGCGGTAGTGGCATGCTTCTTGCAGCGCGCGGCTTCGGTGCGTCAATCGGTCCATTCATTGTCATGCGCTTTGTGCGCAACAACATGCCACGTCTTTTAAAAGTTTGCGGCACTGCGGGCATCACCTATGCGGTGCTCTACATCGCCGCAGCATCGAGCCCAAACATTTGGATTGCATGTTTGTGCGTGATGGGTGCTCATCTTGGCGGCGGTGCGCAGTGGACATTGTCGACCTACGGTCTGCAAGTACGCGTACCCGACCACATTCTGGGCCGAGTGCTCGCGGGCGATATGGCAATTGCAATTTTGGTGATGGGCACAAGTAGTTTTGCCGCCGGAATCCTTGGTGAAATCTTGCCGATTCGACTCGCGATCGCGGTTATCGGGGCTACTTCTGGAGTAACTGCAGTCGTGTTCCTCTTAGCAACGATGGGGATCAGAAAGCGTCTGCGCAGTGAGATGCAGCAGCAACTAAATTCCTAGCACGGTCATCACCCAACAGCGCATTACCCATTCGATTCATTACATAACTAAACGCCATCTCGCGAGTTGGGTCGGCAAAACTTACCGAACCACCAGCACCAGGATGACCAAACGTTCCTGCATCCGAATACGCTGAAGTTTCGCTATTAGTCATGTAACCCATCGCAAAACGAGTTTTCAACATCAGGCAATGATCACGCTCCCCTCTAGGCGTAACCGTTGAACTTGCACGTTGCATCATTGCCTCAGAAATTAAACGGACCTTACCGTTGACTCCATCTACTTCGCCGATTGTTGCGGCGTACATGCGTGCAAGCGAAGGCGCATTAGTGATGCCATTAGCACCAGGTACTTGAGCAGCGTGCATGTCGCGTCGATTGAAACCACCCTTGACATTGAAAGCGCCGTTTACTGAAAGCGCCCTGGCTAATGGACTATCGCTGTCGAGAACTGGCGTAGGCGCGACTGTCTTGTTCTCTATGTTGGTGCCTAAGGTGCGCGACCAACCAGTATTTATTGGAGATACTCGGATCTCAAGATGCTCAGGTAGCCCAACATAAATTTCAATGCCAAGTGGGTTGGCAATTTCTTCTTCAATAAAGCGACCAATGTTGCGACCGTCCACTCTGCGTACTAGTTCTCCTGCCAACCAGCCGAATGTGATGGCGTGATAGCCGTGGGTTGATCCGACAGGAAAAATTGGCGCTGTATCTGCAAGGCGCTGCGTGATCGTGTTCCAGTCCAAAGCGTCTTCAAATGCAATGGTTCCATCGATCGTGTACAGCCCAGCTTGATGCGAAAGTAATTGTGCAACCGTGATCTTCTCTTTACCTTTTGCAGCAAACTCTGGCCAATACAACGCCACCGGCTCGTCATAGCTCAAGAGTCCGCGCTCCACACACATGGCTACTGCAGTTGCGACAACACCTTTTGTGCTGCTGAACACAAGTTGCAATGTGTCGCGTGCATACGGAATCGTCGCGGTGTTCTCAAAAAATCCACCAATTAAATCGACTACGGGTTGACCATGGTGAATTATGCACAGGCCGGCACCGATGTCTTCTTTGGTTTCGATATTGGTCACAAACTGATCGTGTACCGCTTCCCAACCGGGGGCGACAAATCCAGAGACGAGTTCAGACATCAGATTTTAATTTTCGTCGACTTAAATTTCATCCATCAGCGTGCGCAACAACTCAACTTGTTGCACTGCATTTGGACCAATTGGGTTGACGGAGATAACCGTGACTCCTGCTTCCTTGAACGCCGAAAGGCGTTCCTTAATAAAACCTTTTGGACCAACGAGATGCGAGTTGAGCAACCAGTCAGACGGAACTTTTGCTGCAGCCTCTTGCTTCTTGCCGTCCAAGTACAAATCCTGAATCTCGACAGCTTCTTGTTCGTAGCCGTACGACTTGCAGATGTCGTTGTAAAAGTTTTTGCCACGAGCACCCATGCCACCCACGTAAAGCGCAGTTGATGGTCGTGCGAAGTCCAAAACTTTTTGCTGATCTTCACCAGTCAGCGACTCGTCAATTGCGAGCATGCCACCAGCCGAGATGTCCATGCGACCACGCGATGGATCACGTTTTGCGGCGCCCGCCTTGAGTGCATCGCCCCAAACATTCTGAAATTTTTCTGGATAGAAAAATATCGGCATCCAACCGTCAGCAATCTCTGCAGTCGCTTCAACACTCTTGCCCATGAGTGACGCCCACCAAATTGGAATCTCGTTGCGAACTGGATGATTGATCAATTTGAGAGACTTACCCAACCCGGTGCCCTGACCTTGTGGAAGTGGAACTTCTACAGTCTTGCCTTGATACGACAATGGCTTTTCGCGCTTCCACACTTCGCGACAGATGTCGATGTATTCCTTTGTGCGCTGCAACGGTTTCTCGTATGGCATTCCATGAAAACCTTCAATCACCTGTGCGCCAGATGCACCAAGACCAAGAATGAATCTTCCGTTGCTGACATAGTCGCAACCCGCTGCTGTCATTGCAACAAGCGCAGGAGTGCGCGAATACACATTGATGATTCCAGTGCCGATCTGCAACTTGTTGGTGACTGCAGCAAGATAACCAATTTGCGAAATAGCGTCGTACGAATACGCCTCTGCCACCCAGACCATGTCGAGACCTACTTTTTCAAGCTCGACAACCTGCTTGGCCGACGACTGAAAGTCGGAAATGTAATTGATCATCATCGAAAGTTTCATGATGAGAACCTTAGAGCGACTTCAGTTGACTTGGCGAGTTCGACCCACCCAGTAAGGGGCGCGAAGGTCCTTTTTCAGGATTTTGCCTGACGGATTACGAGGCAAGGCCTCGATCCAATCAACCGACTTCGGGCACTTGAAACTAGCCAGGCTCACTTTGGCAAACGCAATGATCTCGTCTTCGGTAACGACAACTTCCTTCTTGCGAACGACAATTGCTTTAGGCACCTCGCCCCATTTCTCGTCAGGTACACCGATGACAGCAACGTCTGCAATAGCTGGATGCGCCATCAACACGTTTTCCACTTCGGCTGGGTAGATGTTTTCGCCACCCGAGACAATCATGTCCTTGACGCGGTCATATATATAGAGATATCCATCGGCATCGAGATATCCGGCGTCGCCACTTCTAAACCAGCCACCATCCACAATCGACTTCGCTGTTTCTTCCGGCATGTTCCAATATCCGAGCATGATCTGCGGGCCCTTCACCCAGATCTCGCCCACTTCGCCAACTGCTTTATCGAAATGAGTCTCATCGTCAACAATGCGTAGTTGCATTCCAGGCACAGGCTTGCCGCACGAGCGCAACCGATGCTTGTTTGGTCCTTCAAGGTCGTGATCTTCTGGCATCAACAATGTCGTTGCACCAGTTGTCTCGGTGAGTCCATACACCTGCATGAAGTTGGTCTTGAATGCTTTGATCGATGATGCAAGCACCTCATCCGAGATTGGTGATGCCCCGTACAAAATAAGTTTGAGACTCGAAAAATCTGCCTTGTCCAAATCGGGAACCATCAACATGAATTGCAACAATGCGGGCACGACGAAGCCGTGCGTAATGCGCTCTTCACCGATGAGTTTCACTAGCTCGACTGGGTTGACATCGCGCACGATCACTGAACACGCTCCAACGAATTGGCCCGCAGTTGCCCAACCACCACCACCGATGTGGAACAACGGCATCGCCACCATGCTGATGGTCTGCGGCGTGAGCTTCCAAATATCCTTTGCGGTCGGCATCAATGCAAAGAAATTGTTGTTAGTGAGCATGACACCTTTTGGGCGTCCGGTCGTGCCACTTGAATACAACTGAAATGCAACATCTTCGTGGCTTGCTTCAACGCCGGGGTCTTCATCTTTCCCACTTGCGATAAATGAGTCGTACGACTGATATTTGGAATGTCCGCCGATGACAACGATCGTCTTAACCGAAACAAGTTCGTCGGCGATCGCCTCAAGGATGGGCACAAAATCTGGTCCGACGATGAGCACCTTGGCTGCTGCATCATTGACGATGTACAACACCTCTGGCCCAACAAGACGCCAGTTGACATCAACGCTTACCGCATTGAGAAGCGCACAGCCGTACAACACCTCAAAGTGCTCGATCGAGTTCTTGTCTAAAAACGCCACTCGATCTTGCACCCCAACACCTGCAGTTCGAAGTGCTTGCGACATCTGGCAAGCCCGGTGATACAACTGCGACCACGATTGCTTTTTGGTTGCCTGAATAAGCGCAGTTCGAGTGCCGTACTCTGCACTATGACTACGAACGATGTCTGCCAGGTTGTTGATGTCGTTTGCCATGATCAAAAACTAGCAATATTGCTAATGCCTCACAAGTGAGTGAACATTCATATATTCCATACAAACCAAGTAACTTTGTGCGCAGAGAAGCAACCTTGTGATCACAACATCCACTCACCCTTCTTCGGAGGGCACTCAACTCGCGGTATATAACTACGCACCGACGTCAAAAAAGCAGCCGGTACTTCTTTCCCACGCAACAGGATTTCATGGCCGAGTGTTTGACCCCGTTGCTGATCATTTGCAAAATGCTTTTCACTGCTACTCATTCGATTATCGCGGACATGGTGACTCGAGTTTGCCTCAAGATTGGAAAGCAAACTGGAGTGGGTACGGAGATGACGCGCTTGCTGTAGCGCACGTAATTGCCGCTGCCCAACAATCACCGACTGCAATCATTGGCGCTGGACACTCAATGGGCGGAGCAGCGCTTGTCATGGCTGCGCTTCGTGCACCAGAACTGTTTCGCGCATTGGTGCTTTACGAGCCGATCATCTTCCCGCCCCAAGTGCGAGTTGGCATCACGAATACAGGAGTCCCTAGCCCACTTGCCGATGGAGCGCGCCGACGACGCAGCACGTTTGCTTCGTTTGACGAGGCGATCGCCAACTACTCATCAAAGCCGCCGCTCAACGTAATGCGCCAGGACGCGTTGCGCGCGTATGTGATGCATGGTTTTCGCGCTCAGCACGACGGTATTTCAATCAAATGTTTGCCCGAACATGAGGCCCGTACCTACGAGATGGGTGCGATTCACGAAACCTGGAATGACCTGCCCAAACTGCGGGTGCCCGTGTGGCTAGTTTCGGGAGAAGTGATTCCACATACCCCAGGCGCAATTGCTGCCCTCATCGCCAATGAAGTACCCGGCTCAACACTCGTGCAGTGGAACGACCTCGGACACTTTGGACCGATGCAAGATCCGCAACGATTCGCGCAACTCATCGCGCAGGTAGATGCGGCCACACAGTGACACAAGAATTTGCACTTCCAGAAACTTTGTCGCCATCGGGCACGGGCACATTTCAAAATTGTCCATTGCAGTTTCGATTTCAAAACATCCAAAAACTTCCGCAACCCCCCGGCGCTGCAGCAGTAAAAGGAAACGTTGTGCACCGCGCACTCGAGCTACTTTTCCAACTCGATGCCCCACTTCGCACTCATGCAGCCGCACATGATTTTTTAGCAACTGCTAAAACCGAATTTGAACCAACTTATGACATCACGGGACTCAACTTGACTGCCGATCAAGCCACAAAGTTTTGGGCCGACTGCACCACACTCGTTGACAGCTACCTACACATGGAAGACCCAACAACAATCAACTCAATCGACACCGAAATGTGGGTGACTGCTCCCCTCGCCAAAGTTGCACTGCGCGGCATCATTGACCGCATTGAACGCGATGCAGATGGCGGACTTATCATCAGCGATTACAAGACCGGTAAAGCCCCTCGCGATATCGATGTTGAGGGCAAGATGATGCAATTGCAAATGTACGCATACATGTTGCGCGAAATGCGGGGCGAGTTGCCAACAACTTTGCAGTTGCTCTACATCAAAGACGGCATTCGCCACACACGCACACCAACCGAGCAGTCGATGCGTTTTGTGCATACACGAACTACCGCACTGTTTAACGCAATCGAGAAGTCTTGCGCAACGTCATTCTTCCCCACCAAAAAAAGTGGACTGTGCAACTTTTGCAATTTCAAATCGTGGTGCCCAGAATTTGGTGGCGACCCATCCAAGGCAGCCGTCGAAGCTCCAATCAAATATCCAAGGCCGACTGAATGAATACCGATGACAACGCCAGCAACAATGCACCACGCAAACTCTTGCATTTGCGCATGGATGCCGCGGTCGACAATGCCCTTGAATACATCCGTGACAACAAAATTGTCATAGTTATATTCTCGATCGCTAGCGCTGTCGGCGACTTTGGCCTGCTCTGGCACATCATCGGCCTCGTGCGCTCAATCGGCAGCATTGACCGCCTGCAGCAAGCACTCATTTTTTCAATTCTGATTGGGCTTGAAAGCCTGATCCTCAATCAGGGCATCAAGCGCCTGTTTAGGCGCTCTCGCCCAACCGAAAAGGGCGACACACGGTTTGCTCTGCGCAAGCCTCGCACCTCAAGTTTCCCTAGCGGGCACTCGTCGTCTGCATTCTTTTCGGCTTTAGTGCTCACCTATTTCACGGCATGGCCGTGGTGGTTGCTGTTCTACGCGTTTGCGTTAGTCATCGCAACGAGTCGTGTTGGCGTGCGCATTCATCACGCCAGTGATGTCATCGCTGGTGCATTTGCAGGCACGCTCATGGGCGTTGTGGGATTACTGGTGTTGCGCCATTACGGCGTCTGACAATTTTGCGATTTACGCTTCGCTGGATGAAGCAGCGTTTGCAGTCAACAACAAACGAACATCGAGCAATAAATCGGATACTTCGATGGTCGATACCAATTCGCGGTGCAGCATTTCGGCTAGTGCCTTGTCGATGACGGTAAGGGCTTCGGTGATAACTGCAGTTTCGCGTGAATCGGTCATGGCATGACCATACCTGATCGGTGTCACAAAATCGCGACACTGTGCGTAACATCACAGGCATGGAACTTGCAGGAAAAATAACTGTTGTAACGGGTGCTGCTGGCGGGATCGGAATGGCGCTGGCCGAACGATTCCACATAGAAGGCGCCACCGTCGTCTTGGCCGACCGCGACCAAGCGCCACTTGACGCGATTGCGCAGCGCCTAAACGCGCAGCGCCAAAACTCTGCCCTTGCAGTGGCTGGGGACCTCGGCACCGAAGAGGCAAATGCCACACTGATTGCTCTTGCCGAAAAAACATTTGGTCCGATCGATTTATTTTTCGCCAACGCAGGTGTCGGGTCGGGTACCGATCTCACGACCGAAGAAGATGTTTGGAACACAGCATTTGATATCAACGTCAATGCACATCGTTGGGCGGCAAAGTATTTGGTGCCGGGATGGCTAGCTCGCGGCGAAGGATATTTTTGCAGCACTGCGTCGGCTGCTGGTTTGCTCTCGCAAATTGGATCCGCTCCTTACTCTGTTACCAAACACGCTGCACGCGCATTTGCCGAATGGCTCTCCATCACTTATGGCAAGCGCGGCATCAGGGTCAGTTGCTTGTGCCCACAGGGTGTCAATACCAACATGCTCAAAGGTGGCGACAACCCTGCCGGCGGCGAAACCACCAATGTCGTGCGTGTGGCGGGCGTGGTGCTCGAGCCAGCCGACGTTGCTCAGGTGGTTGTCGACTGCATCCGAGCAGAAACGTTTTTAATTCTGCCCCACCCAGAAGTTGCACAGTATGCAACGCTGAAGGCATCGGAAAACGAGCGTTGGCTTGCCGGAATGCGCAAGCTACAAATGCGGGTGTTCGGCGTTTAGCTTTTAGTTTTTGAATTCAGGAATCAGCGTGGCGAGTTCACGCCACTCGGCGCTTGGCAGCGAAACCAAGTCTTCTGTGAGCACCTGCACACACACATGTGATGCGCCGGCGTCGTAGTGCTCTTGAATACGTTTGCGAATGGTGTCGAGCGTGCCCCATGTGCAGATTGCATCCACCAATCGGTCGCTCTGCACACCATGCTCATTTTTGATGTCTGCTTCGGTAAAACCAGAGCGCAATAAATTGTTGGCATAGTTGGGCAAGCGCGTATAGGTGCCCATGTATTGACGAGCGATTGCGCGCGCCTTTGTTGCGTCGGTCTCAAAGATCACTGCAAGTTCTGGAGCAAGAGTTGGGCCAACGCCCATGATCTCTCGAGCAACTGCAGTGTGATCTGGCGTTGTGAAATACGGGTGCGCACCATCACTTCGCTCGCCTGCCAGCTTGAGCATCTTTGGCCCGAGTGCTGCGAGCACGCGATGAGTTGGCGTCGACGGCTGTGCTGCCATAAACATGCCGGCGTCCATCGTGTCGAGATATTCGACCATGGTTGAGTACGGACGTTCATAAACCTTTTTGTGAATTGCTTTGGCCATGTTGCCATGGCTCGTACCGATGCCCAGCAAAAATCGATCAGGGAATGCTTCAGTCAAAGTTTTTTGTCCGGCCTGCATCGTTGCTGCGCTACGCGCTTGCATCGATGCGATGCCCGTACCAACTATCAGTTTTTTTGTAGCGCCGAGCAACAAACCTGCATGTGCAAACGGTTCGCGACCCACTGCTTCAGGGATCCACACCGTAGAAAACCCAAGCGACTCAATCTCGCTCACTGCCTCGAGTGATTTGGACATCGGTTGCGCATCAAGCGTCCACGTCCACAGACCGAGCCGACCAATATCGAGGGGTTTTGTCATAGATACAACAATATCTGCACATTTAGCCACCGCCAGTACACATGTTTTTCATCATGAGACCAAATTTCAACAAAGCAATACAAGCGAGTGGAGTAATTACATCCTTCGCTTTACTCATCGTGCTCGCATCCTGTTCCAATTCGTCATCACCGACACGCAGTCAAACAAACGCCGTCAAAATAGCGAACGTCGAAATCGTCAAAGTCGTCGATGGCGACACTGTAGACATTGACATCAAGGGAGACATCGAACGCGTACGACTCATCGGTGTCAACACGCCAGAAACCAAACATCCAACAAAACCGATCGAATGTTTTGGGCCAGAGGCAAGTGCTTACCTGACACAACTGTTGCCAAAGGGAACACATGTGCGAATTGAGCGCGACGTCGAAGCCCGTGACCGATACGGTCGCATGCTGCTTTATCTGTATCTCGGCTCTAATGATCTGTTCATCAATCTCGACTTGGTTGCACGCGGTTATGGCACGCCAATGAGCATTGAGCCAAACACATTTCACCGCAACGATTTTGTGCGTGCGGCCGCACAAGCCGAGGCCGCAAATGTGGGGCTCTGGAAGGCATGTCGCTAGTAGCGTTTGGGGAGTGAATAGCAGCCAGCAGTCTCTTGTTGAACGACTCGGGTACTCGGCATCATCCAAACTCGTGATCATCAGTTGCGACGACCTGGGCGCATTTCATGCAGCCAATGTTGGTGTGTACGACGCATTGCGAAAAGGTGTTGCAACGTGCGCATCGCTGATGGTGCCAGCACCGTGGGCTCGACATGCAGTCATGTCGTACGCAGGCGAGGACATTGGTGTGCACCTCACACTCAACAGCGAGCACCAGATGTATCGCTGGGGTCCGATTACTCACGCACCATCGTTGCTGTCGGGTGAAGGCGGCTTCCCGCGAACTATTGACGACTTGTGGGAACACGCCGATTCGTCAGAAGTATTGCGAGAGTGTCGCGCACAAATTGCGAGCGCACTCGAATGGGGCATCGACGTCACCCACTTGGCACCACATCTCACATCGATC
>Ga0209596_1004639_pt1 | contig 10429 bp, 12 predicted proteins | sample M_130807_MF_Meta_FD_187314 | JGI IMG/M metagenome (GOLD analysis project Ga0209596, IMG submission 187314) | Freshwater microbial communities from Lake Montjoie, Canada to study carbon cycling - M_130807_MF_MetaG (SPAdes) (version 2) | ecosystem: Environmental > Aquatic > Freshwater > Lake...
AAAACTAGGACACATACTCAAAGAAATAAAAAGAAAATAAGATGGAAAAATCAGTTTTGAAAAAAGAGTTTGGCAAGAAAGATGTTCAAAGAATGAGGAACATTATCTCTGGCAACACAGGAGCTGCTACGCAGACTCTTGCAGGTTGGGAAAAAAAATATATAGACCACACCGAAGGAGACGTTTGGGAAGAAGAGGGACGCACTTGGACTATAAAGAGTGGAATTAAGCAGAACGTTACCAAACTAGACGGCATAAAAAAGATGGTGGTATTACCGATAGCCTGTCCCAACTGTGGTAAGCACATGAAACTTACAGAAACCAATAAGAAGATGTACTCAATTCACAAAATGTGTTTGGAGTGTGTAGTTAATATGGAGGCCAAAATCAAATTGGAAGGAAATTGGGAAAAGTACGAGAAAGGCATCGTTAAAGCAAATGCCTTGGCAAATCTGGTTGACTTCGAAAAGGCGGTAGATTCCTGGTACGCGGAAAAAGACACATTTGTTTCTGAATCTGGGGAAATAGAAAGTTGGGGAGGCGGAGACAAGACAAAGATGTACGATGAGATCAAGACTAGATTACAAGAGATGAAAAACACCGATATTTATTAATAAAATTTTTATAAATGCCAGCGGTATCTAAAAAGCAACAAAAATTCATGGGAATCGTTCACGGATTACAAAAAGGAACGGTAAAACCATCAGAGGTATCCAAAAAAGCACAAAACGTAGCAAAACAAATGAAACCATCATCAGCGACAGACTTCGCAGCAACAAAACACAAAGGACTTCCTAGTAAAGTTAAGAAAGAAAACGTAGACGGAGCAATAGACACTCTATATATGGTTAAAAAGCCTTTCGATGGCTGTAACGCTAGCTCTTTAGTAGCTCCATTAGATCCTTTACAAGGCGCGCAAGATCAAGCGGATCAAGTTCATGGAGTATTTCCAGACCAAGATCAAGCAATGGCTATCGCTGAAACGCTTTACGAAGAGTATTCACAAAAAATGGAAGCTTTAGAAGAAAAGAAAGGCGCTGTAACAGGCAAGATCTCTTCTGCTATTGACTCTTTAGAGAAAAAAAGAAAAGAACACGTTGACATGGCCAAAGAAGATCCTAAGAACGCATCACAGCACAAAGACAAGATCGCTATGTTAGCTACAAAGATCGACGATTTGATGAGTAAGCTTGAAAAAGTAGAAAGATCAAAGAAAGCAAAAGAAGAAAAGAAAGATAAAGAAACAATTAAAGAAAATGAAGAACCTAAAGCCGCTACTAGTACTAGTGGATTGGCGAAGATGTTTAGACAATTAGCACAGAATTTACCAACTACAAAAGGTATGTCTTCAAAAGAAATTGGAGGTATTGAAAAATTAATTAATACCATTCTATCAAAAGCATCTGCAGGAGAAATTGCATTGGCTATCGGTAAAGCGCAGTTGGCATTAGATAATTCCACTAAAAATGTAGGTGGAAAACCGGCGATGCCTGTAGTTCCTGCAAAAAAACCAAGCGATAACAAATACGCTGCACCGGCCATGCCTGCAGTACCAAAGAAGAGCGGAAATTTTTCACTAAATAACGACAGATAACAAATGGAAGAAGTGGCAAAATTCATATCGAATCTATTAAATAGCCGTCAACAAGCTCACGTATATCATTGGCAAGCAGTTGGAGAGGGCTCTAACGCTGTTCACGAAGCATTAAACGAATACTACGATAAGATTGTTAAAAAAGTAGACGGATTGGTTGAGTCAATTCAAGGCCGTAACGGTATTATTAGAGGCTACAATCTAGAATTTGCAGTTAGAGAAGACAACAAACCGTTAATCTACTTCCAAGCTTTGGTTAAATACGTAGAAGCTGTAAGACAAAGACTACCTCAAGACTCTTACGTACAAAATCAAATCGATGAGATCGTAGATTTATTAGAAACAACTAAGTACAAATTAGAAAATTTAAGATAGTGATTAAATTAGGTGATATTCTTACTGAGATTATTGAAGGCTTACAGGAAGCTAAGTATCAAGGTAGAACTGTTACTCTTAATAAGCCATTTTTAACTCCTGATGGACCTAAAAAGAGATCAGTATATGTTAAGAATGAAAAAGGCAACGTCGTTAAAGTAAATTTCGGTCAAAAAGGAGTTGCAATTAAAAAGCATCTACCTAAACATAGAAAATCTTATAGAGCAAGACACGGTTGTGATAGACCCGGACCAAAATGGAAAGCAAATTATTGGTCTTGTAAAGCATGGTAAAATTATGATAAAATTAAAAGACATACTATTAGAAATGGGCTCGATGACAATCGCGCCTGTTTTAGATTTATACGATCAGAATCCTCAAAAGGTTTCCAGCGTTTTATTTCCAGGTCAAAAGACAAGATCTAAAGACGAAGTAGAAGCTGAATTAAGCGGATTAGATTATAACGAATTCAGTCAATTTAGAGACGAATTAGGAATCGAAGTAGAAGAAAACGCAGAAAGACCAGGATTGTGGGCAAATATTAGAGCGAAAAGAGCAAGAGGAGAAAAACCGGCTAGAAAAGGTACGAAAGCATTTAAGCAAGCAGTTACCGCAGCTAAAGATATTAATAAAAATACTAAATAATGAAACTTAAAGACATTCTTAAAGAGACAGTAGCCGAAATCTCTTATAAAAATTCAGGATTAAAGAAGCCAGACTTAGCTGACTTAGATAAAAATAAAGAAATCTCTTCTTGGGAAAAGAAAAGAGGTGGAGCTATCGAAAAAAACATGAAAACTGAGTTCAAAACGCAAGCACCTAAGAAAGAAGGAATTAGATTTGGTAACGAAGAACGACCAATGGAAACAATGCCATCATTATCAGGTGGAGAAATGCGAGCAATGGCAAATCAATGCGAAAAGTGCGGAGCCGCTATGATGTACGAAGATAAAATGTGCGCAGAGTGTGGGTATATGGAAGAAGACGGCGACGCTACTTCTTTGCCTTCGTCCCTTATTGTTGGTCCAGTTAAAAACGATCAAGACGGATATTCTGAAGGAATGGATCACGAAGTTTCAATGGCAAAAGCCAGTCTACAAAATATTGTAAGCAACGCAAGCGCATTAATGAATAAAATGGGTGACGAAGAGATTGATATTCCAGCTTGGGTTCAAGATCATATTACAAACGCTGACAATTATATTAGTCAAGCAAACGACGGATACTACGAATACGAAGCTGGAGAAGGAAATGAAACTCCTGATCAAGAAGTATACGAAGCAAAAGGTACAGATAAATTTGGATACACTAAAAATGGTCAAGCAGCTGGACCTTTTAGAGGCGCTCAAGGACCAATGCAAATGGCAAGCGGTAATTTAGAAGCGAAAAAGAAATAATTATAACCATGAATCTAGATAAATTAAAAGGCCACATACCAGACAAAGTAATTGAACAGATTCCTGGAGTAATGGAGAAATTCCAAATCAATACTCCATTGAGATTAGCTCATTTTCTAGCTCAATGCGGTCATGAATCTGGTGGATTTAGATTGACAAAAGAAAACTTAAACTATTCGGCCAAAGGCTTGAATGGCATTTTTAAGAAGTACTTTCCAACATTAGAATCAGCTAAAGCTTATGAAAGAAAACCTGAGAAGATTGCTAATAAGGTTTATGGAGGTAGAATGGGTAACGGCGCAGAGTCAACTGGAGATGGCGCTAAATATTGTGGTCGCGGTTACATCCAATTAACTGGTAAAGACAACTACACAGCATTTGGAAAATCAATCAACGAAGACATTGCAACTAATCCAACATTGGTTGCTGACAAATATGCTTTATTATCTGCAGCTTGGTTTTTTAATAAGAACAAATTGCACATAATGGCTGATGGTGGTGCTACTGATGCAGTAGTTACTTCAATCACAAAAAGAGTAAACGGTGGAACTATCGGATTACCTGATAGAATCAAACATTTCAAAGAATATCACGCATTGTTATCATAATGAATAAAGACTTAGACATATTAAAAGCAATTCTTTTGGAAGCCGAAGGCGACGAGAAAGAAGTAGAGAAAAACGACGCTGAAGAAAAGGCAGACAACAGAGCTAGCGAAAAAGACGACAAACCTGATTCCTCTTTCGATAAGGACCCAATGGGTTTTATTCTAAAGAAGTATCACACGTTGAACGAGTTATTGAGTGAATTAATGACTCCCGCTTTTAAGGAATACATCACTGCTATATTCATTCAGTCACCTAAGCCTACTACTTTTAAAATTGTTTTACACAACACTCAATACTTCTATTTAAGTTATATGGGCGATGGCATATACGAAGCTATCATTGCAGGTAAAAGACATTATTTGTCTTCTATCGGTGAAAAGGAAAGAGCAATGAAAGGCATCAGTAGATTGCTACAACAAGGCAGTCCATTAAAAACAAAAGGACCTGAAGGCGCTGAAGAGGGAACAAGACCTGAAGGTGAAGACGACGGTAGTTTAAGCGGAGGAAATAATAACGGAGGAGGAGATCAAACAGCGGGAGCAGAAGCAACAGCTGAACCAGCGGAAGAAGAAAACGCACCAATAACAGAATCAGCTATACTTAGGGGAATTTTAATAGAAGCAAATTTAGCCGCTCCAACTTTATTTAAAGCAATACAAAAAGAACTTGAAAAAGCTAAATACAAAGTAGTACCAGAAAACAAAGGCAGCAGAGGATTAGTATTAAGAACTAATTTTGAAACTTCAAAGAATGTTCAAGCATTAATTGAAAAAACAATAAGTAAACTAATACCTAAAGACGCTTTTAAAGTACAAGAATTTCAAAAAAACCAAGGCGAATCCAAATCGGGTACATATCCTACTTATAAAGTACAACTAACTAAAGCCGTAGATGGTTATAAAAAAGGAGAATCAGTTTTTATAGTAAGCACCGTAAAAGAAGGCGCTTCTACAAAAACAAAAGCATTAACTCCAGTTAAATTGGGGCTTACTACTGGTAAATTTAAAAATGCATTGTCATTAGCTAACACGATTAAAAAAAATGTACCTAATGTTACTAATGATAAATCGCTTAAAGAACTATTAGATAGTTTAGTTGATGACGTATTAAAAGGCGCAGCTAAAGGTAAATTTGCAGACACCGCTGAAATTACTAAATTCGATCAACAAATACCGTTAAGTGAAAGAACTAGAAAGGCACTTACTAAAGTTAGTCCGCAAGATGTTGGAATGATTGGATCAGATTTTGGAGAATGTTTAGGAGCAATTGCATTATTAAAAAGTGTAGTTAACGCTGGATCTGGAATTGTATTTCCAGCCGCCGAAGCCAATCCTTTAGCAGATTTTCAATTAGACGGATTTAACGTATCTGCAAAATACAACAAAGGAGGAGCAGCAACCATAACAGACACAGTAAAAAATATTAAGCCCGAGCAATTAACCACACCCGGACAAAAATCGTTATATAAATTACTTACAACTATTATAAGAGAAGATGGAGTTCAAGGTCCTCTAAGTATTGCAAAAGCATTAAAATTAGACGGAATGGATAAACTCTCTCAAATTATAAAAGTACCGGTTAAAGATATTAATGCGCAGTCTATAAACGATTACCTTAATAAATTACTAAAATCTGCAACTACCGACGAACAAAAAGATGCCATTATAAAAAAGAAATTTGCGCCTTTCTTTGCATCTATTAAAAAAGCGCCTGGTTTTCCTATAAGATGGAGAGACATATCTCCTAAAGCTTATTATGGAGTAATTACTTCTCCATTGGTTAATTACGTAGCGGCTTCCCTAAACTCTAGTAAAGTTTATAAAAAAGCCTTAACCGATATAATGAGCAAATCAGAAGTTAAACAATTATATTTAACAATGAACGTTAAACAGAATACTGCTAGATTTAATCTAAAGAGCTTCTCTTCTTCTGAATTTGAATTCGAATCCTCATTGTCAATATACAATCCAAAAAATAAGAGGTTAGCATTTAGAATGCTTTAATTTGTTATGGCAATTCAATATTTTTGCTCATTAGGAACCATTTGTCACCCTGCAAGACTATTACAACGCATTCACGTTAAGACTGTATCCTATCCATTTGATTGGCTATTTACAGACGAAAAAATTATCATAGATGTATTAAACAATGATTTTAATAAGTTTATGGACAAATCTTATTATTTAGATGCTGCGCATAATTTCAATGATAATGGTTGTGGACACTCCGAATATCACGAGGATTTTTTCTTTCACAAGAACCCAAGAAAAGAAGAAGACTATTTGTACTATCAAAGGTGCATTACTAGATTTAAAAACATGCTACATGATAATGCAGATAAACTATTCATCATGATGTATGCACCAGGCACAACTAAACATCCAACTGAAGTTTATAAGCTATTTGAACAAGGCATAAGTAAAGAGGATATTATCGCTGATATTAGACTAAGAGGACAAAATCTTAATAATACTCTTATGAATTTTACTAACAACTATAAACTGCTTATAGTCATGAGTTTTGGTAATAACGACAAGCAATCATTCGAGTTAGATCGTAATGGAAACGTCGATTATTTAATATTAAATACGCTTGCAGAATCTACAGGCGTTACCTTTAAAGATACCCACACAGCAGACAATTCTTTACTTTCTGGTATTATATGCGAATATTACTTTAAAAAATAGATGTTCACCACATACTTTAGATATTTATTTTCAATTATTTTTATTAAATTGGTTATATGAAAAAGATTACGTACGGTGTCATGAAAACTATCGATGGCATCAAAATACATTACATTCAAGATCCGGGACAGAATAGAAAACCTCACAATTTGAAAGGCCCTGCAATGATTTATGCTGACGGCAAAGAGGAATACTACATAAATGGACTTAGAATGTCCCATTCTCAATTTTTATTAATTAGTAAAAAGCGCATCTACGACTCTGTGGCAGAAGAGGCTTAGTGGCATATTTATTAGAAAACTAGAAAACTATGAAAATAGCAATTAAAGGCGTTATCGTCTTATTTTTATTGGCAGGCATTTGGTTAATTTTTAAACAATTTGAAGGCGCTAGATTCCAAACAGAGTCTTACGAAAACACAATCGATTCTTTGGCCGTTCATATTGATTCCTTACATGTTCAGAACGATAGTTTAGAAACCGCTATCATTGACGAAGAGTACAAGAATAAAGTGCTAATAGTTAAATCGAACATTTTAAAAGACAATATTAAAGCTTTAAAAGAAGACAAATCAGAGTTAGAGGCAGCAGCTAAAATGCGACCTCATGAGATTGACAGCTTCTTTGTTGTTAGATACGCAGAGCAATATAAAGTTGAAACTAAGGACACAACCATATTACCAGTGCCGGTTTCAAAAGCAGTCGTAGTTGATTTGTTGGATTTTGATAGAACAAAGAATATTGTTTTAAATCAAGACAGCTTGATCACTAACTTAGAATCTACTGTAAATGGTAAAGATAAAGTAATTGTAACCTTAAGAACTAAAGAGGGCAACTACGAATCAATCATACAAAAGCAAGTTCAACAACAAGACAACTATAAAATTATGGTTGAAGGCTTAAAAGGCGACATTAAAAAATTGGACAGAAAAAATAAAATCAATAAGCTTACTAAATTTGGAATGGGTTTTCTAATCCTTGGTCTTGCAGTAACGCATAAATAATGGCAGACAGTCAGATTGATATAAAAGAAAGAATTAAGCACGAGTTTATAACTTGCGCTAAAGATCCGGTGTATTTCATGAAGAAGTACTACATGATCCAACATCCACAAAGAGGCAGAATGTTGTTCGATCTTTATCCTTTCCAAGAGAAGGTATTAACCTTATTTCAAAAACACCCCGAATCCATAATCAATAAGTCAAGACAGTTGGGTATCTCTACTCTAGTGTCCGCTTACTCTTTGTGGATGATGATATTTTCAAAAGATAAGAACGTTCTTGTAATTGCAACCAAGCAGGATACTGCAAAGAACATGGTTACAAAAGTTAGATTTGCTTACGATAACCTTCCAAACTGGATGAAGATTGGAGCGGCCGCAACTTCCAACAACGCGTTAAGTTTAAGACTAACAAACGGTTCTCAAATCAAAGCTGTATCGGCAGCAGGTGATGCAGGTCGTTCGGAAGCCGTATCTTTGCTAGTGATTGATGAGGCCGCGTTTATCGATAATATTGAAACCATCTACACTGCTGCTAAGATGACCTTGGCTACAGGCGGTGGATGTATAGCCTTATCGACTCCTAACGGCGTTGGTAACTGGTTCCACAAATCTTACACCGAAGCACAATTACAAAAGAATAGTTTTTTACCTATTTCTTTACCTTGGAGTGTTCACCCTGAAAGAGCGCAAGACTGGAGAGACAAGCAAGACACTGATTTGGGAGCTAGAATGGCTGCTCAAGAGTGCGATTGCGACTTTGCAACTTCAGGTAACACCGTAATTCCTCCAGAAATTTTAAGTTGGTACGAGGCCAATATGATATCCGAGCCAATCAATAGAGAAGGCCAGGAAAAAGCACTTTGGATTTGGGAATATCCCAAGCCCACCACGTACTACATGGTGGTAGCTGACGTAGCGAGGGGAGACGCAATGGACTACTCTGCATATCACGTTATAGATACAGAGACATTAACACAAGTAGCTGAATTTAAAGCCCAGACAGATACCAGGGTGTTTGCCAACGAGTTGATAGCAATAGCAACCAGATACAATCAAGCTTTATTGGTAATTGAAAACGCAAATATAGGTTGGGACGTAGTTCAAGGCGTGGTAGAGAGTGGCTATTCCAATATACACTTTAGCCACAGATCTGACAGTAACGCTGACTTAAACAGCTATTTACAAGTGCATTACGGGAACTCTACTTTGGTACCAGGATTCACCATGAGCACCAAGGTTAGGCCTTCGGTACTAGAAAAGATGAGAGATTTTATTGAAACCAAAACGGTAGTTATAAGATCGATTAGATTATTAGAGGAGCTTCGCGTATTTATATGGAAGAACGGTAAGCAACAGGCCATGTCAGGATACAACGATGACTTGGTTATGGCTTTCGCGATCGCTATGTATTTGAGAGAAACTTCTTTGAGATTTAAAAGAACGGCAGAAAGCCTAACTCACGCTACTTTAAATGCGTATACAAAAGCGGGAGACGATAGCCCGATGTACCAATCTTATACTAATTATGGTCAAAATCCATGGAAACAAGAGATAGTAACTCCCATGGGACAAGAACAACAAGATTTAACTTGGCTTTTATAACAATATAATATGGCAGAGAACAAACAAGACAATCTATTTTCGGCACTAAGAAGACTATTCTCCACTGATGTCATTATCAGAGATTCTGGAGGTAAGAACTTAAGCGTAATAGATACAGAGCACATCCAGACTTCTGGTGTAATTCAAACTAACTCGTTAATCGATAGATTCCACAAGGTATACACTACGTCTACTGCTTATGGAGTTAACCTAAATCTAGCGCAGAACTACCAATCATCTCGTGTACAAATATACGCTGATTACGATGCAATGGACACTGATGCCATCATCGCTTCTGCTTTGGATATTATCGCAGATGAGTGTACTTTAAAGAACGATCAAGGTCAAGTACTACACATTACTTCTGCAGACGAAAACATTCAAAACATACTAGAAAATCTGTTCTACTCGGTAATGAACATAGAATTTAATCTATGGTCTTGGATTAGAAACATGTGTAAGTACGGTGATTTCTATTTAAAATTGGAGATCGCAGAGAAGTACGGAGTTTACAACGTAATTCCATTTTCGGCTTACAATATTGTTAGACAGGAAGGCTTTAACCCTAAAAATCCAAACGAGGTAAGATTCAAATTTGATCCTAACGCTGCTATTAGTTCTACGACAGGATACACTTCGGCTTACAACAATCAAGATCCAGGAATTTGGTTTGATTTGTACGAAATGGCTCACTTTAGATTCTTGGGTGACGTTAACTATTTACCATACGGTAGATCTTACTTAGAACCGGCTAGAAAACTATTCAAACAGTATACTTTAATTGAAGACGCGATGTTGATTCATAGAATTACTCGTGCCCCAGAAAGAAGAACGTTCTACGTTAACGTGGGAGCCATTCCACCAAACGAGGTTGAGAACTACATTCAACGTATGATTGGTAAGATGAAGAAGACTTCTCTTATCGACGCTCAAACTGGTCAATACAACATGAAGTTCAACCAACAGAACTTATTGGAGGACTTCTTTATTCCAGTTAGAGGCAACGATCAATCTACTAGAATTGACACCGCAAAAGGCCTTGAGTACAACGCTATCGAAGACGTTCAATACTTTAGAGAGAAACTATTTGCTGCTCTAAAGGTGCCTAAAGCATTCATGGGATACGAAAAAGACTTGACCGGTAAAGCAACGCTAGCCGCAGAA
>Ga0209596_1004642_pt1 | contig 10424 bp, 9 predicted proteins | sample M_130807_MF_Meta_FD_187314 | JGI IMG/M metagenome (GOLD analysis project Ga0209596, IMG submission 187314) | Freshwater microbial communities from Lake Montjoie, Canada to study carbon cycling - M_130807_MF_MetaG (SPAdes) (version 2) | ecosystem: Environmental > Aquatic > Freshwater > Lake...
GAAACAAAGCCACGCAGTGGAAAATTTAAAGCATTGGCTGTGTAAATAGCTTGCTATTATAAACAGACAAGGAATTAAATTGAACGAGCGAAGCGAGTGCTTTCTTGAGCGAATGAGCAAAGAATCAACACGCGCTTCGTTGAAAAGCTTTGGGTAAGGACGCCATTTAGGGAAGTCGGCGAAATGTAATGGAAGCCGACAATCCCCTAAATCAAGTACAAATACGCAAATTCTATATTTATATAACACTTATTATTGATTGAAATAGAAAATTACTAATTTAAGAATAATTTTCTAATATTCAGAATATTATTCTACTTTTATAAATACTTTTCAATGGTAATAATTTCAAAGTCCACACTTAATAAGTTTGGCAATGACCACCCAGAAAGTAAAGAAGCATTGTCAAACTGGTATCAAATAACTAAGAATGCAGACTGGAATAATTACCATGAGTTAAAAAACACTTTTAATTCAGCAGATACAGTTGGGAATGACAGATACTCATTTAATATAAAAGGAAATCAATATCGATTAATCGCCTTAATCATTTTCGATACAAGAACACTGTTTATATTATTTATTGGAACGCATAACGACTAAAATAAATGCAACTAAAATTCAATATAAAAAAGAATACCACGAAATGATGGTAGAGATTTATAACTTGATGAATAAAAGAGAAAGTAAACTTACTAAGTTGGAATCAACTAAATTATCCAAAATGGCTATTGCCGCTGAATTATACGAAGACAGCATATTAGGACTTAAGCCACTCAAAGAAACTGCAACTATACCCGAGTTGGTTGAACTTAAATTATTTGAGTACAAAATGACTCAAGCAAGATTAGCAGATGAGATCGGTTTAGCAAAATCTAAAGTTTCTGAAATTTTAAATAGGAATTCACAAAATATTGAAGATAGATGCAGAACTTTTATTAGAAATTGTATAAAACTTCAAATAAAATTTTAGCGAGCCCCACTAAATACAAAAAATCTGAAATCTTAAAAATTTATGAAACAACTACCATTACTTTTATCAGCACTACTATTTTCATTGACATCATTATTCGCAAATGAAAAAACATTGTTTGATAGCAGTGGCGTTAAACTTAATACTAAAACTGGTATTATCTATGGTACGCTTTTGTTACCTAACCATATAAGCGGCAAAGTCCCTGTAGTTATTCTTATTTCAGGATCAGGCCCTACAGATAGGGATGGCAATAATCCAGTGATGAAGAATAATTCATTAAAACAATTGGCAGAAGCACTCGCCAATAATGGTATTGCATCCATACGTTATGATAAACGTGGTATTGGAGAAAGTGCAAAGGCCGCTAAATCGGAATCCGACCTGAGATTTGAAGATTATATTTCTGACGCAATAGATTGGATTTCATTTGTAAAGCAAAATCCAAAATTTTCAAAAGTTGTAGTAATCGGACACAGTGAGGGGTCGTTAATTGGAATGAACGCTGCAAAAAATGCAAATGGCTTTGTATCCATATCTGGTGCTGGAAGTAGTGCAGATATTATTTTAAAAGAACAACTAGCGCCAAAAGGAAAAGTAGTTCAAGATTTATGTTACCCAATAATAGATAGCTTGAAAGCAGGTATTATCATTAAAGAGGTCAACCCCATGCTAAATAGTTTATTTAGGCTTAGCGTTCAGCCTTATATGATTTCTTGGTTTAAACACAACCCGCAAATGGATATAAAGCAATTAAAATATCCAAGTTTAATTCTACAAGGTGACAATGATGTACAAGTAAGCATTAATGACGCAAAGCTATTATCTGCAGCTAGTGATAATAGCCAGCTATTAATTATTGAAAAAATGAACCATGTGTTAAAGATAATCGACAAGGGAGATCAAACTGCGAACATCGCTGCTTATTCTAATCCATTAATGCCAATTTCAGCTACATTAACAGATGAAATAATAAAATATATTAAAAACTAAAATATTTTAGTCCCTGATACCGCCTCCTTCAACAACTTAGCCCACAGTTCATATCCTGCTTCAATTAAATGGATCCCATCACCAGAACAATAATTGGTGTCTAATTCCCCATCTTGTTTGATAAAATACTTGGTTAAAGGCAGGTAGCTAACTTGAGGGCTTGCATAATTTTTTATAATTGTATGCACGATATCATACTTAATACGGTTACTTGAATTAGGATGCAACCCTGTAGGTAAGGGGCCAATTAATAATACTTTAGTTTGAGGCATATTCACTTGCAACCAATCTAATATTAACTTAATCCCATCCGCTGTTTCCTCACCAGAATCCTCATTAAAATTATTGACCCCAATCGTTAACACGAGTAATTTGGGATGTGAAGATGCATAATTTCCATTTTGTAATCGCCATAAAAGATGTTGTGTTCGATCTCCTGAAATGCCTGCAACTACCCAACGAAAATCATTGAATGCTTTTTCAAAATAGGGCTTACCCGCTTTATAAGTAACCGAGGGCCGATCCCCTCCTATTCCTTGGGTAATTGAATTGCCTAAAAAAATAATGTCTAGTTTTTTTTCGGCGTTTAATAATTGATTGATCTCCTCATGCTGCACCCACCAATCCGTCCCCTCCTTCCAGCCGGCCGCAGATCGATATTCTGCAGAAGGTGTAGGTATAATAGAAAACTTTGTTTTATATCCTGTACTTTTTAAAATAAAATCAACAATCGGAGTTGGATTAGCCAAACTATGAGGATGATGACCGATCCCTTTTTTATGTATCACTGTAATATCTCCGCCTGCACTTTTGATTCGAACTTCAAAGGGATTTGTATTTTCATCCACAGGTACTACTTCATCAGCATCCCCAACAACATGAAGCATTGGATAGCCTCCGTTCGCAATTAGTTCCGCATTATCCAATGGACTATTTTTAAAATTCTTGGCTTGATCCTCCGTTAAATTAAAATCATTTTTAAAGATTGTCCAATCATCCTTACTTCCAGGCCCCTTACCTAATCCACCTGGCCAACTTTTCATATCAAGAACAGGCGCATCTGCATATACTGCAGCAACCTTAGTTGCATTTTGCAAAGCCCAATTATATACATAAATACCACCCCTGCTCATTCCTTCTAAAACAACTTTTTTAGACATGCCTACATTTTGCATGTAGTCATAAAATTGATTCCACAATTTTACGGATTCCTCATTGCCATACATTTCAGCCACATCCATATAAACAATATGAAATCCCCTTTCTAATAATGCAATATCTGTTTGTGGTTCATGTCCCCAAAATCTGGCGCGCCAAACCCAAGGTTGACCATCAGTAACTGTTTTAGGACTTACTACCTTGCAATTTCTATTATTATAGGTAAAATCAGCACAAGAATATCCATAAAAGGAACTGATCGCTTTTTGTTCTTTAATTTTTTTAAAAACAGGGCTCCGTTTCTCTGCATCTAATTTAACAAGTTCGAATAACCTTTTAGAAATTAGCGTACCCCCTAATGAAGATGGATGAATTTTATCTAAAAACAAATCTTGCTTATCTATAAACATGGAAAACAAATCCAAAACTTCTATATTTTTTTCAAAAGCAATTTTTTGAATTTTAGGTATTATTTTATTTTTAATGACGCTGTTATTTAAAAGACTACTGTCATTTAAAAATATAGGTAAAGGCAATAATAGGACAATACGAGGACGCGACGACAAATTAGTATAAGACTGTACAATACCTTCAAGGGTGATTGCAAAATTTGATATAATAGCAGTATCAGTTGATTTTATTTCATCTAAGCCAAATTCAACAAACACAATATTAGGATTAATTGTTTGGCTTTTTTTAAATGCAGATGTTTGGGTATAACCATTTACACCATTTCTTAAAACAGGCGCATTATCCACCCCGAAATTTGTTACCTTATAATTCGCTCCGAGTAAATACTGCAACTGCTGCGGGAAATTATTTTTATCTCTGTTTTCAACACCTACGCCATAGGTTACTCCATTCCCAATACATGCAATATTGACAATCTTTTGTGCAAAAATTGAGCCACTAAAAACGAGCCCGATTAAAAGAAACTTGATTCTTAAATAAATTTTATTCATGCTTCATCATTTATGGATAAGATTAAATTTACAACATTTATAAAACTAATGTTTGAATAGTATTAGGGCAAAATTGAATTACTTAACCTTGGGCTTATAATTGGCCAAAAATACCCCTGTCATGATAAGTCCAGCAGATAAAAACTTTGTTAACGTAATGGTCTCGTTTAACAAAATGATGGCAGCAATGGTTGCAAAAAATGGTTGCGAATATATAAAAGACCCAGCGACACTTGCACCAAGTTTGTAAATCCCAAAATTTACCAATTGATAAGCAATAAAGGTTGCCCCGACCACAATATACAATAGACAAAACCAACTTAATGCATCAAATGAAGCCCATTGCACTAAAAGTAAATCATGCCATCCAAAAGGGATGCTTATCATGCTTCCAATCAAAAATACCCATTTCAAAATAGCTGTGTTCGAGTATTTATGTGCGATTGATTTCATTAAAACTACATACGTGGAATAACTGATAGCGCCAAAAACGATAAACATATCACCAAGTGCTTGACCTGATTTATTGACGACCGATATATCTCTTGAAAAAACCAATAATACACCACCCAAAATTCCTAGTAAAAGGCCAAGGATTTTTAAACTACTTAATTTTTCTTTTAAAAATATTGCAGCTAGTAAGGTAATTACGATGGGCGTTGTTAATACCAGTAAAGATGCATGAATGGGACTAGTCAAAGACATGCCCTTAATTGAAAAATTTTGATTCATGGCAATTCCTGTTAAAGCACAAATCAGAATAATATAAAAATCAGCTTTCTGAAATTGATTCGTACCTCCTTTTAATCCAAAAAATAACCAGAAAAGAATTGCGGCGCCTCCTACTCTAATTGAAGTCAATGCAATTGGATGAATCAAAGAAGGACTAATATGCTTTACGGCAACAATGCTTGTTGCAAAGAAAAAATTTCCCAATAATACAGCCAATATTGCTTTTAGTTTTTCAGACACCATAAATAAAATCTTAACTTCTAAAATTAGACATAAAAAAACTTCTATTAAAGATATAACAGAAGTTTTTAATAGTTAAAGCATATTATAATTGCCAGCCAGAAATTATTTCCTAATTAATTCCCTTTGCCATCCAAAATGATTGGTGTTTTTCCAGACCCACCCATAATAATTACTTTTGCATTTGGAGAAGTCATTAAGCCTTTCATTGCTTGAATTTGCTCATATTGTAACTGCTTATCACCTAATCCAGCGCTGATGATTCTTTGATAATCCGCAATACCTTGGGCCTCCACTCTTTTACGTTCTGCTTCTTGTTTTTCTTTTTGTAAAACAAACTGCATTTTTTGCGCTTCTTGTTCTGCCTTAATTTTTTCTTCGATGGAAGCTTTAACGGTTGCTGGTAAAGTAATATTACGTACCAATAATTGCTCAAGCACAAAACCTCTTTCCTTTAAATTAGCTTCAATAGTTTTAAATATTCTCGATTGAAATTCATCTCTTTTAGTTGAGTATAAATCGACCGCTGTATAATAAACAGCATTATCTCTAATCTTTGTTCTCGTAACAGGTCGTACAATTACATTTTTAAAATCATACCCTATCTGTCTAACAATATTGGGCGCTTGTGCCGATTGCACACGATATAGCACAGTTAAATCAATGACTACCTCCAATCCATCCGCTGTCAATACGCGTATTGCGTCATCTCCAGTTACATCCCCTTCATTATGTACACCACTCATGGTGTAATTTTGTGTACGAACGTCGATAGTATTGATAGACACTAAAGGATTCACCATGGTTAAACCACTGGTTAAGACCTCATCCTGTACTTTTCCAAAAAGTGATTGTACCCCAATCTCCCCTGCATCAATTTGTTTTACACTGGATGACAATGCCCCAATGACTATAATTAAAATACCAACCGAACGAACGGTTCCACTATGACCAGAAATGGGCAAATTCAAATTTTTCACAGCACCTGCAGCAAAAAATATTAGTATTCCTAGAATGATTAAAAACATAAATTTTAAATTTAATTATTACATAAATATACGCTTTTAAACTAGCGCGATCCAATTTATTATATCGAAAAAATTGCCCGGCTTTTGTCATAAATTTTGGATAAATTCGTGAGACAAATCGACCCTATATGAAAAACAAAGCGCTATCACTTAGCCTATTCTCTATTTTAACCAGCAACTTACTTTTTGGTCAATCAAAACCAGCATGGACCAATATTTTCAATAAAATAAATACCGAAGTAGTCGCAAATTCGAATGCCTACCAATCATTAAAAACTGCGACCGAAACTATTGGTCACAGATTAACAGGATCCACCAACGGACAAAAAGCAGAAGAATTTGCATACAACCTGCTTAAATCCTACGGGTTTAAAAATTTGAAATACCAACCTTTTGAAGTGGAAAGCTGGAGCCGTGGCACTATTAAAGTAACGATTGGCGCAACTATAAATAAATTACAACCTATTAAATCTGTTTCGCTCGCCTACTCCCCCATTAAAGTAAACGAAACACTTGAAGTGGTTGATATGGGTAATGGATTGGAGGAGGATTATTTGAATAACCCAAACAAGGTGGTTGGCAAATTCGCATTGGTATACTTGGGCGTACTCCCAGAATCAAAACCAGGCACACCCAACTTGCATCGTTCTGAAAAAACGGCGATTGCTACCAGATATGGCGCGAAAGGAATTATTGTTATTAATACATCCGCAAATGGCATCTTATTAACAGGTACCGCTTCCGTTACTGGAAAATTAATTCCAATACCTGCAGTTTGTGTTGGTAAGGAAGATGGTATGATTTTAAAAGAAAAACTTAAAACTGAAAAACTATTTAGCCATATTGAAATGACGAACTTTTCCGGTTTAATTAAAGCAAGAAATATTATTGCGACAATTCCAGGAGCTAGCCTACCCAATGAAAAGGTAGTGGTTGGTGGTCACTTAGATAGTTGGGATTTAGCCACTGGCGCTATTGATAATGGTATTGGCTCATTTTCGGTATTAGATATGGCAAGAACTTTTCAAGTATTAAAATTAAATCCTGCACGCACCGTGGAATTTGCACTTTTTATGGGGGAAGAAGAAGGCTTACTTGGATCAAAAGCATATGTAGCAGCTGCAAAAAATGACAAAAGCATTGATCAAATAAGTTACATGTTCAATTATGACATGACCAATGATCCAAAAGGGTTCTCAACCAGTTCCGAAGACAGCAGAGCCTTATTTCAAAGTATTGGTGCCATTGCTAATAAAATTGATACCAATTTCAAAAACTCCTTATCCGTTGGTGCAGGTTTGCATAGTGACCATCAACCATTCATGCTCCAAGGTGTTCCAACAGGTGGAGGCGCAGGTGGGGGTTTACCCAATGGTGCAGGCCCCTGCTACCATGCCGACTGTGATGGATTTAATTTAGTGGATGCAAAAGGAATGAAAAACACAGTTCGCTATGGCGCCATGCTCTTATATGGTGTAGCGGATGCTGATGAAATAAAGTCAAAACATTTGACGGACCAAGAGACAAAACAATTTCTTATTGACAGGAACTTAAAAGAGGCTTTGCAAATTGCTGGTGAATGGCGCTGGAAGGACTAAATTCATTGATTTACTACTTGTATTTGGATATAAATTGACGGGCGAATAAACCGATTGATTTACTGATAAATATCAGTTATTTTTTGTAACTTTAAATGAATCCAAACGCTTCCCAAAATGATGCACATTTCATCTCAAGACGGGAACTTAGACAAGCCAATTATTAAAGACCTCAAATTTGACGCATTATTTCAATCCGCCTCTATGGGGATTATTTTAGTCAATGCCCATGGGGTAATTGTGATGGCAAATCCTTTTGCCTGCAATCAATTTGGATATACAGATCATGATATGGAAGGCCTGGTGCTTGAAAAAATTATTCCGCAAAGATTTCACCACAAGCATGTAGAACATAGAAATGGCTATATAGATAATCCAAAATCCAGGGGGATGGGACTAGGAATGACCTTGTCTGCTTTAAAAAAAGATGGTACAGAATTTCCAGTAGAAATTAGTTTAGGTCATTTTAAATCAGACGACCAACAATTTGCAATTGCTTTTATTGTAGATATAACCCGCCGCCATGAATATGAAAATAAGATATTAATGCAGCAAGCGGATATGGAAAAGGTGAATGAAGAAATGAGACAATTAAACTTCAATTTGGAAAGTACCGTTTTACAAAGAACCACTGAATTACAAAAAACATTAGTTGAACTAGAAGCGTCCAAAGAACACCTTACGAAATCTTTGGAAAAAGAGAAAGAAGTAAACGACTTAAAATCAAGGTTTGTATCCATGGCCTCACACGAATTTAGGACGCCCCTGAGTACGGTTTTATCTTCCATCTCCTTATTAGCAAAGTACAATACCACAGAGGATCAGCCAAAAAGAGATAAACATATTGATCGCATTAAATCATCGGTAAAAACCCTGACAGATATTTTAAACGAATTTTTATCCTTAGGCAAAATTGAAGAAGGAAAGGTGGAGGTAAGAGCCGCTTTATTTGATATTAGTGAATTTATAAATGGTATCAATAATGAAATGAATGTACTGCTAAAACCTGGTCAAGAAATTAATTACGAACATTCAGGCAATACAAACACTTATACCGATAGCAGTTTATTGAAACATGTGTTAATCAATCTTATTTCAAATGCGATCAAATTTTCACCCGATAATGCGCGGATTAAAATTTCATGCAAGGTGGACAATGAAAATACAACGATAAAAATAACAGACCAAGGCATGGGTATCCCAATGGCAGATCAGGTACATTTGTTTGAAAGATTTTTTAGAGCAACCAACGTAACTAACATTCAAGGTACTGGATTAGGGCTTCATATTGTGGGTAGATATATTGAGATATTAAATGGAAACATCTCCTATGAAAGTGAATTGGAAAAAGGAAGCACTTTTACAATTGTATTGCCCAGCAACTTAAATAATGGGTTTGAATAAAAATCTTATACTATGGAAAAAATTTTACTGATTGAAGATAACGAGGCACTTAGAGATAATACTGCAGAAATTTTAGGGCTTGCAAATTACGAAGTAAGTACTGCTGAAAATGGCAAAGTGGGTGTTGAAATGGCTATGGCAAATCCACCTGATTTAATTATCTGCGATATTATGATGCCTGTTTTAGATGGCTATGGGGTTTTTCAAATTATCAGTAAAAACCCAGAACTACAGCATATACCCTTTATATTTTTAAGTGCAAAAAGCGAACGAACCGATTTAAGGAAAGGGATGGAAATGGGTGCTGACGACTATATTACAAAACCATTTACCGATTCAGAATTGATCAATGCGATAAGGGCCCGATTAGAGAAAATAAAGATTTTAAAAGCACAAGGCGGTAAAGGCATTGAAAATTGGTACCAAATAATATCAGACCTTGGAAACAAAGACGAAATGCATGATGCATTAGAAAGCCATGATGTTATTCAATATAAAAAAAAGCAGGTCATCTATTCAGAAGGGCAACATCCCAACAAATTATACTATATCCAAACAGGTAAAGTTAAAATTTACAAAACAAGCGATGGTGGTAAGGAGTTAATTATAGGATTACTTTCTGCAGGTGATTTTTTTGGACATATTCCGCTCATAGAAAATTCCATATATGAGGAATTTGCTGAAACTATGGAGGAATCAACCATTAGAGTTATTCCTAGAAAAGAATTTGAACACTTAATCACTCAAAATCAAGAAATCGCTTTAAAAGTGATTAAGCTATTGGCCAATAACATTTCCGAAAAGGAACAACAACTAGTTGCATTGGCTTATCACAGCCTAAGAAAACGTGTGGCTGACGCATTATTGACTTTGAAAAAGAAATATGCTAGTAAAGAAGAAGGAAATTTTTCAATATCAATTTCCAGAGAGGATTTAGCGAATATTGCTGGGACTGCCACTGAAATTTAATCAGAACCCTAAGTGATTTTAAATCTGAAAAATTAATTGAAATTAAGGAGGGTAAAATCATCATCCTGGAAGAAAAAAAATTAACCAACTTGTTTAACTAAAAATTAAACAACAATTAATGCAAATTTTTCAACTGTGGCTTTTGACCATATCGAAAATTCATTACCCAAATAAATAATTTGATCATTGAACTTGGCAATCATTTTTACATACTGATTTTCGGCAAAATAAATAACAGATTTTTTTAATGCTATTGTTTTTCTTAATGCAATAATGTCTTTCCTTAAAAGCTGGAGCGCCGCTTCCCTATTCAAAATTTGCTGATGAATCTCTTCAGCCCATGCAATGAAAAGATTGGAGACCACAT
>Ga0209596_1004645_pt1 | contig 10423 bp, 4 predicted proteins | sample M_130807_MF_Meta_FD_187314 | JGI IMG/M metagenome (GOLD analysis project Ga0209596, IMG submission 187314) | Freshwater microbial communities from Lake Montjoie, Canada to study carbon cycling - M_130807_MF_MetaG (SPAdes) (version 2) | ecosystem: Environmental > Aquatic > Freshwater > Lake...
CGCTTTGGGTTTTGTCAGGGGTTATTTTTGTTCATATTGCGCACGGAAACTTCCGGCAAGCCGGAAACTCGCTTGGGCGAAGCCGGGCAACCGGAATCACTTCAACGCTTCCTGCACAGCGGCCGGGGCAGGCTTCGATTCCGTCTTCGCCAAGTCGTGCTCCTTGATTGCCGCAAAAATCAGGTCCGCAATCGCGCTCATCCCTTTGTCCCCCGGATGAATTGCGATCCCAGTATTTGCGAACTTTCGCTCGGAACGGGCGTAATTCCGCTCATCCTTCGAGAGCGCGCTGATGTCCACGAAGACACCGCCCATCGCTGCGCACGCTTCCTTCAGCGCGGAGTCCTTCGCCGCATTCGGCCAGAAGCAACTCCGCACGTAGATCGCGCAGCGTCTGTCAGCTTTCAGAAGCCTCAGCAATCGCGACACGCTGTCCCTGAATTTCAGCTTCGCCTCATCCGTTTTCAGATCCGGCACATTCTCGCCAATCGCCAGAATCACCGTGTCGGCCTGAAACTCGATTTCCGCCTTCAACTTGGCGGCAATGTCGTATTGCTCGAATCCACGCTCGAAATCGGCGAGATTCAGCACCTTCGATTCCGGCTTATTGCCGTTCCTTTTCCCGACCGCGTCCAGCACAAGATGCACGTAATCCTTTTCCGCCGAGCTTGCAGCCATTCCCCAACTTCCACTCATACCCTCCGCCGGCGGGTGCAGCGTGATGCTGTTGCCGAGGAAAAGCATTCGCGTGTTCTTCGTTTCCTCAGGCCGCCCTGGATTTTTGACAGTCGCCGCCACGCCCGCATATGAGTATTTCGAGACCGTTTCCCAGGCGATCTGGCGCAATATCTCCTGCTGCGCACAGGCGTCCTTTTTTGCCTGATCGGCGCCTTCTGGCAGCGGCGCGGCGGCCGGCGGCGGAATCTGATAGATCGCAGAAAAATGACAGTAGGCCGACAACCACGCAACCAGGGCACCCGGATGCGGCATGGCGTCGTTGAAGATTTCCGATTGTCGTTTCACGCCGGGAAATTTGCCCGCGACGATCAGTGCGCGCAGTTTCACCATGGCGTCGCCGACCGGCACGATGAAGACTGCGCGCTTCCCGAGAGTCTGATTGAAGGCTTCAACGAATCCCTCGTGCGCCTTGCGCATCTCATCGGTGGCCGCCTGAAGTTCGTCGATCTTGGTGTTGTCGTAATCGTCCTTGGTCTTGATTTCATTGGCCTTGTTCCGCCATCTGGCGTCCCCGACCGGCCAGGCCGCTTGATAGTAAAAACGGAAGTTCGGATTGTGCTGTAGTCCCAGTTCCACGGTCTTGGATACGAAGCCGTTGCTGGGCTGGTGCGTGCCGTAAGTCACGACATCGATTTCGCCCTTCTCCAGCCGTTGCTTGGCTTCCTTGGTGCCGTCAATCTGGCCTTGGATTCCCGCTTCTTTGGCAAGTGGAAGCAATAACCCGGGCCACACGCTCCAACTGTTGCCGTCGATGGATATCCGCACCCCCGCAGGCGGTTGGGCGACTTTGGCGTCTGGATTTGGCGTTTTCCCGGCTGTCGCCGCCGGCTCCGCGCCGATGACCGCAGAGACTAGTGTTCCAAGCAATAGCGCAGTGACTAATGATTTCAGTTTCATCTTCATATTCTTACCGGTGACTTTTGACATGCATGGCGGCCTCATAGCAATCCCATCGGCGTCCGTCAAGGACAAAGCTGTAGCCAGTGAAGCAGTGCCCCCCTCATCGGACGGCCCAGATTCCGCAGTTGATAGCCCGCTTCGCCATTCGATTTCCGCGCCGAAGGTGGAGGGAAGGGCGCTTGCTTCCTGGTAACGAACGCCCTTCTGATTCCAACCTGCGGGCGGCTCGCTGCGGCCGAAAATCACCGCTGGAAGAACCGCTACCTTCCTCCTACTTCTCATAGACGTCCAATTGCCTGATGCCCTTAGCCTGCACAACCAGTCTTACCGCCGTGGCGGCCACGGGATCAATCTTCCTGGCGCAAATGCTGCCGAACACCTCGCCCTTATAGACCGTCTTCCAGTTTCCGTCCGTTTGCTTCACCTGGAACTCATAGGGCTTGCTCTGGCCGCGGAGGTAACCGGGATTGTCAATCGTGAACTCAAAGCGCTGAACCGACCTTTGGTCGCCCAGATCTACCTCGGCTACGAGGTGGCCAGCAGCGTCGGCTTCACGGGAACGCGGCCGGCCCAAAGTCAACGACCCGACCGCGGGAAGCGCCATGGCGATCTCCTCCACCGAAGCGTCAAACTCTAGCTTGACGATCGTGTCCAGAGGATCCGGAGTCCCAGTCAGCAGCCATCCTCCCTCGACCTGCTTGACCTCGATGTTTCCGGTGACGGACTGGGCAGAAACCAGCTTACGGGGAATCTCCGGCAGCCTTACTCCTTCCTTGGGCCAATTAAGAACGTGAACGTACGCGACCCGGTCCGAGAAGAGGCTGTTGGGCCAGGGGCCGGCTTTGAGACCCTGGATGGTATGGCCGAACTTCTCGATCCACGAACTTGTGGCCTTGCCGGGTATTGGCTGGGCATCAAGCATCGGCGGCAGCCCGAACAGGTAGTTATGGTCGGCTAGTGCGACCTCCACCAGCGTTCGGATCCGCTGCGCCGGCGTAGTCATATCAACGATGTCGCTGCGGCGGGCCTCGGGGGTGACCTTGAGTGACTGGACCTTCCCGTCGCGAAACACGCACTCCACTGTGGTATTGTCGGCGGCAGAGAGTTTGAACGCGACGTCCCAATCTTCGGGCCAGGCCGACAATAGAAAGATCCTCCGTCCGTCGCTTTGCAGCAACATGCTTTGCAAAGCGTTGGCCGAAGCCGCCCCGTGATCGTTGTCAGGAGTGCCGTCCGTCTTGGTCTCCCAGAACGCCGGGAACCGCGCCCGAGGCCGTTTCGGATAAGGAGCATTGGGGTCAAAGTTGTCGCGGTAATCGATAAACTGGTCGTGGAAATTGATGCTCGTCAGCCGGGCAGCTTCGCGAGGCAGTCCCAAGTAGGCCGCCTGCACCGGCGACATCTGCCACCCGCCGGTCTCCATGCTGCGGGTGTCTTTGCTGCCGTCCAGGCTGACGATGCGCAGGTGGAACGATTGCCGCGCAACGCTCAGCAGTTGGGGCTGGGCGAGAGACACCTGGCGGAACGGATAAACCGCATATAGCTCGGGGTGTTCGCCGGAGTCGGCGCCGCCCTCCATGCCCCCGGGAGCGTATTTGTCGCCGACGGCCAAGAGATCCAATCCGCGCACCTTGCGTAACGCGACGCCTGGCATTGCCTTCAACATGGCGGTCCAGCGTCGCTGCCGTGCCTCGTCAACGTCGAACGACAGCAACTTCGTGAGTACATACTTGATGCCACTGATCTCGGTCGCCGGATTGGTCACCGGTTGAAAGGTTTCGGCGGCACCCACATCCTCCATCTGTAGAATGCCGTTGCCGTCACGCTTCGGATAATGGATCTCATAGAATTTCAAGAACTCGTCGGCACAGGGCAACAATACGTTCTCTAAGAACGCGCGGTCCCGCGTGTGCTCGTAGTATTCACACATGATGGCGGGCGTTTCAACGGTTGCAAGGAAGTGATGGCGCAAGTGCTTCATGCCGGGCGGATTGATTTTCCCGATGTTCAGCAACGCACTGGCTTCAAAGATAAAAGCCCCGTCATGGCCGAAGAGTTTCTTGCAGCGGTCCTTGCAAATATCCAGACTGTCGCGCACGTACTGCGCTCCAGGACGTAGCGTGTCGTAGTCGCCGCGGGAAGCCATCGACCAATAGGGAAAACGCAGGTTCTGCCACATGAACCAGCAGCATTCCTGCCAGTAGCGGAAGTCGGGCGAAATCGGGCTTTCACTAATGCGATTGTACCCACCCATCACTCCTGCCGGCATGTCCATGGTAAAGAGTGAGCCATTCGCGTTGGGTGGTACTGCTCCGCGGCTGGCACATGCTTCGGAAAAGCGTTCCAAGGCGTACCGCTGGCTGATCTGGAAAACGTTCTTTTCAGCATCGATTTCCTTGTGCCCTTCATATGCTTTGGAGCCTTGGGGGAATTGCGTGAAACGGCATTGATCGAGATTAAAAGTTCCCTTGCGGGCCGAAGTCACGTGTACATAACTTCGGTTCCAGAACGACTTCCAGTAGGCGCAGTGAGCCTTCCAATCCGAGGGAGACGGTTTGGTTGCCTCGCTCAACCAATCTTTAAGGTTGTCCGGTTGCGTCGAAATGACTTTCACTGAGCAGTCGAATGCCGTTGCTTTTTCGCTCAGACGAAGCGAAGTCCGGAGTTCGCCGAATTGGAAAAGTTCACGCATGAAGCCTTTGCCCTGCAAAAAACAGCCCGAAGTGCGGTTCAACAGCGGGTCCTTAGTCTTGGCCACCATCTCCGGGGTGTTTTGGATCCGGAAGTTCTCAGCCCACCAATCAGATGATAAGTTGCGGTAACACCAGGCCAGACGGTCTTCCTTGTCGTTGAACAACAAGCCGACAGTTCCCTGATTGGGCAAGGGAGCCGTTGCCGGAAGCAGAGGGCGAAGGGGCTCCACCGTAATGATTGCGGTGCGCGGAGTTTGGCTCTTAGCCTCCACTCGGATGACAGGGTGATTTGCGTCAACCCACACACGCAATTGCACGTCTCCTGCTTCCACCAGGATGGAGGCGTCGAGCAGGCTCAACGTTTGTCGGAAGTTTTTTTCGACCGGGAGCGGGGGCTCCATTCTCATTCGAACTCGGCCCAGTTTTGGGCCGAGTTGTTTGGAGTCCAAGGCATCCACCTTGGCAATGTAGAAGAGCAGATGGCCGTTGTTTTCGACCCAAACGTTGAGTCCGATGTCGCCGTTGCCCAGGGGCATCGACCCGAAGGAATTTTCGCTGGGGCTATCCCAAACGATATTGTATTTCTCCACGTCCGGGCCAATGGCGGCGCCATCTTCGGCTCCGGCGCGGTGGATGCAGGCCGATTGCACCAACATGCAGAACGCAAGAACCGGCCACAGGAAACGAAAAGCTGAATTCACGACGGAATCCCCCTTGTGTGTGTACGCGAATGTGATTGGAATGGCTTGAGAAGAAGTGGAGCGTCTCATTGGCTTCAATTGCAAACGGCTCATGGTCCCACTCCTTTCGGCACGGTTCGCACGCCACGCGCCGCCGCCTCGCTCTCTATGCCCGCCTTGTTGATTGTTGCCTGTGCTCCCTCGGCCTTGGCGTCCGTGTCGCCAAAGAAATTGACAGTCCACTTATGCGACGCCCGTGAGTTCTGGTTGAAGCGCACGGACTCACCTGACGTCTTGTAGACGACGTTCGATTCGAAGAGAAATCCCGTGCTCCCTTCATCAACGAAGAAACCGTTGTTGGGCGAGCCCTGGGCACAAGCCCTCCGGTAGACGTCATGAATCAGGTTCCCGCGTAGGACCGTCCCCGGCTGAAGCCCCAACGTGTAGATGCCGCCACCGTCGGCGAGCATCTTCATTACATCGTGGATGTGGTTGTACTCGACGACACACCGCGCCTGCGTCGACGGCGTCGTGTTCCAGCGGAAGCCGACGGAGATCCCGGTGTAGGGCAGGTCGTGAATGAGGTTATGCGCCACACGCGTATCGGTGGAAAAGGCGACACAGATCCCCACACTGCCCCGGCTGTCCGCCCCGCAACGCTGAATATGGCAATTGGCGACCTCATTGCTGGCGGGCGCGTCGGTCGGGTCATCCCAATCAGCGTCAAGTGTCCCTCCTGGCTGATTGGCCGCCCGCAACTTACCCTTCCCGCGCCACCCGACCATCACCCCGTTGCCGCCGATATCCTCGATCGCGCAACCCATGACGGCGTTCTTACGGCAGCCCGGCCCGAAACCGATTCCCGCGCTGTTCAGATGGGCAATGCGGCATCGTTCAAAACGGCAACCCTCGGCGTAGATGCATTCGATACCGACAGGCTGGACGTGGGTAGGCTCGGTCAGCGCTGTTCCGTAATGCCCCGCCTGAATCTCATTGTAGCCGATAGCAGGGAGCGGGAAGTCGGCGTGTTCGAACCGTATGCCACGGAAACGGAGATTGCGGACGGGGCGTTCCTTTGTCCCGCCAATCACCACCAGGCGCTCAAGGCGCGGCGCAACTGCGACCAGCTTTGCGGGGTCTTCGCCTTCCAGCGGGATGTAGCGCAGGATACCGGCCGCCGTATCGAGGAACCATTCCCCGGGTTTGTCGAGGAAGGCGCGGGCGTGCTCGAGGTAGCAGACTTTGCCGGGGCTGGCCGTCGTATAGTCGCCATGTCCGATCCAGCCCATTCGCGTGGCTGTTCTCACCTGCTTTTCGTCGGATGCCGTGATAAGGCCGCGGGTGATTGACCAGTGCTCGTAGACCACCATCTCGGCACCCTGCCCCGCGAGCGTCTCCTTCGGGAGCGGTTTGTTGAAGGAAAAGCTACGGACACCAATACCGGAGAGCGCGCCGCCGAGAACTCCAATGGCCTCATCCGCAAGATCGTCGAAAGTCCATTCGCGCACCAGGCCTTTGCCTTCCGCGGCAGGCCGCCTGGGCGGGGTTGCGGTCAGTGCCTCGTAGTTGGACTTGATCTCATCGGCCCGCAGAACCCGATTGTACAACCGCACCTCGTCAGTACACCCCATGAACTTTGGGCCTCCGTCCTGCCGGCGCCCGATCACCAGCGACGTGTTGCCGGAGCGCCGCTTGGCCTGGGTCTTCGTGGTTGCCACCTCCCTGCCGTCCGTGTTGAGCCGCAGCGTGTCGCCGTCGTAGCTCATCGCCAGGTGATGCCACTGGTTGGGCGTGAGCAGCTCCGGCCCAACCGCTGCGGAGCCGCCAATGTAGGCCATGGGCTTCTTTCCGTTGATCAACAAAGCGTAATGGGACGGATCTGACTCGTTGCGGTTCTTGTTGACGATCCAGACCCTGCTGTCACCCCCGTTCGGCGGATTGATGAATTTGATCCAAGCCTCGATCGTCAATTGTTCAGGTTCCAACTCCGGAGCGTGCGGCACCTCCAACTCGCCGCCAATGTTCGCGATGAGCAGCCCGCCGTCCTCGTCCGGCCAGCGCGCCCGCACGGCACGGCGGTCATTGACCACCAGTTGCCGGAAGAACCATTTGCCCGACTTGCTCTCGGGCAAATCCGCCGTCCATTGACCCTGCTCGGCTTTCTTCCAGTTTGTGATCGTACGGCCTCCGCTCACTACCACCGCCTCATTCGTGAACGCGGCATACGTGATGGGAAAAGCCTCCGTGCCGGAGTCTTCGGGGCCGAACACCAGGGGTTCCGAAAGCTCGTACGTGCCAGCGTGCAGGAACACGGTGACCGCCTCCCGAAGGCCCGTGGCAACCGTCTTGCGGACTTCCGCCTTTGCGCGTTGCACAGTCAGGAATGGTTTCGTCACCGTCCCGGCTGCGGCGTCACCCCCCGTTGGTGACACGTGGAACTCCAGTGCCAACGCCGGAACTGCAATTCCCAACATGGCACACACAACTCCCGAAAAGACCAAATTCATAGTCGGCTTCATAATGGTCATCCTTTCGCTTCGTCAACCACAGCGTTTTGGCCAACGGGGTTCAGTTGCTAAGAATTTGCTTTCGCGCCCGGCAAATGGGCGACACGGAAAATTCACGTCGCCCGGGTCATATTCAACATGCACGCTCGCACCGATAGCACCGCCCCCGAGCCGCTCGTTTGTTTGGAAGCCATTCACGCGTGTCATATCGGCGCTCATGGTCCTACTCCTTTCGGCGCCGTTCGCACGCCACGCCACTTGTGCGACCAGAGCCGTTCGGGATCGGCGAGTCCGGCGAAGAGCCGGTCCGACAGCCGCGCGCGGGGCAGTTCGATGTTGGGGATGTTGTTGGGCTGGAAAAATCCCGGCGCCTCAACCGCTCCGAGCAGCCGTTCGAGGTTGACTGACGAGTAGTGAGTGCACCTCACTCCGGAACCCACGGCATCAGCCTGTGGCCAGTCCGCGGGCAGCGCTGTCGAGCCAAGGCCGTGTGTGCCCTTGAAACGCAGACCTGGCGCGCACGCTGTGATCGTCCGCTCGCACTGCGGGTCGCCCTTGAGTGCCTCCCAATTAACCCCGCCGAAGCCGCCGACGCCCCAGTAGGAATGGCCGAGTTCTTCGGGGATCGGATCGCGCGGGCCGCGCACTGCCTTCTCGAGTTCCAGTTCCGTCATCGGACGCAGACCGGCCCAGGAGGCGAACGTGGCTCCGTCGACCCAGGATAGGCCGAAGCAGCCTGGCCCGCCGCGCCCACTTCCTGGCTTGCTGGTGTAGCCGCCCTTGGGATTCTTCAAAACGCAACCGTTATGCCCGGAGTAATGAACTTCGTTGAAGACGCACCGTTCGTGACCGGCATACCGCTCATCGGCTTGTTTCGGGTCGAGCGCATTGAGGAAGTCGGCATACTGGGCCGGACTGATTTGGAACTTCATGCAATAGAAGTGGGCGTAGCCGTCGGGATACGCGGCAGGAATCTCACCCCCATCGACGAGCGGGCCGCCGTGGTTCCCGGCCCAAAGCTGCCCTTGCTTTTTTCCGGTCGGGATCGGGCCGGGGCCTGTGACGCGGTACGGCTTGCTCTTGTCCGTGCCATCGGTGTGCTGGTGAAAGCTGCCCACCTCCGGGCCGCCAGCGCCAAGGGAGAACGGACCCTCGGGCACGTAAACCATCTGGATGCCGATCGCGCGGATGTGGTCTTTGCTGTCGGCCGTGAGGCCAGGGACGCCGGCGGCGTCGCAGACCACGGTGACGCGGCTGGCATTCAGCGGTCCGCTGCCGGGGGCGGCGCGGCGGATGAACGCGCCGGTGAAGCCGTCCGGGCCATCCGGCACGATGAGATCCACCTTCGTGCCACCGTCGGCCTGGCCGTATCCGGTCGGATTCACGACCCGGTCAGCGACCAGTTTCACATGCTGCCACCCAGCGGTGTCGCCGGACCGTGCCTTGAAGAATACCCAGGCGGCGTCGTGATTGTGCTCGGAGCGCCATGAGTCATTCCAGGATACATCGAACGAGATCGTTGCGGTTTTTGCGTCCCGCGGAGTCGCCGTGACGTTTCCGATCACCACGGCGCATTGGTTATCCCAACCGCTCGACGGTGGCCACAGTACCGTCCCGCCTTTGACCGAGATAGGCGTCGCGACGACTCTTTCCTGTGGCTTCAATTCGAATGGGACGATTTTTGCCGTGCGGACGCCTCGGAAACCGACCTGCTGGTTGGAACCACGAGTTCGAGCCGGCAGATGAGGTGAGGTTGCATTGATGACTTCGCGATCCGAGATCCGCAGAACAGAAGAGGATGCAGTCGGGTGAGCAGTTGTCGCCTCGCCGTCGCGCATGCCTCCGCCGCGTGTGCCGAATCCCCAGCCCCAATCCTCCGGCGTCCTCAGATCCTCTCCTTTGCCGATCGTTGCGAATGGGGCGGGCCATGCGCCGTGCGTGCCGGCGAACCGACGGCCGGCGATGTTGCCAACCGTCACGACCCGCTCACCGAGGTTGCCGCTCAACTCCATGATTCCCCAGTAGGAGGCACCCGCGACGACACGGTCGCTCTCTGGCGTGGCGAAGATGCCCCCGCGCGGGTTCTGTTTCAGGGCGTCGGCAGGAACGCCACCCTTGGCATCTTTGCGAACCGCGCCGCCCCAAACGGCGTTGCCGCGGGTGGCATCGGGGCCGTTCGCTCCCATCCAGGAAACGCGTTCGTCGGAACCGCCGGCATTGGTGACCGCGTAGCCGTCATGTGGGCCAGTAGCTTTTTTGCTGGTGTTTGAACCCGCAATCGCCGCCGTCCCCCAGGTAAATTCGCCCGCCACCGGACGCAATGGTCCGCGGGCTGATTTCTCGAATTCGAGTTCCGTCATCGGCCGCAGGCCGGCCCACGTGGCGTAGCGTGTATGTTCATACCTCACCAGCCCGGAACAAGGCCTGTGGGGAGTCGCCGTCGTGTAAACCGCAGGTGCGCCTGGCTTATCGGGCGTCCCACCCTTGATTCCGTTGAAGGTGATGTCTTTTTCAGTGAACGGAAGTTTCCAGCCCGGCTTGCCAGTATGTCCGACGTTCGGAGGAAGCTGGTCGGCGGAGGGAAGTGTATTGAGGTAGTCCACAAACTGCCCCTCGGTGAGTTCAAGCCGCATGCAATAAAACGCGGCGTATCCCTTTGGAAAACGGGCCGGCAGCGTCTTCAGGATGCCGCTCGCGAAGTCATCGGTCCGGAGCATGATCCCGATGCCGTCACGGGCGCCAAGGTTCTTCGGGCTCTCGCCGCCGAGCGTAATCGCGTCCTCGCTCTCGATACGGAAGGGCGCGGCGGTGTCGCCGGCGGAGAACTGCGCGGCGACCTCGGTGGTCGAGCCATCGCCGAGCCAGTAGGCGCACTCGGGCACAAAGACCATCTGGATGGCAAACA
>Ga0209596_1004646_pt1 | contig 10422 bp, 11 predicted proteins | sample M_130807_MF_Meta_FD_187314 | JGI IMG/M metagenome (GOLD analysis project Ga0209596, IMG submission 187314) | Freshwater microbial communities from Lake Montjoie, Canada to study carbon cycling - M_130807_MF_MetaG (SPAdes) (version 2) | ecosystem: Environmental > Aquatic > Freshwater > Lake...
CATACTGTCAAGGAAGTAACGGAAAAAGCCATTTCGGAATGGGGCGCTGGTTCGCTCAACATCACTGATTCGCCAAGCGGCCTACATGAGGCAGTACTACTTCAACTTAATTGTGAAAAAGCACGCACAGAGCTTGGATGGCAACCTCGATGGGATTTCTCTCGCACGATGCACGAGACAATACAGTGGTATCGGCGGTTCGCTGATGGAATGAACGCATTCGAGTCTTCGACAGCGCAACTACTCACATACGAATCGGGAAAAAATGATTGACGGAGTATCAATAACGCCATTGCTACAAATTCACGATGAGCGCGGAAGTGTTATGCACATGCTCAAGGCGACCGATCCAGTATTTAATGAATTTGGTGAAATTTATTTTTCTGGCGTCTATCCAGATGTGGTTAAGGCTTGGCACATTCATTCTCGAATGATTTTGAACTATGCAGTCCCAATCGGCAAGATCAAATTTGTTCTGTACGATGAGCGCCCCGATAGTCCAACTTGTGGTGAAGTTCAAGAGTTGTTTCTTAGTTCAGAGAATTATTGTCTTGTGACAGTTCCTCCCAATGTCTGGAATGGCTTCAAAGGAATTGGCACTGAAATGGCATTGGTCGCAAACTGTGCGAGCATCCCGCATGATCCGTCCGAGATCAGCAGACTTGATCCCGCGGATAATCACATCCCTTATGACTGGGCATTGAAACACAAATGAGACCGACTGTCCTCCTCACTGGAGGATTTGGCAATCTGGGCGGAAGAGTTGCGTCAGCATTGCACTCCACAGGAAATTGGAATATCCGACTTGCTTCACGTTCGCATCTTTCACCGCCAGCATGGGTGCCAGATGCAACGGTTGTCAACCTTGACCTATTGAATCAAGATCAAGTGGATATTGCGTGCAGTGGTGTCACTTCAATCATCCATCTCGCAGCACTCAATGATCAACAAGCAGCAGCAGATCCAAACTTGGCCGAAGCAATCTCCGGTGCTGGAACAAAATTACTTATCGATGCAGCGGCAAAACATAAGGTCAATAGATTTATTTTCATGTCAACAGCTCATGTCTATGGCTCTCCGTTGCAGGGCACAGTTACTGAGAAAACGTTAACCACTAATTCTCACCCCTATGCAACGAGTCATTTGTCAGGAGAACGAGAAGTTGCAAAACGACATCAGCTGGGTGATGTTGCAGGCATAATATTGCGATGTGCCAATGGGTTCGGTGTACCAATGGACCCCGCAGTCAATATTTGGCATGTATTAGTGAATGATCTCTGCAACCAAGTTGCCTCGAGCGGTTCAATAACACTGCGCTCAAGCGGACTTCAGGAACGAAACTTCATTCCGATAGCCGATATTTGCTCCTCAATTTTACACTTCTTACAAGTTGATGCACACCGCATTGGCGACGGCCTATTCAACCTTGGTGGTCCGAAGTCAATGACTGTCTTGGAAATGGCACACGTTATTGCCGAGAGAAGTCGCTCCGTGCTGCAGATAGATCCACCAATTAATCGGCCACAACAAACAGAGCCAGAAGTCTTGATGCCACTGGACTATTGCATTGACAAGTTGATTTCAACTGGGTTTAGTTGCGTCAATGACATCAACTTTGAAATTGATCAACTACTCAATATGTGCAAAAACCAAGGCCGAATGCAATGAGCTCTGGACGCACGGAGCAGAACATTCCAGCAGTCTCAATTGTGATACCTACTTACAATCATGCGGAGTATTTGCAACAGGCTCTTCATTCAGTGGTTAATCAGACGTTTCACGACTGGGAAGCAATTATTGTAAATAATTTCTCGGATGATACGACACTACAAATCATTGATCAGTTCAACGAACCACGATTCAGGGTCATCAATTTTCATAATCATGGCGTAATAGCTGCTTCACGAAACGAAGGCCTCCGAAACTCATTAGCACCCGTAATTGCATTTCTGGACTCTGATGACACTTGGTACAAAGACAAGCTTTCAAAGTGCATGTCAGAGTTTGAAAATGGCGCCGCCGTCGTATGTCATGGAGAGAACTGGATAAGTGACAGTTCAGTGCCTCGCGCCATTTTCTACGGGCCAGCAGAGAAAGCAACTTACAGAAATCTATTGTTTCGTGGTAACTGTATTTCCACTTCGGCCACTCTTGTAAACAAGGCAGTCTTGGAACAACTCTCAGGGTTTAGTGAAAACCCAAGTTTCATTACTGCAGAGGACTACGAATTATGGATGCGGATATCCATCGCCACTACAAAATTTGTCTTTATCCATGAAATTCTTGGCGAGTTTCGCCGCCATGGCAAAAGTGCAAGTAGCTCTGTTGATAAACATTTAGCTGCAGAAATTGCTGTAATCAATCACCATGTCAAACAGATTCGCCCATCTTTTCTAGTTTTAACACGAGCACGACACAGGCGAGCTAAGGCTTTTTACAGTGCGGGCAGAACTCACATGCGTGGTGGGAGTACTGGTTTGGCTCTTTCATTTTTTGCGAAAGCACTAATTCAGTCACCAATATTCTTTCGAACTTACATTGCGATTACTCTTTCGCTCATCAATCTATTTCTCCGAAAATCTCATTGACTATGAACATCGCAAAAGACCATGTTCGCTACTACTCCCTTGCTCGGCAAGCGTTGGTTGATGCACTTTTACTCGGAGGTGTCGGAGATGGCGACCGAGTTCTGGTTCCTGAATTCATTTGTAAGGACGTTGTTGCTTCAATACATACTGTTGGAGCCACCCCGGTCTTCTATCAAGTTGATGAACTACTTGCCCCAATCAATCTGCATGCTGACGAATCGATAAAGGCAATCATTGCAGTCAACTATTTTGGTTTTCCACAAAATTTGGACGTCTTTAAACTTGAGAGTCAGCGCTTTGGCGCCGTCTTAATTGAAGACAATGCACACGGATTTTTGAGTTCAGATACTTCAAACTCACCATTGGGGACTAGGGGCGACCTAGGTATTATCAGCATTCGCAAGAGCCTTCGCATTCCAGATGGCGCGCAATTGCTGGTGAATGACCCGCTACTACTGAACAATATTCCACAGCAGATCCCCTGCGTTCGCAGCCCTTTAGGTTTTAGATTTACAGCGCAAAGGTGGGCACTCAAAGTGCAACAAATTACTCGCTTGCCTATTCTTGAGTGGGCTCGCTACGTCGTACGAAAAATTCGTCGCATTTCAACTGGATCTGCTCTTCCAGTATCACCATCGAGTGCCGAATTTGAAAGCATTACTCCGACGGGTCCTCGTGATTCATCAATGTCATCAATACAAAGTCTTGATATTGCTCACGAAATCAATCGCCGGAAGCAGCTTTATCAAGCTGTCGCTGCACTCGTTTTGGAATGCGGTGTTCAACCGGTATTCAAGTCCCTGCCTGCCAACTGTGTCCCTTATGGCTACCCTTTTTACGGTGACTCCGATGCAGCCGCCAAGGTTCATCACTTGGTGAAAAAGTGGGGGATTCAAGTAATTAGCTGGCCAGATTTACCAGCGGCGGTTATACCAACGGCTCCAATTCACTATCGGCAACTGTGGCTGGTGAATTTCTTATGAGGCTTGGAGCGTTAACGCTTGACTGGACCGTTTGGGATGGAACTTCTTTCGAATGGAACAAAACTATCTCTCAGTTTAATGATGTGAATGTGTATCAAACCTCCGAATGGGCAGATCACAAATCCGCATCGGGTTGGAGCGTAGTTCGCTTGGTCTGCTCAGATGACGGAGTACGCGAAGTTGCAGCGGCGCAATGCCTCTATCGACGTGGGCCTCTCAAGACTGTGATCATCTGGGTGCCAGGAGGCCCCATGGGTGATCTAAGCAAAGTCACTCCACGTTTTGTCGAAATATTGAAGCGGCATCTAATCGTCAGTTTTATTTATGTCAGGCTCTCTGTAATGCGAGGCGTCAATCCTGACACGTCAACACAATTGACTTCTCATCATTGGCATAAATCAAGTTTGACTGTCGGGGCAAATTCAAGTTTGGTTCATAACTTAGATGTAGAGCAATCTGCACGATTGACCCGATGTACTTCTAACTGGAAACGGAACTTGAAGCGATCCTCCAAGAACACTACGCCACCTTACGTTTGGGTAAACCCTGACGCAGCATCTTTGTCATTGGCTTACTCACAGATGAACAATTTCAAGAAAATAGACGGAGTTTCACTTACTCGACCTATTTCGGAACTACAAAGTGTTATCAAGATATTTGGTGGCAATCTAATTTTAGTTCGCAGTGATGACGCCGAGGGGAATCTCTTGGCCATTCGAGGCGTGATTTGCTTTCATAAAACTGCTTGGGATTTTATTGCCGTTACAACTCCCTTGGGACGAAAATCGTACGCCTCACACGCAGTATTCTGGATGCTGGCCGAAGAGTGCTTTGAGCGTGGAATGAAACAATACGACTTGGGCGGAATTGACCCACTAAACAACCGTGGCGTATACGATTTCAAGAAGGGTACCGGTTCAGTTCAGGTTGACTACCAAGGTGAGTGGGATTCATCAAGTCCACGTTGGTTCAGAGTGGTCGCAAGTAGGCTTATATCCCGGAAAGTTTCATAACTATTTGCCGATGATCCCGTGCTGTTCGGAGATTTCAGTGTGTGACTTTGTCGGGCGACTCTAAAAGGACTTCCAACAGTGACAAGTTTGTTAAGTTTCTCGCTTCAAGCACTTCTTTTATCAGTCTTAGTCATTGTTTTCTGTCTGCATAAAAGAAGCCTCGATTTGTACGTTGGGGCTGTTGTTATTTTTTGGCTTCTCTCAGTTATTTTAATCTATGCCAGATTTGGAACAGAGCAAATATTTCTTTATTCCAATGATCAAGAGATTCACCTACAGATACTCGAGCAATATATACCCAACGAGGGAATTCCATTTAACTTCGAGAAGCTTATTGCTGGGAGATACTTGGTCACTCTCCCTGTGTATTTCTTCTCACTATTTGGATTGAATTCGGTTCTATTGTTAAAACTCCAACAACTGGTATATCTGATTTTCACCTACAAACTTGGACATAATTTTCTCATACGTCATAACATCAAACCAAAAGTGTGGCATGTTGGATTATTTGTTGGACCAATCATGATTTTTATGTCAACCCTTGCACTTCGAGACCTTGCCATCGGATTCTTTACTGCGCTTTTTATTATTCACCCACAACAGAATCACAAATTCATTGGGATTATTGGTACATTTTTGTTACGTCCACACTTGGGTGTAGCGCTGATAATCGGCGCCGTTGTGGCAAAAATATTTGCTTATATTCAACCGAAATTCTTCCTTTTTGCAATATTCATATTCACTATCGGGTTGTACTGGTTTGGTGCCATTGGATACTTTGTTGGGAGTAGCGTCCTCAACCAGGTTTCGCTGGGTAGTGCAGTTCAAGTCTTCACGCAATATAAGTTTACGCGTTTGGCTGCAAATTTTTTGGGGCTCCAATTTTTGACACTAGACGAATCAGTTGTTAGTGCGTCGACCACAGTACTGCTCAGCACTAGATTGATATTCATTGATACATGGCTCACTCCTTTGCTCTTTATTGTATTTCTTCTCAAGTTTTCGCATAAGTGGAATCAATTACGATTGCAGGTTTACTTTGCTTTCATTTTCTTTTATGGGTTAACCTCTCAAACCTCTTGGAACTCTTCGCGCCAAAACATCCCTTTCCTGATTTCAATGGGGTTGCTCGCAGTGGCGGGGATTGAGTCGCGGCGTCAAACGACAACTGCAGAATTTGGTAGTTAAATGGCACCACGCCCTCAAAGGTTGCTTTTTGTTATCACTGAAGACTGGTTTTTTGCGTCGCATTTCATTGAGCGGGCAGTTGCCGCACAACAAGCCGGTTATGAGGTCGCAGTAGCCACAAGAGTCAGGCAGCACGGACAGCAGATTAGTAATTCTGGTATTCAGATATTCCCGATTGAATTTTCCCGCAGAGGACTTAACCCATTTACCGAGATTCGTACAGCGTTGCATCTGAGAGATATCGTTCGAAAATTTGCTCCTGATGTAATCCATAACATTGCACTAAAACCTGTTGTTGTCGGCACACTTGGCGAGCGTCTTGCCGGGCATAAAGAAATCGTGAATGCACCAGTAGGAATGGGTTACCTTTTTTCCTCCCAAGATCGACGAGCAACCATGCTCCGTCCAATTTTCCTTTTTATATTAAGACGTTTTCTCAATCCTTCAAGCAGTCAAGTGATCATTGAAAATCCAGATGACTATTCATCATTGATTGATCAAAAAATGGTACGCCCTGATTCGCTTACTCTCATCAAAGGTGCGGGAGTTGATACGAAACTTTTTGCATTTGTACCCGAACCTGCAGAGCCATTAGTTGTCACTATTGTTGCTCGGATGCTCCGAGATAAAGGGGTTTCCGAATTCGTTGAGGCTGCAGCGCTCATTCGGAAGTCACGGCCAGAAACCGTATTTCAATTAATCGGCATGCCCGACGAAGGCAACCCAACCAGTTTTTCGCTCGCACAACTTGAGGACTGGGTTCGTTCGGGTGTGGTTAAGTGGTTGGGTCACCAAGACAACATTGCCGAACATATCGCCAAGTCACACATCATTTGTCTTCCGTCTTACCGAGAAGGTTTGCCCAAATCACTGATCGAAGCTGTTGCTTGTGGAAGGCCAGTTGTTACTACGGACGTTCCAGGATGTCGTGAAGTTGTTTCTCATGGTGTTAATGGATTCCTCGTTCAACCGCGCGATTCTCACGCTCTTGCAGAAGCATTAATAAATCTGATTTCAGACAAGTCGCTTCGTGAAAGAATGGGTCGTCTGGGGCGTGAACGTGCAGAAAAGGAATTTTCCTCTGAAATTATTATTGGCCAGACATTACGTGTTTATGAATCGATGTTGACGAAATGAAAATTCTCGTCACCGGAGCCACCGGATTCATTGGAACACAATTGTCCGAGACCTTGACAAACTCTGGACATCAAGTCCGCAATACCGCACGCTCCCTCGCTCCAAACATCTCAACAACTGGGGATCTGATCACATGCGATCTTGAATCTGCAGACAACCTCGATCATCTGACGACGGGGTGTGATGCAATAGTCCACCTTGCTGGTCGAGCTCACGTGATGTCTGACGACCCTGCAACAAGTGAGTCTCTTTACATTTCGGCAAACGTGGATGTCACAAAGAATCTTGCACTAAGTGCGACCCGAACTGGTGTGAAACGAATGATTCTTATGAGTTCTGTAAAAGTCAATGGAGAATTAACAACTATTGATTCCCCATTTACTTCGCAGGACACACCAAACCCACAAGACCCTTACGGTAGGTCCAAAGCACAAGCCGAACAGGCGTTGTGGGATGTCACTTCAACGTCTGCGCTCGAAGGTGTCGTTATCCGACCGCCCCTTGTTTATGGACCAGGAGTGCGAGCAAACTTTGCATCACTCATTGGCATTATTGATCGAGGAATTCCACTTCCACTTGGCTCTATTCACAACAAGCGAAGTTTTGTGTCAATTGACAACTTGATTGACTGCATCGCAACAGCACTACAGTCTTCAACAGCAGCAGGCCAGACATTTCTGGTGTCCGATGGACATGACCTCTCAACGCCGGAGTTAATTCGCTCAATTGCTTCCGCACTCCACAAATCACCAATGCTCTTTTCATTTCCACCTGCGCTACTCAAACTTGCCGCAACAAGTGCCGGAAAGCGCAGCGCATACGATCGACTATGTGAGTCGCTCACTGTAGATATTGCTTTAACAAAGCAGAAGTTGTCTTGGACTCCACCATTTACAGTTCAAGACTCAATGCAGCGAACAGTTGATGCGTTTATCCAATCCAGGGATTCCCGATGACCTGTGCCATCTTTTTTGCATTGGTGTTTGCACTTTCTGCAGCACTCACGTTACAAATTCGCAAATCTGCTGTACACAAGCAACTGCTTGACATCCCCAATGACAGAAGTTTGCACACTGTCCCAACTCCACGCGGTGGTGGAGCAGCAATTGTCTTAGTTTTCATTGCAGCAATCATCGCTTTGATGGCAGCTGATTACATCGAAACCAAGAATGCCATGATTCTGATTGGCTGTGGTGCAATTGTCGCTCTCACCGGATTTCTAGATGACCGCCAACTGCTCTCTCACGCCAGATCACGACTGGCTTTGCACTTTGTCGCCGCAGTAATTGCAGTGAGCGCGCTCGGTGGACTTCCAATACTTCCTGTTTTTGGAACCGACGTCAGTCTTGGCATCTTCGGCGGCATTCTTGCCGCTGTTTATTTGGTTTGGCTTCTCAATTTGTTCAACTTCATGGACGGCATCGACGGGATCAGTGGCGCCGAAGTGGTGTCGGTCTGCGGTGCCGCAGCATTTCTCATCCATCGCACAACACACGACAACAACCTCACATCACTTCCGCTCGCACTTGCCGCTGCAACACTCGGGTTTCTTGTTTTCAACTGGCCACCAGCAAAAATCTTTATGGGCGATGTTGGCAGCGGCTTCGTCGGGTTCATCATCGGAATTTTTTCGCTAATAGCTGCCGACAGTGTTGGGTCCCTCGGTTGGGTTTGGGTCATTTTGCTCGGAGTTTTCATCGTTGATGCCACTGTCACACTCATCGGTCGCTTATTTCGCAAACAGAAGCCCCACGTCGCACACCGAAGCCATGCGTATCAACATCTTGCACTTCGATTCGGATCGCACAAACGCGTGACGATTGGTGTAGTCGCAATCAATGTCTTGTGGCTATTGCCCATCGCGTTCGCAGTCACCGAAGGACGCGTCGATGGTTTTGTGGGCGTGCTGATTGCTTATACGCCACTCACCATCGCTGCACTGATTTTTGGTGCCGGAACGCCATCAACGAATTAATTAAATTCGCGTAAGTCTTACGAGTGGAATTCGGCGCTCAGTCTTAGTTTGATACACCGCAAAGTCTGACCAGATATCAACCATTGACTGCCACGCGGCTTCACGCTCTGCACCTTCCGGCATCGTTGATGCTCGGGCTTGAAAAACATCGGCTCCAACTTGCAATGTCACCACTGCATCGGCTTCAAGGTTGGTGTACCACAACGGATGAGTTGGAAACCCACCCTTCGATGCCACCAACAAATAATCGTTGCCCAGAGTTCCATAAATCAACGCAGTGCGACGCAAAGCCCCAGACTTGCGACCTGTTGTGGTGAGCAGAAGTGTTGGCACACCGCGCCACATGTGGCCGTCTTCGCCATTTGTCTCGACGTAGCGATTGATGTGGTCGGCTACCCACTCGGTTGGGCTGTCAATGATTGATGGCTGAGTTGTCATGACGTCATCGTATGCGCAGGTGTGCTGTATAGCCTTATAAGCAATGTCCACCACGGTCCCAACTACTCCACCAGCAGTTCTGCCCGTGGCTAATGACCCCTGCTGGTGTGGCAGTGGGCGCAAATACAAACGCTGTCATAAGCAATTAGACGGTCGTGTGGTGCCGCATGCTGTGAGCCCGCGTAGAGAAGTGCCAGCACATATCGTGCGGCCGCCATATGCCGAAACAGGCAAGGTGCAGCGTTGGCAAGAATCTGCAGTGAAGACTCCAGAGATCATTGAGAAAATGAGAGTGGCCGGCAAGATGGGCGCCGAAGTGTTGAAGTTGGCTGGAGAATTTGTGCGCCCCGGTATCACCACCGACGAGATCGATATCTATGTGCACAACTTGTGCATCGAGCGCAATTCATATCCGAGCCCACTGAACTATTCGGGTTACCCAAAGAGTGTGTGCACGTCGGTTAACGAAGTTATTTGTCACGGAATACCTGACGCGCGAGTGTTGCTCGACGGTGACATCATCAACCTTGACGTCACATGTTATTTCAATGGCGTCCATGGCGACACCAACGCGACTTTTGCTGTTGGCACTATTGACCAAGAAAATATAGATCTGATCCGTGTGACTGAAGAGTGCACGTGGCGCGGCATTGAAGCTGTTGTGCCAGGCCGCCCATTAAGCGACATTGGTAGAGCGATTGAGACACGCGCAAAGCAAGACAAGCTCGGTGTCGTGCGCGCATTTATTGGGCACGGAATTGGCGAGCAGTTTCACACCGACATTCAGGTGCTGCATTATTACGACTCGCATAACAACACGATCATGCGACCAGGAATGACTTTTACGATCGAGCCAATGATCACACTTGGCACTTGGCAGCACCGCATGTGGAACGACGACTGGACCGCGGTCACTGCAGACGGCAAGCGCACCGCGCAGTTTGAACACACCGTGCTTGTGACTGACACTGGCGTAGATGTGCTTACCGGGGGCCCAGGGGCTGCGTCGCCAAACGCGCCGTGGAAGCGTTAAGCAAAAAGGTTTGATGTAAATGATTGATGCAATTGATATAGAGCGATATTTGCGCTTTGACCGCAGC
>Ga0209596_1004650_pt1 | contig 10420 bp, 18 predicted proteins | sample M_130807_MF_Meta_FD_187314 | JGI IMG/M metagenome (GOLD analysis project Ga0209596, IMG submission 187314) | Freshwater microbial communities from Lake Montjoie, Canada to study carbon cycling - M_130807_MF_MetaG (SPAdes) (version 2) | ecosystem: Environmental > Aquatic > Freshwater > Lake...
TTGTTATCTACTACTGTGATAGTAAGGTCAACATCATGGCTACCAGTAGCCAATTTAGTGATTTGTTCTCCAAAAACCTTTTCGATTGCTGCACAGGCTACTTCATTTAACATGATATACTTCCTTTATGTTATATTGAATCAACTTAGTTTCCACCTATATCCTATCGGAAAGTTATTCGTTTAAATTTCAACTTTCTTGCAAAAATTTTAAAAATTTTTAAAAGTATTTTGAAAATCATATAAGTTTATATTATTCGCAGGTTAAACTAATAACGCAGGCAGGCAAGTAAAGTTATAAGTACATCTTAGCAATAAAGTTATAAGTACATCTTAGCAATAAGCTTACAAGTACATCCTAGCAATAATTAAAATTTTAGGAAAGTTTTAAGATTTCAGGAAGATTTAAAGATGCTTGACAAATATAATTATTAAAATACTCTGATATAATATTGGAATAGATTACATTTTTTTTGTGATAGGTTAATTACTATAAGTTGATTATGAATAATAACATTGAAGTGAAAATTAAGCAAAATAATAGAAACCCAGAAGATTTGTATTTGGAAAAATACAAAGATATTCTTCTTTCTGGGAAGGCAAAAAAGTGTACTGGTTGTAAATGTATTACTCTTGGTAGATTGCCTGAAGCAGAAATTCTTTGTTATTTTTGTTGGTTAATTGAAAATAATTATATAAGCAATAAAGCTTAGTTCTGTTTTTAATAAGGAGAAAGAAAAATGGATACTTTTGAGAACGCCTCACCACCTCATGAACAACCTGAAAAAGTACTTGCAAGATGTTGGGAATGCGGTGAAGCTAAAATGTGTTTTGAACATATTGTTTGCTGTACTGGCACTCATTTTCATACCTGTCCTGAATGCAGAGTTATTATTAACAAAGCTCCACAATTTAATATGTGGAGATAATTAGCTTATCTCTGCCTAGATCAAGTCTTATTACAGGCAGGCTATAATTTATTACAGGCAGGCTATAATATAGATCAACATCCAGTCCTTATTACAGGCAGGCTATAATATAAACTTAATAAACTTATACTTTAACCTCGGTAGCATCAGGATGTTCAGGCGTTTTGTGTAATTTTATCTCCGACCTTATCTCCGACCTTATCTCCGACCTTATCTCCGACCTTATTGTGTTGAGAGCTTCCCCTCTTGTGTTGGGAGCTTCCCCTCTTGTGTTGGGAGCTTCCCCTCTTGTGTTGGGAGCTTCCCCTCTTGTGTTGGGAGCTTCCCCTCTTGTGTTGGGAGCTTCCCCTCTTGGAGTTACCGCTGTAAGGGGAGGAGTTACCGCTGTAAGGGGAGGAGTTACCGCTGTAAGGGGAGGAGTTCCTGTCAGAAAAGTGCATACTGTTTTCTGATTAACTTACAAAGAAACACTAAAAGAACACGAAAGGAACACAAGAATTGAATTGTATTTCATTAGGGATGATGATATGGAGGTGATGATATGGAGGTGATGATATGGAGGTGATGATATGGAGGTGATGATATGGAGGTGATGATATGGAGGTGATGATATGGAGGATTATCTTCTTCTCTCTGCTGCATCAAATGACAATTGCCAATCAATATTATCTGCTGTTTTTGCTTTAAGTCTTTCTATTTGAAGCAACTGTGCGTCAACATTAGAAGAATTTAAATGATTTTTCATAAATGGTATTAAGTAATTCTTAAGCACATGGTTATTAACAGTAAGAACAATGATTTCCTCAGCTTTTTTATCATCCATATCAGAATGGTTAGATAACCAGCTTGCCATTTGTGAGCAATTGGTTTTAATGTATTCTATTTTTTCTTGAATGCTTCCATTTCTGGCGAAATTGAAGATTGATTCTATACTTTGTAATTCATTTTGTGCTTTAGAGTTACCAAATAGATTGCTTAAAAAAGAAAACATTATTATCTCCTTCTTTCTGCTGCATCAAACGACAATTGCCAATCAATATTATCAAGTGATTTTACGGTTGCGATAGAAGCATTTAACATTTGTTGTTTTTGATAATTATTTTCACCAGCTTGACTTAAAGAATTAAAAATAGAATTCAATTGGTTGTTTTCAGCTTTAAGACTATAAAACATTTTGTCTTCTTCTTCTTTTTTCTTTTTTCTGATTGAGTCTTGTATGCTTTCTTCTCTTAGTTCAGCCAAATGTTCTTGAAGTTTTAAATCTCTTTCTTTTCTTCGTAGTTCATTTCGTTTTTGTTCTTCGGTAAATGCTTTATCAGAAGCTTCTTTTTTAAGCTTCTTTAATATAATCTTTTCATCTTTTATAATTTGTTTTTTTTCTTCTTCTGTCAATGATTTTAATTCACAAGAAGGTTTCTTGTGAATTTGAATTTTTAAATTAGGGAGTTCTTTTTCCCAAGCAGAAAGCATTTCTTCAGTAGTTGGCATAACAAGCTCCTTTATGATAATATCATATAAGATATTATTAAGAAAGCAAGTCTTTTTCTTTTAATTTTTCTTCTAATAATATTATTGTTTGTTTTAGTCTTAAGATTTCAAGTGATAGTTCGTTTGCTTTAGATTCTTGTATAAAAAATTCATTTTCGTTCAATTTTCCTCGTTTCTAAATGCATACAAAAATATTTTACTTGGTGTTTTCTTAAAGTAATTAAGTAATTTAACTGGAAAATTACCAAAGATAGTTGTGTTTTGTAGATAATAAACATTATCTCTAAGATTCAAAGTATAATTATAATTTTCAAATTCATAATTAGAAAACACAAGATAAAAGAATTCTTGTTCTTTTGGAAATTTGTTATTTATATGTTTGAGAATAATATCGCTGCCGTTTAGAAATTGTTCTTCTTTTATTTTAAAAACCTCGTCATCAAAAAACCAAAGATCATCATAGAACCAAGGTGCTAAGACTTTATTTTTTATTCGATAAGGTTTTATTATGAACATCTTCATGATGTATTTATAAATATAAATAAAAAAACTACTGCGAATTAAATTTGCAGTAGTTTATTTATTTAGAAACATTACACAGCAGGTTTTTCAATGAATTTATTTATGTATTCATTTATAGCCTTTATGTTAATTCTTTCTCCGTGGCCTTTTCCTGGTCCACCCAAAGGAAGTTGTTTTAAGCAAATTCCTCTTTCCATATACTTTTTAGCTCTTTGAAAAGCTGATTGTGGTTGCAATTCAAGTTTTTCTGCAACCTCGTAAATGTTACTGCTTTCCATCCATGCTTTAACAAAATGTTCTGCAACAATACGATCCTTGTATTTCTTGCTTATCTTCTTAGACATGATTAGTCTCCCTCTAACCAAAAATATGATAAACAACGCTTGTTTATCTTTACCTTATTATTATTAGATGTTAAGATGGAGAAAGTCAACTATTTTTTAAAGTTTTATTTAAATTTTTTAAAATGAAAGAGGGAAGACCACTACACTAGTCTTCCCTCGAATCGTCTGCACTTATATATTAACCACTTTTAGTTAATATATTATATACATGAAGATAAAACTTTGCAAATTATGAATTGTAATTTTCTTCAAATTCTTTTCCATAAGATTTACTTTGTAAGCAAAGTTTTTCAAGTCTTTGTTTAAAAGCCAATATGTATGGAGGAAAAGAGTTTAAGCTATTAAAAAGATCATATAGCTTTAAACCACAATCATTATTCATATTGATGTATATGCACTTTCCAACTCTTCCAATATGATAAGCTTCTGAAACAAAACACTCATTGTTTTTTTCTGAGATTATATCTTCTATGTCATTAAGCATCGCAGCAATCATAATATCTGCTGCTTGATGTTTGATTTGATCTAACAGTTGTTTTAGAAAAACATCGTTAAATCTAAGGTTAATGCAATCTTTAAACCTATTGATTTGAAATGCAGCAGTCTCAACAAAGTTTTCATTTGAAGTAGTGTTCATGTTTACACTACCTCTGTATTGCTTTACATTTCTTTGGTTAAATGGTTTTGCTCCATTAAATCCATTGCCACTAAAATTCTTATGCTTGAACATTTTTAAACTCCTATAAAGGTATAACTATTTAATGCAGTCAACATAACTACAAAGTCATTCTACATTGTAATATTGGTTTTCTCAACTACAAGATTTCAACTTTCTTTTAAAAATACTAAAGTAAGTGTCCAAAAAACACGAATAAGTATGTGAAAGGAGTATGTTATGAAAAAATTAGTTTTACTATGTGTGTTTATATCAGGATGTGCAGGTGTAAAGAATTCAGTTAACACAGAAGCAAAGACATCCTACTATCCAAATAATGTACAAAGCATTGAACGAATAGATTTCTCTATTCAAATGAAAAAAGAATGGTAGCTCCCTCGCTTGGACTCGGACCAAGAACTTCAAAGTTAACAGCTTTGCACTCTACCAATTGAGTTACGAGGGAATAAAACCACATTGTGGCTTTATGGGGATACCTGGATTCGAACCAGGAACCAAGGAATTATGAGTTCCCTGCTCTGCCGTTGAGCTATACCCCCTGTATGTTAAGTTTATTTAAATTTATGATTTTAAGCAATGGTATTTTTCTAACTTTATTAAACCTTTATCTAATTCTTTATGATGATTAGGGCACAATGCAACTAAATTTTTAATATCATTAACATCCTGAATTAATGTTTCCATCGGAAAAGATGAAATGCTTTTAATGTGACAAATCTCAATATAAATAGAATAACCACAAACATAACAGCATTTAGGTTCACCTGATTTCTTGTAAACTCTTCTGGCATGATCTCTTATGCCAGCGTGTCTATTAGAACCTTTACCCCTTAAATAATGTAATCCCAATGTATTTTCACCAATATCTTTTATTTTTGTTATTTTAATAAAACATTTTTTACAATAAGATGAACCAATTGAAATGTATGTCTCGCATCCATCATGGCCACATTTATTAGTAAAATTTCTTTTTTTAAAGTTTTTATTATTAATCTTGGCAGCACAGCTTGAAGAACAATATACTAATCCACTAGGAGATAGTTCTTTTAACCTGCGTTTTACTTCTTTGTTACATGAAGAACAATTATAAATACCAGTTTGGGCCTTTTTTATTTTTTCACTTAAAGTAATATAAGGAACACACTCATAACAGGAAGCCCTATTGCCACATTTTATTCTTTTTCCACCAACTTTAATATTTACTAAGAATTCTTTACTGCATTTAATACAAATTTTTGTCTTCATAAATTATTTTATGAAGATTAATTAAAAATGCAAATTGAAAAGCTAATGGAGAGACTTGAACTCTCAACTTCAGGTTTACAAAACCTGCACTCTACCAATTGAGTTACACTAGCATTTTTTAGTTTTCTTAACAAATAACACTTTGTTATCATTTTTAAGAAAAACATGGTCATCATCTTCTTCAAGAAGATGCCATTCTTTATCTAATATAGCATCCGAATTCACAGATATAAATTTAATATCTTCATTATAAGTTGAAATCAACGCACCAATATCTAATTTGCAAAACATTGTATCCTCCATGATAAGCCTCCATAATAAATTTAATATATTTGAAAACCAAAGTCAAGATTGAACATAGTTGGATGTGTCTGTATCACCATCATATTCATATATTTTTTCAATTAATGGTGATGCTCTCATACCTTTTTTTTCATTGCCAACAATAATAATTGGCGTATCACTTGGTAAAGAAGAATCTGAAAACCATTTGAATAATATATTAAATCTTAATATTATCTGACAAAACCACCAAGGTACTATATCTTTTAGTAAATACCAACCGCCTAAATCATATCCACAATCTAAATAAATTTTACCAACACTTTCCGTGCAATAAAATTTATTTGGATCATTAAAGTTAAAATCGTAACTTGGATCTTCATCTATAAATCTGATGATTGCATCTTTAAAGTTTAATTCATTAAAAGCACTAACATTTTTTAATCTGTAAACACAAAAATCAACTCCATCCCAATTATCAAACCAATCTAATACTCTTAACTTCCTAGTGCCAAAATCAGAAACATCTATGGCATAGTATTCATCTTTATCAACATACATGATTGTGGCGTGAGAATATTTAGAATTAGTGTACTTCTGTACCCATTTAGCAAAAGGAATTCCAAATGGGCCTTTTACATTAGATGCATTGAAAACTATATCACCAGTTTTAAGGTTAAGTTTTTTTAAATTAGCTAATAATTGTTTACGCTTTTCATAAAGAGGACCTGGCGTAAATACATTTTTTTTATTCATATATTATAATCTACACAATTAAGGTTTAATAATGATCTTAACCTTTTAACTTCTTCTATTAAATCAACAATATTATCTTTGGCACATAATAAAAAATTAATATTATTTTTAATATCAACTTCAGAATTAGAAAAATCTGCAATTAAAATTGGTTCTAAACTTATTTCTGGCAAACATACTAAAACTTTATCATCATTAATAAACCATTTGCCTTCAGTAATATTATAAATAATATCTTCGATTTTTTTGATATCTTCTTCTTTCATATCATAATATACTAATCTCTAAACAATTTTTCTTATCTTTTTGATAAGAACCATCTAACAACCTGTCTCCACCACTTAAAAATGAAATAATTACTCTTGGGTCATCTATATTTAACTCTTTTGCTAATAACAATGCTGGTTCAACCCATTCAACTTTACCACCATTCTCTTGTACATCTCGAAACAATATCTTCTTAATGGTTTCTTCTGTTGGTCTTGGAAAATATATTTTATTCTTACATCTGCTTGCTAATGCACCATCTAACAAATCATTAAACTTATCAGAATCATTAACTGTACAGAAAAACAGTATGTCTATATCTTTCACAATAGTTTCTTTGTGACTTACTTTTCTAATTTCTGATCGTTCATCCAATAACGATAACCAGTTTCTCAACCAATCTTCATTAGCCTTTTCTACTTCTTCAAGTATTATAATTGGGGGAATTACTGTATTTAAAAACAACTTCTCTACACCAGCCTTTGTAGTAGTGGTAGCATCTAACTTAAGAACATTATGCTTGCCCACAATTTCTTCCAAAGTAGTTAGAACACTTGTCTTTCCACAAGCAGGAGGCCCAAATAGAACACAATGTGTCATTCTTTTGCCACCAGAATCAATAGAAGATTTAAGAGATGACAAGACCATCCTTATTTGACTTTCAATGCCGTAATAACGCTTAAATGGGCTTTCATTCGTTAAATAATTAACATCAGACAATAACCTATCATCAAAAGTTAATCCTTTCCAAGAATCACAGGAAACAACAGGTGGATCATCAAATTCAGGAATATAAACAGCCATTACTTCTGGATCTCTGAAAAAATCTAATTCAATCTTCTTGATTTCTAAACAATTGAATTTCTTGCCATTCTTAAAAACTTTTACAACATCTTCAAACGGAAGATCAGTAGCTAAAAACATTTCAACTTTACAAAAAAATAAGTTGCGTTTGTATTCATCTTCTTTAAACCAAGGTAATATTAATCTATTGCTTGCATTTAACTTAAATTCAGAATCAATAGAATCATTAACAATTTTTCCAAGGTCTTTTCTATCCTTGAACTCTATCGGCATTACTGTCGAAAGATAAATGTAATAATTATTACTTCCACTAGATATAACACCATCAAACAATGAATCATTGCTGATGATTGCAGGGTTATCAAAACTCGTATTAAGATAAAAATTACTCATGGTTTTCTCCTGTTGAAATATTATTAGAATTTTTTACATAAAATTCAATAGGAAAATCTAATATTACTATAAATATTATTATGAGATTTAAAGATTTTATAAAAGGCGATACAACTCTTGAACTTCACAAAGAACTAAATCAAAAACTTTGGCGTTGCACTTCATCAGCAAAAGATATCTGCCCACTAGATCAAGAAATAAAAGATAAACTTATAAGTTTAGCATACTATTGGGCGGAATACGCCAAGCTAGATAAGAATATTATTAAAGATATTATCCTTACTGGAGGTAATGCTAATTATAACTATACAAGTGGTTCTGACTTGGATGTTCACTTATTAATTGATAAAGATAAGATTAAATGTGATAAACTCGTGGATGATTATATTGTTGATAAGAAAAACTTATGGTCTGCTAACCATAATATAAAAATAAAAGGCTATCCAGTTGAAGTATTTGCTCAAGATGTAAAGCAGGATACTCCTGCTGACCAAGGCGTTTATTCTTTATTAAAAGATAAATGGATTACTAAACCTAAAAAAGAATTCTTGGATGTTAAATCCAAAGGCTTTAAATTAAAAGTAAAACACTTCGTAGACCAAATTAATTACTTTATTGACAATAAAATTAAAGACTTAGATGCAATTGAAAAATTAAAAGAAAAAATAAGACTTTATAGAATTGAAGGACTTAAACATAAAGGTGAGTATTCTTATGAAAACCTTGTGTTTAAAGAACTTCGTAACCTTGGCTATGTCGATAAACTAAAAGATTATGCAGATAAAGTAATAGATAAAAAGTTTTCTTATGATAATGATTAAATGCTATAATAATATATCCAAATACTGAAAGGATTATTATGAGCATTCTATTACCAGAATCTGATGATTTTAAAATTAATTACAAACCAACTGATATAGATGAAGAATGTTTCTTCCTTCTTTATCATTTAAGCGTTCAACCAAGTGAAGCGAAAAACCTTGAAACTGAACAACGCAAATGGATGATAGCCAGATTTATGGCTCAGAAAGAAATGGAACAAGAGGCTGTTACTCGTCATCAACTTATTAATCAAATCGGCCCTGATCTTAAAAACTTTAAGTTCTAATGTTAATTAAAGAAGGATAAGCTTATAAACTTATCCTTCTTTATTAAAAAATTATTCAAATCACTTTTCTACCACCCATACCCACCAATACCCTGTGTTGCCATACGAAAGTATGGATTGTCAAATGGTCTGTAACCACTTGGTGTTACATATCTGTTAAACCCATTGTTGTACCAATTATTATTTTGCCCATACAAATATAAGTTGTTATACCCATTGTTGTAACCATAGTTGTTAAAACGATAGTTGTAACCATAGTTATAATTATAACCATTGTTGTAATATCTTACTTGCGGTTGCATAACAAAAAATTGTGCATCAGCATAATTACTAATCCCTAACAAAACAATAAAACCAATAATAAAAGACTTCATTGTAACCTTCTTTCTAAAAAATGTAAAAATTACCTTCTTGAAAATACATTAATTCCTAATCTTCAGTATCTTTATATTTTATACTGTCAATAGTATCTACTTCAACATCATCTCTTTCACCAAGATAAACTGGCTGAATTAAACTTCCACCAGCAAAAGCATAAAGATATTTAACTTCTATATGTTTTCCTATAATTGGAATTTCATAATTAACTGGAATAGTAACATTGCCAACTGGCACAAGATTACCATCTTTCATTAAACTAATACCAACACTTCTTTTATTGCTTACACTAGAAACAATACAAGTGCAAGACTCACAAAACTTAAATTTTAAATAATCACCACCACTTGCTGGCCTACCTACATGGTAACTAGCACTCTTACGCTTAAATACCACACCTTCTTTTGCTTTTGAATCATTAAATAACTTTTCTTTTTCATCTTTTTTACCATAAGCCTTTACAAGCTTGATACATTCTTTTTTATTAAAATAAAGCCTAAAGAACTCAGCCAATAAGCTGTATCGTCTTTCAAAACTTTCTTCTCTTAAATCTACATCCATGCTAAGGATATCGAAAACATAGAAGGTTTCACCAATAAGTTCACCATCAAGGAAACAGTTTGGCGGTAAATCTTCAAAACTTTCAAATAATGTTTTTATTTCTTCACTAACTGGAACTTCTTTGCCTTTTCGATTATAACCCTTAAAGTTAGAACCAAATGGAAGTCCTTCAAATTCTAGCATATACCTAACACCATCCATCTTCTCTTGTATAATCCAATCATTATCGTTGATAAGATTATGTGCTTGTTCTTCCTTTATAGCATTAAGCAATACACATTTACTTACTGCTACTTCTTCTGTTTTAATTACTGGTATAACTTTAGAAGCTTGTTTTCCTTCTACTTCATTTTTTTCTATAACAGAAATTATAGCACCTTTATATCCTTTTTTCATTTTCTCTTGAACTAACTTGTCAAAAATTCTGTTTGCTGTGGTGAAATCAACAGGTTCATTTGTTTTAGTTCCAGTCTGTAAAGCATTGCCCCTTCTTCCAAACGCAAAGTTTACAACACACTTATCATTTTCTACTCTTTCTAAACTAACATAGTAAACCTTATCGCTGCTGCCTTCTTGGAAAGATAGAGCAGATTCTTTAACTACATAATTTGCACAAGCACTAGACATCTAATTCTCCTTAATTAATAATACTAATGATTACAGAAACT